>OOCP01000343.1_pt1 | contig 61643 bp, 45 predicted proteins | sample 1671511 | NCBI WGS metagenome assembly OOCP01 (sample SAMN06348164, study PRJEB24527) | human gut metagenome | biome: human gut; feature: ankylosing spondylitis patient; material: feces | host: Homo sapiens | place: China | collected 2015-10 | reverse complement strand
CGGTGCGCCCAGATGCTGTGACATGGAGATTACAACTGTCTTCGGATCCGGGAATTTCTTCAGAGCGATATGCTCACTGAATTCCTTGCGTTCTGACGGATGAACACCGCCGTAATATCCGTCCAGTCTGTCTTCTCTAATGGACTTTACATAGTCGTTGATCACTTTGAAATTAACTTTGGAGAAATCACGAACCTGTACAGGCTGGTTTAAGAATTCTTCCAGACGTCCCTGTTTTGCAAGTCTCTGGTAAATCTTCTCCCATGCACAGTCTTTATTCGGATCTACTTCGCATTTTCCATTCTTTGCTCCACCGCACTGTCCATTGACAAGACTCTTTGAACAGTCAACGATCGGACAGACACCTCCGGTAATGTTCAGATAACACTGCGCACATGCGTCACAGCTCTTCTTGGTAAGTGCCATGCCATGATGACCTCTGTAGTTAAGGGTGTTGCTTGCAGCAACTACCGGCTTACCTGCCAGATCCGCAACGGTCTGAATACCAAGGCCACAGGAAATTACTACTACATTCTCTGTACCTTCCGGAATCAGATCCTGTAATTTTCTTTCTGTGTGCATCTTGTTGCATAAGAAATCAAATTTTGCACTGCCTGTAACATTCTTTCCCTGATCTGCAGCGAATTTCAGGAATTCGTCACAATCCGGTTCGTCAACAGTTTCAAATTCTTTGAAACATTTGTTGCAGGCAATCACAAACAGGTTGTCCTTACCGTCAAGCACTGATGCAAGTTCATCACTGCTTTTCAGTTTGTACTTAGTATAGTTTTCCAATTGCTCACCTTCCTCACGATAAAATTTTATCCTTATGATATCTGTTCTTATCCGTTCCCTCCATCTCTGCACTCAAAAAAGGGCTAATAAAACCAGATAAATAAGTTCAATACATATACCTTATTAAATGTAACATAAAATGCACATTTTATCCAGTTTTATTAGCAAATTTTATAAATTTCTTCTATGATTTCATCCTAAAATTCTATGAAGTGCAGATATTTGTACTGTAAAAGATATGAAATTAGCAAATTGTATACAATATACCATATTCTATAGCAACCATGACGATTTAACGCCTTCACACAGTTACGCTCTCAAACTCAAATCTTTAGAAATCGCCTTCGGCGATGGAATAGTGTTACTGTTCACTCCATTCACAGTAACTTAGCCAAAATTCATTCTCTTTTTTATGAACACTCCTGATAATCCTCTCTCACAGTACTTGTATCATGAGTTAAGACGCTGTCCGCAATATTCACAATTGCTCAGACGTCCTTTTATTACCTGATTCTTTGCACCGCAGCTGGTACAGGTAACTGTAATATAAATCTTTTCATTTACACATCTGTTTGGTGCAGTAATCATAATATAATTTCCTTCTCTGTCTATCTGGATATTCCGGATATATCCCCTGGCAATAAATTTTTCCAGTTTTTTTACTGCGCCTTTTCCCAGTTCCTGCTCAAGTTTCTCAAATGAGACCGTATTCTGGGCATAAGATTCAAACCAGCAGGCAATTTCCCTGGCTTTTTTCTTCCGTAATGCTTTCTGAACTTCCCTGAAAGTCGGATATAAAAATAACAGACAGAGCAGGATCTCTGTTGCCGCCATTCCCCAGCGTCCTTCACCAATATACTTCTCCGATGCACCAATAGCTCCCAGGGATAAAAGCATGCAGAAGCCACAAAGAACCCACTTCAGTTTTCCCAACACCCCTGCTTTTTTATTTTTTTCTGTCAAAAAATCATTCATGTCTGTTTCCTCTTTCGCTGATTAATCAAAATTCTATGATATATTGGTGAAGCTTCTGTCAGCCTGCCCCCAGCAGAAGCCATGCGTCACCTGACGGATCATAATAATAAACCACATTGTCTCCTACTGCATAATAATGTTCTTTTGTAAAATGATCCTCATGATCCGTTCCCAGAACAAATACCGGACAATTTCTTCCTTCAATGTACTCCTCAGTGCCTGTATACCACAGAGACATCCCAAGACCAAGGTAATAGCTGACTTCATCTGTTTCTGAGAGCTGTTCTCTGGCAATCTTTATATTCAATGCTGAATCATGCTCCGGATTACACTCTGAATCGTACTCTGATTCATGCACCGGATTATATTCCGGATCATACTCATCCCAATTATAATATATGGAGAAATCATAGCAGTGGGTTTCTGCTGCAAGATGTCCATCCTTTAACGACACCATAGGATGGTATTGTATACTCATATTCTGCTTCTGTACAGAAACCATCACATTGGAATGAATCTCACTCACATTGCAGCGCAGGATAATGATTTCATTCTCCCTCCCCGTATAATATGGGGCGTTCAGATCATCCAGATATTCCCCTTCTTCCGTAGGCTGAGCCGGATAAACGCTGACCCTGCAATCATCCCCCGGGACAATGGCATAAATTTCATATCCCCCTGCATCAACCACTGTTCCATCCTGTAAAAAAGGATACGCAGCTGCCACTTCTCCCTGTCTGGTATATTCAAGTATCTCTGCTGCCTCTGCACCTTCATAGGTATATCCCAGAAATGCCATTCCGGCCTGACATTCATTTTCCCTGATAATGTCCTGCAGAATTGTCAGATTCTCATCTGCCCCAGGTGCTCTGGCAAATACTTCTCTCATACCTCCGCCATGAATACCAACAGAAAACAGTACCGCACAAACACATACAGCAACCGAATATTTTTTCATACTCTCATCTCCCTTCTTATCAAACGGATATTTGCACTCCGCTTCGCTTTCTGCTCATAATAGAATAACTTCGTAGTTTATCAGCTTGCTATTTTAACGTAGTTACGATTAGCTTACTTTCCAGTGCAGCCGCTATCAGATCTTCTTTACAGCTGTATCCTGCCTTGGCGATCATTTCCTGAAAATTCCATCTCACCCCGGAGGTAGAGCATTTCATTTCTCTTGCAATCTCTGAATATGACATTCCACGGATATACAGGCGGAGCATCTCCAGCTGTCTGGGACTGATATCGCCACTTGTGATCCAATTAAGCTCCACCTTCGGTGTCACATCCGGAAATACTTGCTCACTATTTAGCGTTCTGTGGATCACACTCCGTATTTCCTCTTCCCCGTGATCCTTATACCAGAGACTGTCTGCACATCCACTTTTTGCCCTTTCCAGCACCTTGGGATCGATCAGGGAAGTAACAATCAATACCTTTGTATAGGGATACTTCTCCCTGATCTCTTTTCCGGCACTGAGTCCATCATGATTATGAAACGTCTGCACATCCATGATCATAAGATCAATTGCCGAATAATCACAGATTTTTACAGCTTCACGTGCATCTGAAACTGTCTGGACATGTCGGAATTCCGGCTCCTGCATAATAATATATTCAAAATACTTCTGCATGATCTTCTGATCTTCTACTATCAGTATCCGTACCATCGAATCCCATCCTTTCTGTCAGTGGCATTTTCAATATCAGACAAAACTCAGGGGAAAAAGAAACCTGCATCCTGCATTTTCCTGATTCAGCTGCCTTTCTCAGTGCAGATAAACCACCGCCTTCTTCCGCATTTTTGTCAGGCACCTCTCCATCATTGGTAATCTGAACAGTATATTCATCTGCATTTTTGTCTATCTTCACCCAAACAGTACTGCCATGGGCATGTCTGGCACAATTTGTCACACATTCGCGGATTGCCCTGTCTGTCAGCAGCCTGTAAGATGGATGCATGGGAAAGTTCCCACTGATCTGAACTGAAATTCCAAGCTCTTCTGCATGTCTGACCGTATCTTTATATACTTCTTCCATACTCTCAACAGCAGAACCGGTAAGAATATAAACCAGATGTTTCAATACAGACAACTGTTTATCCATTTTATCCGGATCTTCTTTCCTTTCCAATATTCTGCGTATTGACAGAAGGCTTCGTCCAAAATTGTCATGAACCTGCATTTTCATGACAAGCGTCTCCTGCTCTCTGATTTTATCTCCGATTTTTTCGTACATTTCCTCCAGCTTATGATTCAGGATTTCCAACTTTTCATTGTTTGCCCTGATTTTTTCACCATTGTAATAAATTTCTGATACATTAACTGCCACTGTCTGCAGATAACCTGCACAATCCGGCTCCTGCAGACTATATTCCTGAAACATCCAGACGGAACCATCAGGAAAATAAAACACATTACTGTCTTTGCTCAATCTGCAAAGACCTTCCGATTCAGGTTCCCCACTCATTGCTTTCCTTAATGCGTCATAATCCTGCAGATAAGAACCTGTCATGATTCTGCTCAGCTCCTGCATCTTGGTATTACACAAAACAATCCTTCCAAAAGGATCCGAAAAACAGACTCCACAGGGAACGTCATTCACAGCCTCATTCACAGACCAGTAAGACAGGGAATGATGATATCTGCGTCTCTCTCTCCAGATTGCTCTGCAAAGATAAAGCACCAATCCCATAACTACTGCCATTAAAACACTGACCGGATAACCCTGAAGCATTGGCTGATAGGAACTTTCTCCCAGGCAATATCTGTGATCATTCATCAGAACGCCCATGAACATAAAAGAAACAGCAAAGACAACCACTGCCGTTACGATTTTCTTTTTCCCGGAAAAGCAGGTGATTCTTACCAGCAGGAGGATTAATTCCAGAATCATGCAGATTTCAAGAAGAATCATCAGAGCATTCTGTATTGCCATACTGCATTCCACAAAACTGATCATCTTCCGCCTCTCTTTCTGAAGACGATACATCTGATAAACCATTCGTTTTCATCTTCCTGCTGCACTTTTAATTCCGGCCTTTCCAACATGAATCCACGCAGATCCGCCTCTGATACAATATGAACTGAAATCCGCAGAGCATCATCAATCTGCGACACACGGTAAAAAACAGACTGCATGGTATCAAGCAATCGTTCCACAAGCCATTCAAAGGTGTCATAGCATTTTAGTATATCATCTGCATTCATCTGCACATCCACATTTTCCACGTAGTAAGCAGCCCGGATCCTGCATAATTTTAAGCTGTCACAGGATTCTGCCAGGCTTTGTCTGAGATCTTCCATTGTAAGCAAATTTCCATCTGATGCATATTGTGTCAGCACCAGATTCTTTCTCCGCTTCAAATACGTACCAACAACTACAATTTTACCGAGAATCCGATCATATTGTTCCCTCGATTCTGTCCGCTCCAGCTCATTCATAAACTGTGACAGCAATTCCAGCTGACCGACGGTCTGATTCTGTATCATATTTAACAGACGGTTCTGTTCTTCTGTCTTTCTACGCTCAGCCTCTTTCTGATAAGCTTTCTGTAACAGACGGTTTCTGGCCGTCAGTTCCTCCTGCTGTTCCCGAATATCCTGATACTGATCCAACAGTACCGAAATATCCTCTGACCAAAACAAATGTCCTCCCCTTATAGGAATATGGTTGATCCGGATTCCCTGTTCCTGTACTGATGATCTGTCTATTATGATTCTACGCAGTTCAGGCGACAGCTCTGGAAAATCACCGGAATGATAATAGCGCTGAAAAGAACAATCTGTAATCTCTGCATCCAGTCCTCCGGAAGTCTGGAATAATTCAAAATATCGATTATTGGTCTGTATCAATCCACATAATATACAACCCTGAAAAATTGCCGCCATTAAAAGACAGCACACTGCCGTCATATCCCCTGCAATGATTTTGATGAAAGGCAGGCGGAGTATATTTCCGATATTCCATCCCAGAAGCAATATTCCCGGAATCACCGGCAGCCAGAACTGTTTCTTTCCCGGAATTCTGCTTTTTCTGATCAGAATAATTTCCATCCCTGTCAGACAGATCAAGATCCATCCCTGAATCACCATAAAAACAATACCATAGCTGTAATCTTTATCCGAAAATGGGGGCTGTTTGGAAAAACGAAATACCAGCTGATGCAAATCATTTGTAAAAACACTTACGATCAATATCGCTGCCACGGTCAATAAAATTATAACCTTTCTGACCGTTTTCTCTTCCTCCTTTTCGCCCAAAAACATTGCTGCTGCCAAACCCAGAACCGGAATCAGAATCATGGGAATATAATATAGATACCAGCAGATATGTTCTCCAAGAGGATCATGAAAAATATGAAATTTTACTGTCCGCACAAAGAACCAGAATACCATCAGACAGCCAATTGCAGTCAGACATCTGCGCGTTTCTTTATGTACCACATGCTTTCCCAGAAAAATCAACCAGTCACAGTACATTAACAAATAAATACAGCTACGACACTGATCTGCCAGATTTCTCATAAAAACATTTTCCGTTCTCACCTGCCTGCAGAAATAAGCCAGCAACACACTTATCAGAATCACTCCATATGACAGAGTCCTCTTTTTACTGTATGTCATGAAAGTTCCTCTCTTACCGGAGCGGGTTTGAAAAATGCTTTACGCAAGATGTGCGTCACAATTTGCAGGAATGATTTTTCAAACACACCCAACCTATTTTTGTAATAATTATACTATAAAGTACTATTTTATCATATAGTTTTCAGAAGAATCATCTATTTTCAGAGTTTTTATCACAAACAGAGTGAACAATCCTGTCCACTCTGTTTCCCATTGCTTAAAACGGTCTTGGCTGACCACAGTATTCACAAAACTTTCCGGTATTCTCTGCACCGCACTGACATTTCCACGAACTGTTATTCTGTTGCATTCCTCCAGTCATGTTCGTTTCTGACATTCCCGTCTGCTGCATTCCTCCGTTCATGTTCATTCCCGGCATCCCAGACTGCATTCCTCCATTCATGTTCATTCCCGGCATTCCGGACTGCATTCCTCCGGTCATGTTCATTCCTGACATTCCGGACTGCATCCCGGCTGCATTTGGTGTCAGTGCCGCAATAATCTGATAAGCAGTCTGCTCCACTTCCATCAATTCCCTTCTGTTATCACTGCTTATAGAGAAAGTATTCAAGCGAAAATCCATATCATCAAACCACTGAGTTCTCACTTTAATACGCATAGTATAATCAAATTCATATTTATATACCGGTGGCTGATAACTTACAGTTTCTCCATCCTTTGTATATGTTTCCTCATGCTGCTGTTGGTCTACATCAACCCTGCACTGTACAATGGCTGATAAAGGAACTATGTCCGGGTTTTCATTGACATCCAGTTTCCGCGCAACAGTAAAATTCCCCTTATTATCATCAATAAAAACATTGTAATTTCTGGTATTGATCTGACGGGTTATACAAAAGTCCATTACCGCTTTTTTGTTTTTTTTACAAAGGAATAAATTAAAGTGATTAATTTGAAAGGAGTTGTAAAAAAGCTAAATTTGTCACGATTCATTATTCATGAAAAATTAATGTGTGTGGGTATTCGATTAATAATATCGGTGACATTTTTGTTACTGGTGGTGTCTGTCCGTTTACAGGCGCAGGATACGAAGGTATCTCATCCATTTATGTGGAAATCTTTTAATAATCCGGCCTATTCAGGTTTTGATGGATTAGCGGGTGTGAATATCGGTATGCAACGGTCATATTGGAGTAAGCCGTTGGATTTCAGGTCTTATTTTGTTTCGGCAGATTATGCCTTTCAGGAGAAAAGGACTTTCGGCTTGGGAGGTCTCTCTCTGTTTTATCAACGCGATCAGGAAAGTTCGGTGATGTATGTGACCCAGCTGTTTGCTGCCGCCTTGTCGGCCCGGGTGAAACTGTCACGTTCTACGGTGTTGCAGGTCGGTCTGCAACCTAGCCTATATTGTAAAAGCGTGGATCCCTCGAAGTTGACACTGGGAGATCAGTTCGATCCTTTTTACGGTCAGATTTTGGATATCTCCCCTGAGTTGATGAGTTTTTATGCCGATAAAGTGACAATATTCGATATGGCCGCCGGTATTTACGGTCAGACCGATTTCAATGTGGCCTGGCATGGGGTGGCTAGTTTGGAGTATGGGTTTTCTGTATATCATATCATAGAATCCACTCAGTCGTTTTTATCCGAACACGGGTCTGCTTCTTCCGAAGAAAATCTGTTGAATCGCCGGTATTCGGGATATGTTTCGTATGCACATCCTTTTGCTTTAGGGAATCAGATCAATACAGTGCTTTCTCCGTACGTAATGGTCGATGTGCAGTCGGTTATGCGGAATTTACAATTCGGAGTTTGCTGGGAGGAAGAACGTTTCGGACTGATCGGTCTGGGGGTCCGGGGAGATCAATTCGAAGGATTGCAGGTAGGTACCTTGTTAGTACATTTAGGAGTGAATATTCCGGGAGGACGTGATTCCGGATGGAAGATCGGTTATACCTGTGAAGTCCCGACCCATCAAGGGACGATGTATCAAAATACCAGTCATTCTTTATCGTTGCATTGGTATTACAGGATAGTTCCCAAACGTTGCATCCAGCGTTTCGATAATTCGCCGAACAATAGTAAGAGAGCCAGAATGAAACGGAAGAATAAGGCTTTTCATTTTTAAAATCCGCCGATCACAGGCGAATAAAAAGGATCAGATATGAAAAATCAGAAAAAATGCAGAAAAGGGATATACCGCTTAGCTTTACTACTTACTGTTTTGTGCTCGGCAGTAGGTGGTTATGCCCAGACTCAGGACGATTTGAAATTGGTCGATCCCGGCGGGTTTAAGTTGTGTAATGGAGATGCTGTGAACGGACAAAAGTTGACGGTTTACAATCAATGTGTGCATGAGGGCTTCAAAAAAGGAACTTTTAAAGTAGATTGGGGAGATGGCTCTGCTGTCGAAGAATGGGGAACCGAAGAGACGATGGAGCATGTTTATAGGGAATTCAAAGTGTTTAAACTGAAATTTTCCTGGACTTCATCGGATGGCAGTAAAGTACTCGAAAAAAACTATGATGTACTTCGGCTGAATAAGCCGGATGTCGCATTGAAAGTGAATGAAAAAGGTACTTGTTACGGTATGGAGTCTGAAATAAAAATTATCGATTATGATAAACAGACTTCCGGTACCGTTTATGTCGTGAATTTCGGAGATGGGCGTGATACGACTTTAACACAGGCAGAGATGATGAAAACAATGGGATCGGTGAAACATACTTTTCAGACCGATAATTGCCCGATAACGGTGGAATTGGAGGCTCGGAACGAGTGTTCGGACTACATGTTACCTTTACAGACGACCGTGACAACAGCCGTGGTTATTCCCCCGGAAGCGGCTTTTGATTTTGTAGCCCCGGGGTGTACCGGTTATCCTGTTCAGGTAATAAACCGTACGATTGAAGGACGGGATGTTTACTGTAATACAATAGCAGAATATATCTGGAAATTTGGAGATAAACCTTCTGTGTTCGAAAAATATCCTCAGGTGATATTCGATACGCCGGGAGAATATGAAGTACGCTTGATCGCTTCTACAGGGGGGCTGGAATGTTCCAACGATACAATCGTAAAAGTGATCAGTGTGATACAATCGCCGGAAGTCGGTTTTACAGTCGATAGGGATACCGTCTGTTCGGGCGAAAGTGTTGTATTTACCGACCATTCTAAAGGGGAAAATCCACAGTATTATTGGAATGTTACCGGTAGGCAGACAAATGATTTTGTTTTTATAAACGGCACTAGCGAGAAGTCGGAGAATCCGGTCATTCAGTTCAACGGCTACGGGGAATACGTGGTTGCACTGACTTTGACAAACGAATGTCCTCAAAATGTAAAAGATACGACTATTATCGTACGGAAGGATCCCGAGATTGTGGAGGTTACCTGGCCGGTGTCTTTATGTCCTGATCTTACTACGGGGAAAGCTTTGGTGAATTTGGAGAATTATTTCCGTCTCTATTGGAATGGAAACCCGAAAGAAGCAGTCTGGAAAATCGAACCTAAGGCAGGAATGACCGGTACGGTAGATTTTTTACCCGGTTATGAGGCGGATAAAGAATATCCGCAGGTTTATTTGCAGGCTGGTGCAACCTATGAGGTTTCCTTGACTTTGAAAGGAGCTTCGGTAGGCGGTGTGCTTTGTGGTGATCCCTCCAAGTTGACGATCCATAAAGAGTTGAAAATCGATGATCCTGCGATTACCGACAATATTGTTCCGACACCTGCCCCTGTCGGAGACAACATCTCGATTTGTGACGGCGAAACGGTTAGTTTTGAGAATCATTCCAACGGAGAGGGATTAGAACATTCTTGGACGATTAAGCCAATCACGACGGAATTATACGATCCGGCCTGGAATGTTGAATACCTGGCCGGTTCTCCGACTTCTGCCGAACCTCGGATCAGGTTCAATGGGTATGGAGACTTTGAAGTGACCGACTCGTTGTCTGTCCCTTGTAACTCGAAACGCATTTCTTTCCGGGTACATGTCAGGAAAGATCCGACTATTTTCTTGGCCGATTTTCCGACAGAAATCTGTCCCCGGGATGTATTGAATACGGAGTTGTGTATTTTTTACGAATGGTATAATCATGTGCCCGAAGCACATTGGGAGTTTACTCCGGATAGAGTGGACTTTGTGGACGGAACTTCGTCCGATTCGCCGGAGCCGAAGATTCATTTTCAGGAATCGGGAAAATATACCTATAAGGTCACTTTGCCGGAGGTGGGGTGTCCGGAAAAGGATGAGCATGGAGGTATTTTGACCCGGAAAGAATTGACCGGAGAATTGAAGGTCCGGATTTCAGGTTTGGATGTTACTGTCAAAGAGAAGGACAACCGGGATGAAGTATGCGAAGGTGGGATGCTTATCTTTACCAATTCGGCATCGGAAAAGGATCCTGAAAGTTTAGAGCTGGCTTATAACTGGGAAGTGACTATCCCGGAGACAGGGGAACCTCAGGGGGGAACGGCAGAGGATTGTGAGTTTCTAAAGGGGAATACGGAAAAGGTTGCTCCGATCACTTTTAAGAAATGGGGAACCTATGAAGTAACCGGTACGGTTTTCGGATTTTGTGATACCGTGTCGCGGACTTTACGAATCCGGGTGAAAAAAAATCCGGAAGTAGTATTGGAAGATACGGTTTCTTGTCCTGCCGGTTTTGTCCTTTCGGGTGATACTACGTTTGTATGGTATAATAATACCCCACAGGTAACCTGGCAGATTTATCGGCAGGACGGCACGGACCAGCCGGGAGATTATGAACTGGGTGCGGAGGGGTTGACGAGTCTGATTCCTCGGGTGGAATTTAAACGTCCCGGATATTATACGGTGAAAGCAACTTTGCCTCATGCGGGATGTCCGGCTACCGATCCGGTGGCTGAGGCGGTATACCATATTTATGATCCGGATATTTACGGGGATATTGTCATAAAGACACCTGTTGCGGGAAATCCTTCGGTTGCCGATATTTGTGAGCAGGAAATTGTCGTTTTTGAAAATACAATGCAGGAAGAAGCCGGTGCGCTCAGCTGGGAATGGGAGGTGGTTAGCGACGTAGAGCAGGGATATGAATATATGCAGGACGGCCAGGTTATCGATCCGGCTGTGGGGAGCAGACAGAAGGCTCCTTCGATCCGGTTTACAAAATATGGGGAATACCGGGTGAGAGTAGCTACTCATAGTACGTGTAAATCGCCTGTGACAAAAGAGTTCAGGGTGGTGGTGCATGGTATCCCCGATATCGAATTGGCATCATATATGAAACGGGTCTGTGCCGGAGACGGTATTCCCGTGGAAATGTCCGATTATCTGAAATGGGTGGATACCCGGAATTCAGCCCTTACTTCGAAATGGACCATTACTCCGGAAGTGGGATGGTCCTGGAAAGGCGGAGATCGGGAAAATACCGATTTCCCGGGGATATTATTCAATGATAATGGGCATTATGAGCTTAAGCTCGAGGTTTTTTCGAAATGTGCGGATGAGGGAAAACAGGAGTTTCTGACCGAAGTCAATGTGCTCAGGACCGAACAGCAGGCTAGCTTTTCTGTAGGTAAAGATTCTGTCGGTTGTACGGATGATCCCGATCCGTTTGTGATTACCCTGAATAATCTTTCGGAGGGGGATTCCCTGGCTTATACCTGGACGGTTACACCTCAGCAGGGGGTAAGTTTTGCCGAGGGGGATACGAACAGTGAATCTCCGAAACTCTTGTTCTCGGAGCCGGGAGACTACGATGTACGGTTAGCGGTTTCCAACGGTTGTCATCACGACGACGATTCGGTATTCCGGATCAAGGCATTTGCCATTCCCCGGGTCAGGATCGGGGATATTGCAGATCAGTGTGAACCTTTTCATTTTATCGGGAGAGAGCGGGTAGAAGTCGATCAGCGGAACGACAAAATACAACAGGTACATTGGACGATCACTGCGAATCAAGGTTATGCTTCCGAGGGATATACACTGGTGAATGGAACGGATTTAAAATCTTATTATCCGGATATCGATTTCAAAACCTGTGATTATACCGTAGTCGCAGCATATAAAAATCGTTGTAAAACACCGGGACAGGCTGTTTTTCAGGTGAAGGTCGATAAATTTATTCCTGTGATCCCATTGCCGGATGATACGATCTGTGAACTGGCAGAGGCCCGGATTCTTCGTGCACAGCCGGAAGGGGGCTGGTGGACGTTGAAAGATCCTGCAATTCCCGAAGCGGCTGAAGTGTTGTATACCGAGTGGGGAAATAGTTATTTTTATCCGGGCTTCGATCCCTATGCGCAAAAAGATATCGGATTGGTGTACCATTACCGGAACGGGGCTTGTATCGCCCGGGATACGATGAATATGCGGATATGGCCCTTACCTTATGTAGAGGCCGGTGATTCTTTGAAGATGTGTCTGAACAATCCACCGGTGACTCTGGTGGGAAGAGATTCGGCAGCGGGGCAGGTATGGCAACCCAACAGAGGAGATTGGAAATCGGGTCAAGACGTGTTGGCGGGACATTTGTTTACTCCGACTGTTCCGGGGGATTTTCAATTGTTGTATTATTATACGGATAGCCGTGGGTGTATGAACCGGGATTCGGCGGTGATGCGGGTACATCCTTTGCCGTCGACCGATTTTACGGTGGCTCCTCAGAGTTGTATCCATACGGATGTGTTGTTTACACCCGCTCAGCCTGACGGGAATACATTCGAATGGATATTCGGCGACGATACGCCTCATGGGATATCGGACAACGAGATCCTGCATAGTTATGACATGTACGGTTATCGGGATGTTATTTGTATGGCTCAGTCGGTTTATGGATGCCGGGATACTTCCGAAGCTACCCGTATCGAGATTATTAATTTGCCGCCTCCACCTTTTTTCGATGTCGATACTTTACAGGGGTGTGCTCCTTTCGAGGTCCTCTTTACGGTCGATCCCGATACCTATAAGAGCGATCATAATTACCTGACTTTTCATTGGGATTATGGTGATGGGACGAAGACCGACACCTTGATGCCTATCGTGCCGAAGCCTTATCCGGCCGGGAGCTGGGATACGACCTTTGTTGCCCGGATGACAGTAAGCAACGTTTGTGATACCGTGAGCTACGATACGACGATTACTGTATTCTCGGCTCCGAAAGTTTCTTTTGCTTTGATGCATGAATGGGAATGTTCGCCGGTATTTTTGGAATTGCAGAATACGACTACCGGAAATAATTGTGTATTCAACTGGACTTTTACCAATTCACGAACAGGAGAAGTGGTCGGAGAAACGGACATCCGTAATCCGGAGCATGAATTTACGACAGATGAAACCGCTACCAGCTATTTTATTACTTTACGGGCTGAGAATCGTTGTGATGTGGATGAGTATACCGATACCCTGCTTGTGAAACCCCGGCAGATCAGTGCTCATTTTACGCCTTTGGACAATCCTTACGCCTGTGTAAATCAGGAAATCTTATTCCGGAATAATTCTACGGACACCGTGTCTACTATCCTGAATACCTATTGGAATTTCGGGGACGGTAGTCGGGATACCGTCTGGAGCCCACGACATAAATACGATAAGCAAGGTACTTACCTGGTGAAATTGAAGATCGACAACGGCTGCGGGTGGGATACGATTTCTTCGCCTGTAATAATTTATCCTTTACCGCACTTGGAAATCAAAAGTGAAGATTATCTTTGTGAGGCGGATACATTTACCTTTGTCGTAAATTCAGATCAGGAACTGAAACAGGTAACCTGGAAATTGGGAGATGGACAGACAGGAAACAAGGATAGCCTGAGGTATGTGTACGAAGGATACGGTACCTTTCCGGTAACGGTTATCGGAGTTTCTGCCGAGATAAATCAGTGTACTGATTCGGTCATGAAGGAAGTGGTCGTTTATAACAAACCGATCCTGACGATCGAGCCGGTAGATACTATCCAATGTTCGCCTTATCTGTACCAGCCGGAGATTACCGGAGAGGCTTATCTGATGTGGGATTATGGGGATCGGTCGGGACTGACTTCGGCGAGGGAGCATTGGTATGTAAATGAATCCGATACGGTTCAGCGCTTCCGGGTGATGATATATGCCGAAACGGATAAGGGGTGTAAATCGGAATACCTGCGGGGAGTAGTTGTTCCTAATAAACCCAGGGCGTTATTGGACAAAAAGGTGGAAAAAGGGAATCCTCAAAAAGTGACCTTTATCAATCTTTCGGAAGAATGTTCGGACTGTATCTGGAATTTACCTGATAAGGGGACCTTCCATGCTTTCGGCGATCAGACGGTGGAATTCGGGGAGCAGGGGATGTATCGGGCCGAACTAGTGGTAGAGAATGTATATGGATGCCGGGATACGGCGATTATGGAACATCGGGTATTGATCAAAGGATTGTATTTCCCGAATACTTTTATTCCGCATAGTCAGAATCCGAAGATCAACCGTTTTAACGGGATCGGGATGGGACTAGCCCGTTATAGGCTACAGATTTTCGATCAATACGGAAATAAGATTTGGGAAACCCGAGCCCTGGAAAACGGTCGGCCTTCGGAAGGTTGGGATGGCTGTAACCTCAAGGGCGAACGAATGCCGCAGGGAATGTATATCTGGCGTGCAGAAGCGATCTTCGGGGATGCCGAGGTCTGGACCGGAGATAATAATGAGTCGGGAGTTCCTGAAACGACGCAGGGGACGGTGTTGTTACTGAGAGAATAGGAAATCCGTTCCGGTAAATAATGGAAATTATAGTTTAACTTTTAAACGATAGAAGATGGATTATTTTAAAGAGGTTAACCTGGCAGTCACGATATGTGACAAAGAAGGGAAGATTTTGGAAATGAACGATAAGTCGCGTAAGACATTTTTAAAGCCCGGACAGGAGGATCTGATCGGTAAAAATGTGTTGGATTGCCATCCCGAGCCGGCTCATTCCCTGTTGGCCGATATGTTACAAAATCCCCGGACCAATGTCTATACTATCGAGAAGAAAGGGGTAAAAAAACTGATTTATCAGACGCCTTGGTATGTGGAAGGAGAATTTATGGGGTTTATGGAGTTGTCGATGGAAATACCTTTCGAGATGAAGCATCGGGTGAGGGGGGGGAAGTAAAAGGTTAAAAGTAAAAAGCTAAAGGCTAAAAGCTATAAGCTAAAGGCTGGGAGGCTAAAGGCTATAGGCTGATAAGTTTAAGCGAGAGAGAGGAGGAAAAAGATGAAAGGGTTGATTAGAGATATACTGACTTTTTTGCGGGAGTTACAGGAAAATAATGACCGGGAATGGTTTGCCGGTCAGAAACCCCGTTATCAGAAATTGAAAGAGGGGTTCGATGAATTGGTGGACCGATTGATTGCGCAAACTGCTGTTTGGGATGAGGAGGTGAAGAATCTGAAAGCGAAGGATTGTGTATACCGGATTTACCGGGATATTCGCTTTTCGCCGGATAAGCGTCCTTATAAAGATCATTTTGCCGCTTATATCTGTGGTTGGCGGGGACGTAACAGCGGACGTTGTGGGTATTATATCCACCTCCAACCGGGGTGTTGTATGTTGGGTGGGGGGTGTTATTGTCCGGAACCGGCTTTGTTGAAACGGATCAGGCAGGATATCTATGAAAATATCGAAGAGTTTACTTCGATTATCCGGGAACCTGAATTTATTGCCGAATTTCCTGAATTGGATACCGATGATAAATTAAAGAAAGTTCCGGCTCCTTTCCCTGCCGATTTCCCGGAGGCCGATTTACTAAAACATAAGCATTATGATGTGATGAGTGTAAAGCCGGAAGCCTGGTTCGAGAGCGACGATTTACTACAGAAAGTGGATGCAGTGTTTCGTAAAATGTACAAGTTTAACCGCTTTTTTAATTATACGATAGATAATCAGTAGTGAAGAGAGAAATCTTTATTATTTTTGCATAATAAAAAATAGATACTCATATGAAAGTCTTGTTATTGGGAAGCGGAGGGCGTGAACATGCGCTGGCGTGGAAAATAGTTCAAAGTCCGAAATTGGGAAAACTTTATGTGGCTCCGGGGAATGCAGGGACAGCCCAGTTGGCTGAAAATGTCAGTCTTGCAGTGACCGATTTCAGGGCTATCGGTGATTTTATTCAGGATAAACAGATCGATCTGCTCGTGGTAGGTCCTGAGGATCCGCTGGTGGAAGGAATACGTGATTTTCTGGAAGCCGATTCCCGTTTCGGGGGATTGATGATTGTGGGGCCCGGTAAGGACGGTGCTATTCTGGAAGGCAGTAAAGATTTTGCCAAACAATTTATGATCCGGCATGGTATTCCTACTGCGGGATATATGACGGTGACTCCCGATCGGGTGAAGGAAGGACAGCAGTTTTTAGCTACTCTTCGTCCGCCTTATGTACTGAAAGCCGATGGGTTGGCTGCCGGTAAGGGAGTGTTGATCCTTCCGGAATTGGAGGAAGCTCAGCGGGAACTGGAAGAGATGCTGGGTGGGAAGTTCGGCAAAGCGAGTAGCCGGGTGGTGATCGAAGAGTTTTTGCATGGAATAGAGATCTCAGTGTTTGCTATTACCGATGGTAAAGATTATAAAATATTGGGATCTGCCAAAGATTATAAGAGAGTAGGAGAAGGGGATACCGGATTGAATACCGGAGGAATGGGAGCTGTTTCGCCTGTGCCTTTTGCCGATGAAGAGTTTAACCGGAAGGTAGAGGAAAGAATTGTGCGCCCGACTGTCGAGGGCTTGAAGAAAGATGGAATCGACTACCGGGGATTTATCTTTTTCGGATTGATGAATAAGGGAGGAGACCCTGCTGTCATCGAATATAATGTCCGGATGGGAGATCCTGAGACCGAGGTGGTCATGCCCCGTCTGAAGACCGATATCCTCGAACTGTTCGAAGCGACGGCTTTGGGGAAACTGGCCGATTCGGCATTCGAACTGGACGAACGCTATTGCACGACGGTGATGTTGGTGGCCGGAGGATATCCCGGAAGTTATGAGAAGGGGAATGTGATTACCGGACTCGATGATATCGAAGGGAGTATTGTATTCCATGCCGGAACAAAAGAGGCTGATGGACAGATCCTGACTAATGGCGGACGGGTGATGGCTGTGAGCTCTTTCGGAACACAGATGGAACAGGCGCTGAAACAATCTTATGCTAACGTGGCAAGACTGTCTTTCAAAGATATGAGTTACCGTAGGGATATCGGGCAGGATTTGATAGAAGTAAAAGGTAAAAAGCTAGAGGCTATAAGCTAAAAGCTAGAGGCTATAAGCTAAAAGCTAGAGGCTATAAGCTAAAAGCTAGAGGCTATAAGCTAAAAGCTTGAGGTTAAAGGGGGAGAAGAAATAAATTGAATGATCGCGGGGAAATACCGGTATGAATGAGTTTTTAAAATCCAGACGGTTATATATGCTTTTTGTATTGCCATTCCTTGTAATGGCAATCGCTTTTCTTAGTGGGTATTTCTCTCTGGAGTCTCTCCAATCGGTGCAGGTGAAGGGAGTCATCAATATGGCTTATATCAATCAGCTGGATAAATCCTGGTTATCGGCAATCGGCTTTGTCATGGTGTTGGGGGTGGCCTATCTGATCTTTTTTCTGAGTGAACGGTTTAAATTGCTGGGACAAACGACGACCTTGCCTTCACTTATTTATATCCTGCTGACGTCGGGCATTATGGTCAATGTCGGTTTTGACTACCTCCTGATCGCTGTTTTTATCGTGACGGTCGCTGTATGGAAATTGCAGATGGCGATCAATGATACGAAAAGTAATGGTGCACTGTATGATTTCGGTTTTCTAATCGCCCTGTCCGTTGCTATTTATCCGAAGTTTATCCTGTTGATCGCTTGGGCTTTCGGGGTCTTGTTCTTTTCGGGCCGTTCTACCTTGAAGGATATTGTGGCTTTGTGGTTGGGAATTCTGACGCCGGTTCTGTTTATTGCTTTTTATTATTTCTGGACGGATCGTTTGGAATTGTTGCCGGCTATTTTTACGGATAACCTGATGGTCGGTGAACATATACATCGTCTGCCTGTAATCGATCTGGTGCGGCTGGGGATGATCGTATTGGTGCTGATCATTGCTTTGACAAACCTGTCGGCCCGTTATTCCCTGATGATCGTCAATCAGCGGCGTGGAATTCTTTCGCTGGTATCTATGATGATATTCCTGTCCTTGACGTTTGTGATTATTCCCGGCAATTATTATGATTTTATGTATATGTTTGCCGTCCCTCTTTCTTTTTTATATGCCCAGTATTTTATTTGCTGCCGGACCGCTTTATTCAGCAATCTGGTGTTTGTATTACTATTGGCTGCCTGTTTTCTGACGTATTTGGTTTAATTGTTCACATCCGATACGGGTACTTACCGTTTAAAAGTGAGTCGTTCGCCTGTACGGTCGGTATAAAAATCTCCTTTATCGTATACGACATGTCCGTTTACCAGCGTCGTTTGTACTTTATAGGTGAACGTTTGGTTTTCCAGGGGCGACCAGCCACATTGATAGAGAATATTTTCTTTTGTTACCGTCCAGGGGGCTTTCCGGAAAATACAAAGATCGGCCTGATAGCCTTCGCGGATAAATCCCCGGTTTTCGATTTGGAACAATTCGGCGGGGGCATGGCACATGCCTTCGACTATTTTTTCCATAGAGATCATACCGCGTTCGGCTAATTCCAACATTACCGTCAAAGAGTGTTGGACCATAGGGCCACCGCTGGCGGCTTTGGTGTATGGACCGTTTTTTTCGGACAGGGTATGGGGGGCATGGTCTGTTGCGATCACATCGATGACGCCCTGATTCACTGCTTCCAAAAGGGCCTGGCGATCGGCTTCGGTTTTGATTGCCGGATTCCATTTCACGAAATTCCCTTTGGTCAGATAAGCCTCGTCGTTGAACCAAAGATGATGTACACAGGCTTCGCCGGTGATTTTTTTCTCCAACCGTTTTCCGCTATCGAGCAGAGTCAACTCGTCGGCAGTGCTTAAATGCAGAATGTGCAAGCGGCTATTGTATTTCCGGGCCAATGAAGCGGCCAAGGCGGAGCTTTTCAGACAAGCCTCACGGCTACGGATAAGCGGATGATATTGTGGTGGAATATCGTCTCCGTATTTTGCTTTGTAAAGAGCTAAATTATGGTTGATGGTGGGCGTATCCTCACAATGGGTGGCAATCAGCAAAGGCGACTCTGCAAACAAACGTTCCAAAGCCGGAATACTATCTATCAACATATTTCCCGTCGAGGAACCCATAAAAGCTTTTATACCGCAAGTGGTACGGGGATCGACACGTTTTATTTCACCGATATTATCCGTTGTAGCTCCCAGATAAAAAGAATAGTTGACTAATGAAGTCCTGCCGGCAATCTCCTGTTTCTCTTCCAGCAATTGCAAGGTAGTGGTTGGCGGCACGACATTGGGCATATCCATAAAAGAAGTAACACCTCCGGCGGCAGCGGCACGGCTTCCTTCCCCGATGTTTCCTTTATGGGTCAGTCCGGGTTCCCGAAAATGCACCTGATCGTCGATTACCCCCGGAATAACGAAACAATGGCTGGCATCGATTACCTGAGCTTCCTGAAGCAGTGTTTCCGGAGCCTGAGCCAGGATTTGGGTAATCTTTCCCCCTTCGATGACCAGATCGGCCTGAAATTGCCGGCCTTCGTTGATGATAGTACCTCCTTGAATTACCTTTTTCATTTCTAATCTTTCCGTGGTTTTATTTTTCCGAACAGAGCCCGCATTTTCATGGTGATGACCCCGAAGACGGCTTCTTTGATAATGCCTTTACTCATTTTTGAAGTACCTAATGTACGGTCTGTAAAAATAATAGGTACTTCCTGCAACCGGAATTTCAGTGTCGAAGCAGTGAATTTCATCTCGATCTGGAAAGCATAACCTTTAAAACGGATCTTGTCCAGATTGATTGTTTCCAATACTTTCCGGGTATAACAGACAAAACCGGCTGTGGCATCATGTACTTTCATTCCGGTAATGATTTTTACATATTTTGAAGCAAAAAAGGACAATAACACCCGGCTCATCGGCCAATTGACCACATTGACTCCCGTCACATAACGCGAACCGATCGACAGGTCGGCCCCTTGCACACAAGCCTCGTAGAGCCTCACCAGATCCCGGGGATTATGTGAAAAGTCTGCATCCATTTCAAAGATGTAATCGTACCGATGTTCCAAAGCCCATTTAAAACCTGTGATATAGGCGGTTCCCAGTCCTAACTTACCTTTACGTTCGATGATATGGAGATTTGTGAACTCTTTTTGCAGTGTTTTTACGATTCCCGCTGTTCCATCCGGCGAATTATCTTCGATAATCAGAATATCGAAAGCGGGTTTTAAAGAAAATACGCAACGGATAATGTTTTCGATATTTTCTTTTTCATTATAAGTCGGAATGATAACTAATCTATCGTTCACAATATATGATTTTATATTCTATTTATCAGATTTACAGATATTCAACGATCCTTTCCAGCTTATTACCCCGTGAACCTTTTATGAAAATAAAAGAGTCGTTTAATGGGTGCGATTTCAGGTATTCCATGAACGATTCTGTATCTTTAAACCAGGTGATAAAGTTACATTTATCAGCGCAATGTTCAAAATTATTCCCGATGAGAAATATCCGGTCGAAATTTCCTTGCTGCGTTAAGCGGACGATCTCTTCATGAGCTGCAGCATTTTCTGTGCCAAGTTCGAGCATTTCTCCTAAAATGACCACTTTATGCTCTCCGGGCATCTCGCAAAAATTGCCTACGGATGCACGCATGCTGCTCGGATTGGCGTTGTAAGCGTCCAGGATGATAGTGTTACGGCCGGAACGGATCAGCTGGGAACGCAGGTTGGAAGGCCTGTAATTTTCGATAGCGGTTTGGATATCCAGGGGATCGATGCCGAAATGCATACCTATGGCCGAAGCAGCCATAGCGTTGTCAAAGTTATAACCTCCTACCAGGTGGGTTTTGACATATAAATCCCCTTTCCGGGTTTTCAGCGAATAGACCAGATAGGGGACGGTTTGTTTGATTTCACCTTTGAGTAAATCTCCTTCTTGTCCATAAGTGTAGCGTTTGTGGTCACGGCTGAGTTGCATCAGCAGCGGATCACCGGTATTGACAAATACTGGTCCGTTTTTCGGTAAAAGATAGTCGTAGAGGGCTTTTTTGGTTGCGATAATATTTTCGTAGCTACCGAAACCTTCCAGGTGGGCATGGCCGATATTGGTGATAATCCCGAAATCGGGATCGGCAATTTCACAGAGCGTTTTGATTTCACCCGGATGGTTGGCTCCCATTTCTACGATACCGAATTCGGTGGTTTCGTCCATACTGAGCAAGGTGAGGGGGACGCCGATGTGGTTGTTGAAATTCCCCTGAGTGGCGAAAGTCTTGAATTTTTTCGATAATACGGCATGGCAGAGCTCTTTAGTTGTGGTCTTACCGTTGGTACCCGTAATACCCAGAATCGGAATGTGCAATTGTTGTCTGTGATAATGAGCCAGTTGTTGCAGGAAAAGAAGACTATCTGCAACTAATTCGCAACCCGGCGATAGGTAATCGGCATTATCGATAATGGCTAAGGCGGCTCCCTGTTCAAGGGCTGCTGCGGCATATCGGTTCCCGTCGAAGTTTTCACCTTTCAAGGCGATAAAAATATCTCCCCGGATAATTTGCCGGGAGTCGGTGGTTATCCGGTGACCCCGGATAGCGGGATATAATTTTTCGATCGTTGTCATAAGCTGATGAAAAAAGAAAGGTTGCCGCTGGAATGAATGCTACGACAACCTTTTGTTGGGTTAATAATTTAAGAACTATTTCTGCGATACTTTATTTTTCTTGCCGCCGGTAGCATTCCCGACATGACTCATGGCACAGCGGAAACCGATGTCGTTACTGGATCGCTTCTGATTCATATAGCGCCGGCTACCCGGGTTCAGCCAATAGGCCCGGTCTTTCCAGGATCCTCCTTTATATACCCGGGCTTCATCATCGATCAGGGTGGTGATTTCCCCTTTTCCGTCGTTGTAATACATATCGTGAGTACCCCGGTCGTTTTCTGTGTTACGCCAGTCGATATCTCCGGAAATCCGTGATTTCAAATCTCCGTCGTTGAAATTACGGTTGTCGGCTGTACGGTAGTTTTCGCGGTTTGCCAGTTCGGCATCTGTCTGATTCCGGTAACGCATCCGTCCCAGACTGTCTTTGGGGGCTGCTGTGCCATCCTCGTTCAGTACCGGCGATTGAAATACATTACCCCGGTAGGGATTGAATTCCGCCATATCCTGGAAAGATAAAGTCCGGTATACATCGGCTACCCATTCGTTGACGTTACCTGCCATGTCGTATAAACCGAAATCGTTCGGCCAGAATGATCTGACCGGTGAGGTGTAGTCCCAGCCGTCGTTGGCCGAGCCCGCAACGCCCATATAATCGCCTTTCCCTCTGGTAAAATTAGCCATCATCCGTCCCCGGTGTTTTTTTTCGGCATATCTCACCCACGAACCGTCCCAGGGATAGATTCGGGAGTTGGATATTCTTTCGTCTTGGGTATTACCGATCAAACCGTAAGCGGCATATTCCCATTCTGCTTCTGTCGGCAGGCGATACTCCGGGAGCAATAATCCGTCTTCCCACCTTACCGGACGTCTTTCTTTACTCAGGCCTTTGTAGTTCTTTCTTACCGTACCGGTATATTGTCCTGTCGTATAAGCTTCCGTATTGAAGTTATTTTCATCTTTTTGATTATCGGGATCATGGGTCAGGATTTTTTTGTCGATCAAGATTTGTTCGTTTACCCTGTCGGTACGCCATACACAGTAGTCCGTTGCTTGTTCCCAGCTAACCCCGACTACCGGATACTCTGCATAAGCTGGAAAACGGAGGTAATTTTTCACCATCGGTTCGTTGTAACCCAACTGGTCACGCCACACCAGGGTATCGGGTAATGCCTTTTGGTATACTTCGGGATAGGTGGTATATACCCGTCGTAACCAGGTCAGATATTCCAGCCAGTCGATGTTACGGACTTCGGTTTCGTCCATATAAAAAGAAGCGATACTTACTCTTTTGGGCGTATTGTTCCAGTCGCCCATGACATCTTCCTGGGTACGTCCCATAACGAAAGTTCCTCCCGGAATGAATACAAGTCCGGGGCCTGTTTTTTGTGCTTTTACATTATTGTACTCGATCCCCCCGTTTTTACTGTCGTTGTATGTCCAGCCTGTGGTAGAAGATTTTTTCTTTCCGAAAATGCCTTTTATTTTCTGACAGGATGTGGCAGAAAACACAAGCAGACAACACGTTGCAAAAACAAAAAATCCATTATTTCTCATCTGTGGAATGTCTTTAGCAAATAGTTATGGTTGATTATAAAACACACGTCGTAATTAATCCACAAATATAGATAAATAAAGTTTTAGATGAAAATGAAATGATTGTATTTTTTCTTCAAAAGCTGTAAAATACCTTGCTCACTCTTCACTACCTTTGTAATTTATTGATAATTTTGCAAGGATAACTCCATATGGAGGATAAAGAATGACCTATGAAAATTAAAACTGGAATTGGAATCGATGTTCATCGGCTGGAGGCTGGTAGAGAGTTTTGGCTGGGAGGTATAAAGATCGGACATGAGAAAGGATGCGTTGCCCATTCGGACGGCGATGTGTTGATACATGCTATTTGCGATGCTCTGTTGGGAGCTACCGGCTTGGGAGATATCGGACAGCATTTCCCGGATACCTGTCCGGCTTATAAAGGGATCGATAGTAAGCTCCTGTTGCAAAAAACGAAAGCCTTGATCGATCACCGGGGATATGCGATCAGTAATATCGATAGTGTCGTTTGTCTGCAACGTCCCAAAATCCGACCGTTTATCGATGATATGCGGCATTGCCTGGCTGAAATCCTGGAACTGGATGTCGACGATCTTTCGATCAAAGCGACAACTACCGAACAACTGGGCTTCGAAGGCCGCGAAGAAGGGGTGTCGGCCTATGCTACGGTGTTGGTATACAAACTTTGAAAGGAAATAGCTTGATTGTATTTGTATTTTCCTGATTTTATCCCTTGTTATAATTTTATAACAAGGGATTTTTTTTGTTTCTATGATTTAAAATGATAAATATTTTGAAGATAAAATTAATTTTCTTAAATTGTGCAAGCCAGGTTTTATTCCTTCAACCTTAAATATCCGGGGAGTGGACATCGGTTCTAATTTAAAATTCAGATCTATGAAAACAAATTTTAAAAAATTAGTTGTAATGCTTGGTATAGTACTAGGTTTTACTTTAAGTGCGGGTGCTATTATTATGGGGTGGGGGTATATTGCCGAAAGTGAAATGCATAGTTTTCAGGAGAATTGTTCGGCAATTCCTAATGCTTATGTTAAAACGGACGGGAAAGAATATGTTGTCGATGGAGTGTTAAGTTATTATGGAGCCTGTGTTTGTCGGGTGGGTTATACCTATAATGAAGCACAAAAAGCATGTGTCGTGATGGGAGAATAGTTTTAAGAACATTCTCTACGTTATACAATTAAATTATAACTTAAAAATATCATGAAGGTAGGTGTTTATATTTTATTATTATTCTTTTTATTTTTTTCGTGTAAACAGGTAGAAACAGGGCATGTTCCAGTAATTCATTTACAACCAAATGAGAAGAGTATTTTAAAAGTTTCGGATTATTTCAATCGGGTCGAGGCTGTTTTGTTGCGGGATACCTTTTTTTTCGGTGTGGAAGATTTTATCGAAGGTGCGGATAAATATATCGTTTTGGCTTCGGATCATCCTGGGTTAATGCAAGGGAAGGATAGATATTATGTATTTGATAAAGAGGGGTATTTCCGGAATTGTATCGGAACAGTGGGTCGTGGTACCGGTGAATATCGGGAAATCCGTAACGGATTACAAATGGGGGAAGATAGTCTGTTGAAAATAATCGATATAAATAAATATCTGAGTTATTCATTGGATGGAAAAGTAATGCAGGAGAGCGCATTATTTTCAGCAGAAAATAAAACTCCTATTCATCAAGTCCGAGGTATTTATGGAAGGACTCGCTGGTTGTATTCGAGGGGTATTCGGTTGTTACCGATAATCCGGCTATGTTGCGGGCCGCTAAGCAGGATTGCTCTTATTTTTGCGAGATATACGCCTTGAAAAGGAATGAGTTGATTCATTCTTACTTTCCGAAGAAAGAAGCAGCTGAATTTTATGTAACTAATCTCGAATACGTCTACCAGGATACGTTTTGTTATTACTATGGGTTAGACCGGACTATTTATCAATTACTTCCGGGCGAAAAGAAAGTACGTTACCGATTCGATATGGGTAAATATAACCGGTTACAAACTATGATCGATTTTTATGAAGAACAAAAAAGTGGTGTGCTTCATGAATATCTTAGTCTCTCGATGTGTAACGAAACGGATAGATACGTTATTGGAAAATATGATTTTAAAGCAAAGGAGTATATTTTTATTTACGATAAACGAACAGGTATTACGGGGAATTTCCGTCGGATCGATAATGATTTGTTGAAGACCGGACAGAAGAACGGAGCAAAGTATTTTACATGGAAGCGAGGACTTGTCTTTAAACAAGGTTATCTGTGGGGAGTATATAGCTATGATTGGATCGAAATGATCGATCAGGTCAAATCGCAGTTGAGTGCCGAAGAGTGGAAAACTTATTGTGAAGAACATCCTGATTTTATCCGGATTTATGATATTTTGGTAAAAGATAAAAGAAACAAGGATAGTGAAGATTATCAGGGTGAAGACGATGATGAGAAGGTGGTGATTCTGAAATATTATTTTAAATGAAGTACTCAGTTCCGTTTATCGGTCATTGAAAAAAAGTCGGTAAAACGAATGAGTATCGCGTTTACGGGGAGAAGGAAAGAGGGACCTCTTCGGTATATGTTAAAATAGAGCAGTATGAGTAAAGCTTTCTTAATAGGAATCGTAATTTTTTTGCTGGGATGTTCTGCCGGTAGTTTGTCAGTCGATGCGACGGATTATGCCAGTTTGTGTAAACAGGCGGAACAGGAAGGTAAAAATGTGGTTGTCCTGGTGACTGCTGCCGACTGTCCTGTCTGTCACGGATTATTGCGGGAGTGGACGGGCTGCCGGGAATGGGCCGAATGGCAGAGGGAACATGTGCTGTTATGTCATACGGCACTTTCGGATACAGCGAACTTATTTCCCCGTTTACTGAATACGATGGCTGTCCCGTTAGTGGTGGTCGTATCGCCGGATCGACGCATACAATATGCCCATACCGGTTTTATTTCGGCTACAAAATTGAAACAGGTAATTACCGGGACAGGGAAGGGGCATGTCGGATCGCCTATTTTGAGTAATCATTTGTATACCACTTCACCCCGGGAATTGTATCGACTGTTTTCGGATGTCCTTGCCGTACAATTCGGATTGCAACAACAGCCGATCGACCGGGAACAGGTGACCCTGCATTTGCAACATTCCCTGGAAATCGAACCCTATTTTATGAATCGCTATTTGGAATGGAAGTATTATAGGGCGATGGGAGATGTGCAGCGGGCGGATTCCTGTCGGGTAGGGTTGCTGAATACGCTTTCGGATGAAGATAAAATTCTTTATGCTCCGGAGATCATGGAATTGAATCCGGCGTTAAAATTAGTCGGTAAAGATGAGGATAGAATATTTCCTGAGGATTACAATTTCGAATGGGGAGAAAAGGATCGGGAAATTACTTTTGAGATACCTTACGAAAATAAATCTGTTAAGCACCTGATTATCGTATCTGTCAAACAAAGCTGTAATTGCCTGAATACCTTCTGGGATTCCTCTCCTCTAGCAGTCCACGGGAAAAGCCGGATTAAAGTGGTGTATCACAACAAAGGGGAAGGAGTTTCCAGGAAGAAAATTCAGGTTTATACCAATGACCCCGGTTCGCCTTACGAAATAACGCTTCATGGCCGATTGAAAAAATAAAATCCTAATATCCGGGAAAGTGGATATGGTTTGTTAAATAAAAATCGAAAAGTGATGAACAAGAATGTAAAAAAAATGATCGTTATGCTGGGAATCGTTTTAGGATCTACAGCAATGGCCATTACAGTTCAACTTGGGGTGTGGGGATGGGTTCCGATTGAGTTGTATACGGAGTATAGAGATGAATGTGAATCGATTCCTCATGCTTATTGGTACGAAAATGATATGGGATCTTCCGATGGTATTTTGTCTGTTCATGGAATCTGTACCTGTTCTCCGGGGTATATGATTGACTATGAACATGGGATGTGTATCCGACAAACAGAGTAGTGAAGATGGTAGACTCCAAAAGATGTTGAATGTGGGGAATTTAAGAATTTAATGAGTAAAAAATTGTGATCTCTTTGGCAGGTCTTGTATGTTGGAGGTTGGGTAAAGTAAGGGCTTTGGACCCGCCAAAGTTTATTTTTGGTCGTTTTGATTAAAGTGGTTAATGATGAAAATATTTATTGGAATTTGTTTTTTCATATTGCTTTCTCTTGTAGGGTGCGGGGATAAAAAAGGGAAGGAAGTTTCGGAGGTTCCGGTCATTCGTTTGGATCCCGACCATGTTGATACATTAAAAGTATCGGATTACTTCAGTCATATTGATGGTTTTGTTTTAAGGGATTCTATATTTTATAATATACAGGGTTTTCAGGAATTTCCCGATAAGTATATCATGGTCGCTGCGGATAATGCCGATCTCATTAGGCGTAAACGTAGAATATATGTGTTCGATAAAGAAGGTGATTTTCAGCAGACCTTGGGGGCGGTCGGTCGGGGACCTGGTGAACATTTGGGAGTGCACAACGGTTTGCAGCTCACCGACGATAGTGTTCTGCATGTCTTGGACAATACGAAATATCTTCGTTATTCCCTGAATGGTGAAGTTCTCCATGAGGAGCTTTGGCTACCGGCTAGTGTTAGACTCCGGAGTGCGGGCACTCCGATATATGTTTGGAGAGATTCTTTGATCGTGTTGAGTACAAGTGATGCCAGAAGTGGTAGCCGTAAGATGGCATAAACGTGGAGCAGATACGACGCATATATTCGATATCTATTCCTTAAAAAACCATCGGATTATTCATTCTTTTTTCCCGAGAAAAGAATATGCGGATTTGATACTTTGTAATGCCCTGTATGAATACAAGGATACGCTGTGTTTTTATTATGATAAAGATCGTATCATTTATCAGTTGTCTACTGATCGGGCCGAGGTACGCTACCGTCTGGATAAAGGCAAATACGATCGTTTGCAAACAAGGGAAGAATTTATGCAAGTTCAGGGGAAAGAGGTGCCTTATCGCCGGATCGATTTCGAACATTGTAATGAAACGGACAAATATGTAATCGGTTCTTATTATTTTAAAGGGAAGTTTTATATTTTCATTTATGATAAAGAAACGGAGATAACGAAAAATTATAGGTGGGTGAACAACGATTTATTGGGAACAGGTACAGAAGGGGGGATAAGATGGTTTAATTGGAATTATGGTTTGTGTTTTAAGCAGGATTACTTATGGATGATCGCTATTGATTGGATAAAGGTGATGGGGATCGTGAAAGGAAGATCGACAGCAGAAGAATGGGAGCGTTATTGTGAAGAACATCCGGATTTTATTCGTTATTATAACGAATTGCTACGTGACCGGGAAGATGAAGAGGGATGGGATACTGAAGTGGGAAGTAAGCTTTTCATACTTAAATATTATTTTAAATAATATGGATTTTTATGAAATGGAAAATCGATTATCCCTATGTGGTGTGTATCGTTTTTTTGATCGGAACAGGAATATGGATGAATTACCTGTCGATAAAAAAACAGGGATTGGAAAAAGAGGTCGAATTGTTCCGGCAGGAGACCGAACGGCTCGGGCAGTTTTATCAGCAGGTGACGGATCTTTATTTTACCGGTTTACAGGTGGTGACCATCGATCCGGGACAGGTTCAGGCCGATTCATTGAAAGAAGGTGTCGTGATTTGTCTGCCGACTACACCCCTGGATAGTTTGGAAGGAGCTGCCTTTAAGTATACCCTGAGCCGCTTGCAGACTTTGAAGGGGTATAAAGTAGGAGTGTGGTTGTACGGTGAAGCTACCGGTGAAGTGGCCGATTGGGTAAAAGAATACGGATATGATTGTATTTATTCCGGCCGGAAACCGAATGGACTGCCCGATGCCAGTATATTCTATCTGGATACCGGGTGTAAAGCGGAAGCTCTTTTCAAACTCCAGCCTTATGCCGTTCATTTGTTAAATAAATATATGAAGTTTCTGAGAGATCACTATATGGCAGGAGGAATCGGTGTACGTACAAATGAACAACAGCCGGAATTGATACAATAAATGATGGACGAAAAGGCTTTTTCGTTCATCATTTATTGTTTTCGTTTAATACATATAGTCGTAAACAGGCAACTGTACCGGTTTGCCTTTCAGGGCTTCGATGGCTTTGGCGTTGAGGTAGTTTTTGCGGATCACGATACGGAACATGTATTCATCGAACCATTTGTCGGTGAATGTCAGATAGCCGTTGTGGCCGGAAGCTGCTCCCCAGCTGTTTTCGAACTCCCATTTTACGGGTTTGTCGTTTTCGTCGGTGTCGCAGGCCACCAGAGTCATGGCGTGGGAAGAGCCGCTCTGACGGGTGAGGATACGGGCTTTTTTATCCATATCCAGTTTCACGCCTAACAGGGATTCATAATCGTACATTTCGGGATCGAGGATACCTTCTTCCCGGTTGAACTGTTTCCCTACATCGCAGGAGGCATACATCGGCTCGTTGTTTTTAATGGAAGCCAGGGCGGCCTCTTTGATATCTTCGTTGGGCAGATTGAGATAAATCCAGTTGATTCCCTCGATGGTATTCCGGTAATTCTGAATTTCGTATGTTTTGTAATATTCCCGGGTCGGATCGTTCATGATCATGATATAGTTGGAAGGACTGTAGTCGGCCGGGGTGATTTCTTTGTAGAACTGTTTCGGCGTGTAATTGGCCAGCTCTTTGATATTCCCGTCTTTATCCTTATATCTCCACGTAAACTGATGAGGAGGCTCACCCAGGCAGAGGGCCAGAATCCGGTATACTTCTTTCAGCGTAGCCATTTTAGCGTTTGTAAGTTCCTTCCCTTTTTTGCCGGCAGCAGTCATTTCGCGCAGTTCATAACCACCTTGGCGCAGTTTTTCATTGATGATGCTCACCATCTGGGAAGTATTGTTGGAATGAGCGGTTTCGGGCATCACTTCCTGAGGCACTACTCCGTATTTCTCGGCAGCATTGTAATAAAGGTTCCATACTCCGCCGTCTCCTACAGGAGCTTTGAAGTATTCCACTACTGTCCGGTCGTCCATCGGTTGCTTGGCGGTTGCGATGATGTTTTCGAGGAAAAGATTCGACTTTTCGAAGATATCCCAGAAATACAGGTAGTTGTGTGAAAAATCGAATTGGCTGAGGTTGTATTTTTTCATGATCGACGGGCGTAATACGTTCATTGAGGTAAACATCCAGCACCGTCCGGAACTGAGCTGATTGGTAATGCCTTTCACATCTGCCCGGTATTTGAAATAATGGTCGATTTTACCTTGCAGATCACGGTTCAGGGCATTGCCTTTGATGTCTTTGTCGGCAGTCAGTATGTTCTGAATGGCTTTCGTAGAAGCATCCTTTTTGAAACTACTCTGGATTTCCTGCAGGTCTTTTTCGGAGAGCGCTTGTGCGAAAACTCCGGAGCAGGCCAGAAAGAGGGTCGTTGTGATTAAGGTTTTCTTCATTGTATCGGTATTTGAATTAAAAAATTACAGATGGATTACTTCGTCATAGGCAGCTGCTGCAGCCTCCATTACGGCTTCACTCATCGTCGGGTGCGGGTGAACGGTTTTGATGATATCGTGTGCGGTAACCCCTTTCTTCCGGGCTAAAACCAGTTCGGCAATCATTTCAGTGACGTTGGCACCGACCAGATGTGCACCGAGCAGTGTATGGTCCTTGGCATTGAAGATCAGCTTTATAAATCCATCGTTAGCTCCGGCTGCACTAGCTTTCCCTGAAGCGGTAAAAGGAAATTTACCGATTTTCAGTTCGTAACCGGCTTCGGCGGCTTTCGCTTCACTCAGGCCGACGGAGGCTACTTCGGGCGAAGTATAGGTACAACCCGGAATGTTGCCATAATCGATCGGTTCGGGAGTCAGGCCGGCTAATTTTTCTACACAACAAATGGCCTCTGCCGAAGCAACATGGGCCAGAGCCGGACCGTGTACGATATCTCCGATGGCATACACGCCTTCGACATTGGTACGGTAGTAGTCGTCTACTTTAATTTTACCTCTTTCCATTTCGATACCCAGTTCTTCCAACCCGATGTTTTCAACATTGGGAGCGATACCGACAGCCGACAATACCATTTCAGCTTCGTAGGTCTCGATTTGATCTTTCTTATTCCGGATATTGATTTTCAATAATTCACCACTGGTATCGATACTCTCGACGGTAGATTTTACCAATACTTCGATACCGGCTTTCTTGAACGAGCGTCCCACCTGTTTAGATACTTCTTCGTCTTCGACAGGCAGGATCGTAGGCATAAATTCCACCAGGGTCACTTTAGTCCCCATCGCATTATAGAACCAGGCCAGTTCCGAACCGATAGCTCCGGAGCCGACTACCAGCAGTGAAGCCGGTCGATGATCGAGGGTCAGCGCTTCACGGTAACCGATAATCCTTTTCCCATCCTGAGGAATGGCCGGCAATACCCGTGAACGTGCACCGGTAGCCAGGATAATATGTTTCGCTTCGTATATCGTTTGTTCCCCGGTGGCTGAAGTAACCGCTACTTTTTTATCTGCCGTCAGTTTCCCATGTCCGGGAATTACGGTAATGTTATTTTTTTTGAAAAGATACTGGATGCCTTTGCTCATTTTGTCGGCAACTCCCCGGCTACGGGCGATGATTGCCTGAAAATCGGGCTCTGCATGTTCGATCTGGATTCCGTAGGCCTCTGCATGTTGTGCATATTCGAGTACCTGAGCCGATTTTAATAAAGATTTGGTTGGGATACATCCCCAGTTCAGGCAGATTCCTCCTTGTTCGGCACGTTCCACTACAGCGACATTAAAACCCAATTGAGCACCACGAATGGCAGCCACATACCCACCGGGGCCACTCCCGATGACGATTAAATCGTAATTCATATTTCAAACGTTTTAAATTTTCTTTGCTGCCACAAAACTAATAAAAGATCAGGGATAAAACAGCGCTTTATCCGATTTGGTAGAAATTTTTTCAAGGAAACTGGAGAAAAAGGGCGAATAATTTAAAAAAGTAGGTTTATTTTTTTTCTATCTATTCCGATTTCGGGTTTTATACCGTCAGACCGGTTCGCCTGGACCGGTCCGTTAAGGTTTTCCTTCACTGACCGGTGGTGTCTGACGGAAACGTAACGTAAAGTTTTTTGCGTAGTGAGGAGTTCCGCCGGTCAGTGAAAGAAAAAGGTAGACGACCGACAGAAGCGACCGGGTCGCCAATTCCGATCACCGAAGACGAATTAGTACAGAATAATTCTACCTTTAAAACGGGCGTTACAAACTTTAAAAGAACAGAGAGGTGTCAATTTTGTCTACAACACGCAAAATGTCAATGATCAAACCACTGTTTCCTGTGTGGTAACGGAAAAATCTTTGGAGGATATTTTAACAGTTTTGTTGAAATCCACTCCTTATACTTTTGAACAGGTAAAAGATTTTATTTTAATCAAACAAAGAACGGAAACAGAACAACCTGAAGCGAGAATCGTAAAAGGGACCGTTTACGATGAGGGCGGATTACCGTTACCAGGAGTCACCATCCTTCTTAAAGGAACTTCTTTAGGTGTCACTACGGGTCAAGATGGAACGTATCGATTTACAATACCAAACCTGGACAATTGTGTATTGGAGTTTTCTTTCATCGGAATGAAAAAAAAGGAAGTAGAATGGAAGGGTGAAAAAGAATTGAACATCACTTTAGAAGAAGATATTGCCGAGATGGAGGAGGTGGTGGTAACCGGTATTTTCGAACGGAAAAAAGAAAGCTTTACAGGCAGTGCCAGTACATTTAAAGGCGAACAACTGAAAATGGTCAGTAACCAGAATATTTTGTCGGGATTACGTTCCCTCGATCCTGCTTTTGCCATTATCGAGAATAATCAATATGGATCCGATCCGAATTGTCTGCCGGATATCGAAATCCGGGGAAAGAGCAGTATTGTGGGGTTTAAGGAGACTTTCGGTGAAGATCCTAATCAACCTTTATTTATATTGGACGGATTCGAGACTACCTTGCAAACCGTTATGGATTTGAGTATGGACCGGGTGGCTTCTCTGACAATATTGAAAGATGCCGCTTCTACCGCTATCTATGGGGCAAAAGCGGCTAATGGTGTCATTGTCATCGAAACAAAAACCCCGGAAAAAGGAAAATTGCGGTTGAGTTACAACGGTAATTTCGATGTCACGATGGCCGACTTGTCGGATTATAACCTGATGAATGCCAGAGAGAAACTCGAATTTGAAAAATTAGCCCGGAAAAATGAATATTCTAATTCTATTACAGCCGAGAAAGATAAAGAATACCGTTATGCTTGGATAGAGGCGGAAATAGAACGGGGTGTAGATACCTATTGGTTGTCGGAGCCGCTAAGGGTAGGATTTAACCACCGGCACAACTTATATGCCGAAGGAGGGGATGGACAAATGCGATACGGCCTTGGCTTGAGCTATAATAATACCCAGGGAGTGATGAAAGGGTCCGGTAAAGAAATTGTCAGCGGGAATATCGATCTGTTGTACCGGGTAAAGAACCTGATTTTTTCGAATAAATTTTCTATGGACTACCGGACAAATGAAAATCCTGCTGTTCTTTTCTCCGAGTATGCGGCAGCCAATCCTTATTATCGCAAAAGAAATGAAAACGGTGAAGTTGAAAAATGGCTGGAAAATACCCGGTATTCACCGACTGCAGGGTATGAAAACATAGGAGAATCACCTGTTGGAAATCCTTTGTATAATGCTACTTTGAATAATTTTAACCGGGAAAAAGTACCCTGTTCCGGAATAATTTTATTATAGAATGGAGTATTTATAACAATCTGAAACTGCGGGGCAGAATCGGTATCACCAAATCGAATTCCGAATCGGAGATTTTTTTGTCCCCGGAACATACGCAGTTTGAAGAGACGGACAAATTGGAGAAAGGATCTTACCAGAATACACACATGGATGATTTTTCATACGAGTCGGATTTTACCGTCCGCTATGGTTGTTTATTAAAGGAAGTACATCAGCTGAATGTGGTGGGGGGAACCTATATTTATGTCCAGGAAGGTAACCGAAAAGGTTTCAGTGCTGTCGGTTTTCCGGTGGGAAATTATGTTACACCCTCTTTTGCCAATGCTTATACGCCTAATTCTAAACCTACTTATGTGGGCTCGATACGGAGGTCTGCCAGTTTTTACCTCAATGGGGGATATGCCTACAATAACCGTTATCTGCTGGATTTTAATATCCGTTCCGACGGCTCTTCCGTGTTTGGTAGCAATAAACGCTATACGACAACCTGGGCGGTCGGTCTGGCTTGGAATCTCTACAATGAAAAGTTTATGGCCGGGGCTTCACAACTGATCGATATGCTTCGTTTCAGGGCCTCGATCGGAAATCCCGGGAACCAGAATTTCGGTTCTTTCCAGACCTTTACTACCTATCGGTTTGATAATTGGCTGATGAACGGTTTCGGGACCGGTGTGATTATCGAAGGATATGGAAATCCTGATTTGAAATGGCAAAAGACCTTGGATAAAAATATCGGAATGGATCTTTCTATGTTCGGTAATCGTTTCCATGTCACGCTCGATTTATATCATAAAAATACCGACCCTCTATTGGCTGTGATCGGGATTCCTTCTTCTGTCGGGACTTCCCAGATGCTGACCAATATCGGCCGGCAAGTGGAAAAAGGGATTAACGGAACGATCAAATATTCTCCTCTCTACCGTCCGGAAGAACGGAAGAATTATACGATCAGTGTTAATTTCAGGACGAGTAAAGCCGAATATGCCCATATAGGGAATAAACTGGATCAGTTCAATACTGAAAATAAATCGACCAATAGTACCAGCCTGGCGCGGTATTACGATGGAGGTAGTCCGACGGCTTTGTGGTCGGTGCGTTCGGCAGGAATTGATCCGTCGAGTGGGAAAGAAGTGTTTGTGAAGAAAGATGGAACCTATACTTTTCAATATGACTACGACGAAGAAGTGGTTGTAGGCAATTCGCGTCCTAAAATTGAAGGAGTCATCGGAAACACTTTGTATTATAAAGGATTCTCATGCAGCCTGCAATTGCGTTATAGCCTGGGAGGCGATGTATTTAACAATGCTTTGTATAGTAAGGTGGAAAACATCTCTTCCGAGGGGCTGAAGAGCAACCAGGACAAACGGGCGTTATCACAACGTTGGGTAAATCCCGGGGATATTGCTAAATATAAAGATATTTCCCTGACCGAATATACCCCTATATCTTCCCGTTTTGTACAAAAAAATAATTACCTCTCTATCGAATCGGTACGTCTGGGGTATGAGTTCGGACCGGAACTGGTCCGGCGGATCGGGATGTCACAGTTGTCACTGAATGCCTATATGAACGATATTGCTCGTTTCTCGTCGATAAAAAGTGAAAGGGGGATCGACTATCCTTTTGCCCGTACTTTATCGGTTTCGATTTCGGCAACTTTTTAATCGGATTGTTGTGTAACTAATTGAAAATAAAGTTATGAAATATAAAAACATAATCATTTCCCTGGCCTTGATCTTCGCTTTAGGATGTTATTCATGTGATAATTGGCTGGATGTGAAACCGGACGATAAAGTCTCGGAAGAAGAAGTTTTTAGTAGTATCGAAGGTTTCCGGAATGCTTTGAATGCAATTTATATCGAAATGAATGCAGCAGATCTATATGGTAAAAGCTTGGGATCGGAACTGGTCGAAGTGATGGGACAACGTTACAATGTAAATACCGAGTGGACGGAAATGACTTCGGTGATGGAGTTCCAATACAAAAGCAGTTCGGTTATCCGTCGTTTTGAAGGGATCTGGACTTCTGCTTATGCCTTGATCAGTAATATCAATCATATCCTGAAGAATTGTGAAGAACGGCGGGAAGTGCTGGTAGGAGACAATTACAACCTGATCAAGGGAGAGGCTCTGGCCTTGCGGGCTTATTTGCATTTTGACCTGTTCCGTTTGTTCGGTCCGGTATACAGTAGCGATACCACTGCGGTTTCTCTTCCTTTTTATCCTGAATTTTCATTTATGGCGAATGAGTTATTGCCGGGGCATGAGTTTTTACAGTTGGTTACCGCAGATCTGGAGACTGCCGGTAAGTTGCTGGAAGTGGATCCGATCATACAGAAAGGACCGTCCTGGAGTGAAGATATGTATGATCAGAACCGGAATCGGGTGTCACGTATGAATTATTATGCCGTTCAATTGTTGCGGGCCAGGGTGGAGTTGTATGCCGGGCATAAAAAACAGGCCTTGGCTGCCGCTGTGAAGGTGATCGGGGTACAGGAAGATTACTTTCCCTTTACTCCGGCATCAGATGTTTCGGCAGGTACGGATAATCCGGACCGTTTGTTTTCTTCTGAATTGGTATTTGCCTTGGAAAATCCACAACGGGCGACGATTTATAATTCACTGTTTAACCCTGAAAACGTAAAGTTGGATAATCTGTTGCTGGTGCGGCAAAACAAACTGGACGCTCTTTTTACCGAGGACCGGGATTATCGTTATAAAGCCTGGTTCCCCCAGGAAAAAACGGTCGGAGGAGTTGCTTGCCGGGTATTTCATAAATTAGCGGATGTGGCTAATGTAGATCTGAAATTTAATATACTACTCCCGATGCTGAGGGTGAGCGAAGCTTATTACATTGCTGCCGAATGTGAGGAAAATCCGGCAGAGGGGCTGAAGTACCTGAACTCGGTTTTGAATAACCGGGGCTTGGAAAGTGAAAAGAAAGAAGAATTGCTGCAAGATTATTTAACCCTCGAATACCGGCGTGAATTTTTTGGGGAAGGACAACTCTTCTTTTATTACAAACGCTTGAATGAAGAACGGATTCCCGATGCCGTTTCAGACTGGGAAAATGAGGTGAGGATGACGAAAACCGAATATGTGGTCCCGCTTCCTGAAAGTGAAATAAAATACAGGGACATGACTAACCAAGATAAAGCACAATGATTATGAAGACAATGAATAAAATATATAGCTTGAGCCTGGTAATTTGCTTACTGTTTTGTACAAGCTGTGAGAAAGAAATGATCACTTACAGCGGGGATAGTGCGGTTTATTTTCCGATCGTATCCCAGACGATGGGAACTATCGACTTTTCTTTTGCCGAATACCATAGCGATACTTTGTCGGTTGTTTATCATTTTGATATCAAGACGCTGGGGGAAGTAAAGGAGTATGACCGGACGGTGGCTTTCGAAGCCGTAGAAAACGATACTTTGCCTGCCCGGACAGGTGTCGATTATGAGGTGTTGACTCCCCGGCCGGTTATTCCCAAAGGAGAAGTATCGACATCGGTGAGTGTCCGTTTTTTCAGGACCCGAGAACTATTGGAACAGTCTAAAGTGATCGAATTCCGGTTATCGGAAAATGAAGATTTTGATTTACGGATACCCTTATATTACGATGTAAGCTATACCAGTCTGATTTTTGTATTGAGCGAAAAGATTTATAAACCCTGGTGGTGGAGGAGCTATGGGAAAGACCGTTTCGGCAGGTGGACGAAGACGAAAGGGAATTTGATTTGTGATAAACTCAATATTCCGCGGGCAGATTGGAACGATATGTCCGGGAAGGTCGACGAGGCTTTTCTGACTTTTGCTTGTATCTGGATGTACGATTATCTCGAAAAGGAGAAAAAAGCCGGGCGTCCCGTATATGACGAACCGCTGAAAGAAGGTGAAGAATCGCCTTTGATGGAAATGGGACCTATGGCTAATCCTCAGTAATGAATGATTAAACAGAAAATTATGAAAACAGTATATAGATTTTTATTGGTTGCTCTCCTGGCTATGGCTGCCACTTCGTGTTTGTACGAAGACAAAGGAAATTATGATTATCATGCGATTAATGATATTACGATCGGGGGGATTGCTTCCGGTCAGGAATATCCTGTCGTGAGTTTTGTCGATACATTGCGGATAAAACCTCAGATTACTTGTGCTCAGTCTACGGATGAGAGTACGTTGGAATACCAGTGGAGCGTTTTGATTACAGAAGGAAAACAGTATGAACGGGTGATCGGTAAGGAAAAAAATCTGGAATGGCCGGCCGATTTAAAAGCCGGGAAATATACCGGCCTGCTTAAGGTATATGATAAAATCTCCGGTTTAAGTTGGATACAATCGTTTAAAATAGTAGCTACGACGGTTACTTCCGAAGGGTATCTGGTTTTATGCAGGCAGGAAAATCGTCCCCGGATGGACATTATTCATACGGTCGATCAAGACCGTGAACTGGTGGGAAGAGATATTTTTGACGGAGGCAGTCTGGTGGGTGAACCGATCGGATTCGATTATACCAGTGGGTTGTGGGGCTCCCTTGTCTTACATACCTCTGAAAGCTCCTGGTCTTTGAATACACAGGAACTGACTATCAGTGAAGAATCCGATCTCAAATATGAATTCGGAATGCCGCCGGCCTCGGTAGATGCACGGAAAGTGGAAATAACGACACTCCGGAACGATAATGTTTATGTATTGATCGATGCTGCAGGGGATATGTACATAAAACGGGAATGGGGGGGAATTGTATGCTCTTCCTATAAATCATCTGAAAGGAGAAGATACTTATTTCGAAATGGCTCCCTGGATAGGGGTGCGGAAAGGGATTACTCAGGTAGACCAGAGTATTATGTTGTTCGACAATACGAATAAACGCTTTATGGAAATTCCCGGAGGAGCATTTCTGCCCCGGGTGATGCAATACGAGAATACCGATTTATGGCCCTCTGCTCAAGTGGATAAAGAAATCATCCATATGGAAAGCAATATGAATTACACTTTTGCTCTGACGAAAGATTCCGGAGGGAAAGTATGGGTGTACGGGGTTGAATTGAATGGGGACAGTAAAAATGTGCAGAAATACCTGATGGAAGTAAAAGGTTCCGGAATAGAAAAAGCAACTGCTTTTGCCTTTCATTCTTTATATCCTTATCTGTTTTATGCTGTCGGCGGTGAGGTTTATCGTTTCGATTATTCCATGCAGGCTCCTGCCGAGAAAGTACTTACTTATCCCGATGCTACTGTCGTAAAACTCCACTTCCCGATTTATTTGGGTTGGATCGCCTGTGCCGATTGGCAGAAAGAACGGCAATACAATCTGGTGGTCGGATACAATAATACCAAAAAGCCCGAAACGAACTGTGGTACGGTCGCTATTTACAAAGTACCTGCTTTGCGGGGAGATTTGACTCTCTGCAAAGAGTACACCGATTTAGGATATATTATCGATTTGGCTTATAAAGAAAATAATTAGGAGAATGAAAATAATTGGTTTATGTGTAGGTCTGCTGATCGGGTTCGGGGCTTGTCAGTCGCATCGGGATACCGTTGTCGGGATACGGGCGGAAGGGATACCTGTACCTGAGAAGGTTGTCCTGTCAATTTCCGATTCTACTTACGAAATTTTTCCGGATTCTCTGGGGATAGTACGTTTTGTGCTGCCTCCCGGAATAAAGGGTAGTTACGCTTCTTGCAGATGGGGAAAATTGCTCATTCCCCTTTATTTGGAACAGGGTAAAAACCTGGCGATCACGCTAGGGAATGAGCGGACCCCTGTTTTTGAAGGGCAGGGAGAGAAAGAAAACGAATATCTGAATAGTGAATTGTTCCGGCAGGTGAGCTTGAACAATGAACTGGAAGAGGATCGGTTTATCGGGGAAGTGAAGGTATTGGAGCAGAAATTATCGGCTTATTTGAAAGGAAAGCATCTGGATGCAGCTTTTACGGATACCGAAAGTAAAAGATTACATTATTGGGTTTGTACCTTGTGGCTGCAATATATTACTCCCTATCATCGTCCTTCGGATTCCTTTTATGAACAGTTGGAAAAAGCCGTTCAGGAAGATACGGCCCTGATGGAACTGCCGGAATATAGGAAGGCTTGGAAGGGATTGGTCGAAGTGATGGCAATGAAAGATTTGTGGACGCGGGATCCGTATGAAATAGTCGGAAAACAACTGGCTTATCTGGACGAAAGGATCGAAGATCCGGCTTTGAGCGGTTATCTGACAGACGAAATTATCGTTACTTATATCAGGAAGTATGGTATCGCTGAGGCCGGAGAATTACTACCACTGTATCGGGCAAAGGTACGGGAAGCCTCGAAGGTGAAGGCTTTGGAGAAATTGTGCTCTAAATGGGCTCGGATTGCCCCCGGACAATTGTCCCCCGATTTTGCTTGTCCCGATCTTTCCGGGAAGGTTGTGGGACTCTCCGATCTCAAAGGTAAATATGTATATATCGATGTCTGGGCGACCTGGTGTGGACCTTGTTGTGCAGAAATTCCGCATTTGCAAAAGTTAGAGCAGAAGTTCGCTACAAGAAATATCGCTTTTGTCAGCATTTCCTGTGACCGGAATAAAGAAGCCTGGAAAAAGATGATTGGAGAAAAGCAATTGGGAGGAATTCAATTGAATGGGGGTGAAAATTCCGATTTTATGAAAGCTTATATGATCAGAGGTATCCCGAGATTTATTCTGTTGGACCGGGAAGGAAAAATTCTGGATGCCGATATGTCCAGCCCTTCTGATCCGCGTACTGCCGGGGTATTGGAAGCTTTGGAGGGCATGTAACGGAAAGGAAGAAATCCCGGGAAGAAGGAGGAGGAGGGTTTTCCCGGGATTCCTTTTCCCCGGTTCTGCCAGCACGGTCGGGATCGGAAGTTCCTAAAGAACAAAATTTACAGTTCCGCTTTAGATAGGCTGAATGGCCGATGGGTTAACGGCTCTATTATCAGTATTTAAACCGCCAAAAAAGTAAGATGAGGAATCTGTGGTTACCCAACATTTTACGTAAAAACTGGAAAGAACGTCCCATTTGTGTTTTAACCGTATTTATACTGATTTGCAGCATGTCGGCTACTTCCTGGTATTTCTTACCTTCCAGACAGATCAGGGTAAAAATTTTTCTGCGTTCTTCGGGTAATTGGCGGATGGCGGCGTATAAAACTTCAAGTTCTTCGTTGTACGTTTCAGTTGCCTCTTCTTCTTCACTTATTTCCTGTTGTAGGGAAGCATGACGTTTTTCCCTCCGGCGACAGCCTCGGAGGTCGTTCAGTGCGGCATGTTTGACACTTTGGAATAAGTATTTTCCGATGCCACCGTCGAGATGTTCGAACCGGCGACTGATCCAAAAATCTACAAAACAATCCTGAACGACATCTTCTGCAGCTTCTGCATTATTTAACAGATGATTGGCAAATAAAATTAAGGCATCGTAGTAAGCGTCGAACAATTCCCGGAAAGCTGAACGGTCTTCCTTTTTCAGACTTTCTAATATTCTTTTTTCATCCATCTTACCCAAGCTTTAAATGTGGTGCAAGATAGAAAAATTGTCGAATATGACCAAATGGACCTGTCGGCAGAGTAAAAAGGAAGTCTGTGATAGGTGAAAATAAAAGAGACTTAGTAAAGCCTGGGAGAGCAGAAATTTTCATTAAATAATAAATTTCATCAAAAAAATGAGAAATATTGTCACACAAAATCGTTTTGTCGGTGCTATTAATGAAAATGAGTAACATGGCCGAGGAACGATTATATGAAATTGTGGCTTCCCACCTGAGTGGAGAAAAGCTGACGAAGGAGGAGGACGACGAATTGCAGAATTGGCTGGACTGTTCTGAAGAAAATCGCCGATTGTATAAGTTATTACAATGTTTTTGGGATAGTGGACAGGCTTTTCGCGACTTGGGGGGGCCGGACCGGAATGGAGCTTATCGCCGGATTGCAGGTCGTTGTTTAAGATCGCTCAGGAAAAGGAAAATCATCTTTTACAGGAAGTTGGCCGGGATCGCTGTGGCTGTATTTCTGCTTGCCGGTTTGACTTTAGTCTGGCAGTTCAGCGGCACAAAACCGGAACTGTCCGGTGAAGATTCGGATTTGGCCGGTATAATGCCGAATACGGTTCGTCTGGAGTTGTCGAATGGGGAGTACGTAAATCTTTCCTCCCGGACTACAGTTCCGGTACGGATTTCGGATGTACAACAAGCGGCGGTGGTTTGTGATTCTAACCTTTTAAAATATACTGCCGACGATGAGGTGCTGCCGGAGGCACCGGAATATAACACCTTGATCGTTCCTGTCGGAGCTGAATACCGTTTGTTATTGAGCGATGGAACGCAGGTATATCTGAATGCCGCCTCGGAGTTACGTTATCCTACGCGCTTTACCTCGCAAAAGAGAGAAGTTTTTTTGAAAGGAGAGGCCTATTTCGAAGTCAGTCGTGATACGACCCGGCACTTTACGGTCAGGACGGCCGGTATGGATATAGAGGTATACGGTACTTCCTTTGATGTCGATGCTTATGAAGACAACCGCGAAGTATCGGCCACTCTGACTTCAGGAAAGATTAAAGCCCGTTGTCAGGGACGGGAATACGATCTTGTCCCGGGACAACAAGTCCGTTATGACCCGGCAACAGGAAAGACAAAGGTGGAAGAAGTGTGTACAGAAGTATATACTTGTTGGAAAGATGGTTACTATTATTTCGAGGCTGTCCGTTTAGAAGATATTATGCAGACGCTTTCCCGTTGGTATAATATACAGGCTTTCTTTGTACAGCCTGAGCTCAAAGATATTGAATTTACCGGCCGGTTGAAGCGGTATGAAGAGGTCGGACAGTTATTCCGGAAATTTGAACAAACCCGGAATATCCGTTTTGAACGAAAAGGAAACAGCGTGGTTGTAAGCGGCAAAGATTAGTTTTAAGACTGTGGAAAATAAAAAGCCGGAAATTCCCCATCCCCGGCTTTAGTATAAAGTATTCTTTCTGTGTCCCTGAGAAAGATCAGATTGAATACCATGTTGAATACTTAATTACAAATCTATGAAAAAAAATCGAATCAGCCCGGAATCCCGGTTGTGGATTTTCAGGCGAAAAACGTTTTTAATGATGAAATTTACTCTACTTCTTCTTTTTTGCTCTTTGTTTCAGCTCAAGGCAGAGGTATTTTCTCAGCGTAAGGTGAGCGTACAAATGTCGGAAGTGACTTTAGACCGGGTATTTCAGGAATTAGGCCGTCAGGCGAAGTGTGATTTCCTGTATAATCATAGCTTGGTGAAGCAGAAAGGGAATGTGACGATCTCGGTGGAAGACCGGGAACTGAACGCAGTATTGGATGAGCTTTTACCTCGTTTGGGCATGGAATATGTACTGGACGAGAATGTGATCATTATCCGGGAGAAATGGGCGTTGCCTCAAAACCAGGATGTTGAAGTACGTGGAACGGTAAGGGATGAGAAGGGGACTTCCTTGCCGGGAGTGACAGTTGTGATCAAAGGCACCACTTTGGGGACTGCAACCGACGATAAAGGGAAATTTGTGTTGCGTTTACCCAGGCAGGAGGGGATTACCTTGGTGTTTTCCTATGTCGGCATGAAATTAGAAGAAGTGAAATTTACCGGACAGAAGGACATGCAGGTTGTTCTTTATGCAGACGAGCAGGAGATGGAGGAGGTGGTCGTTACCGGGTATCAAGTCATTGATAAACGTTACGTTACTAGTGCGATAACGACTGTGAACGCCGCAGATGTGTTGGTCCCGGGTATGACCAGTATTGACCAGGCTTTGGAGGGACGTGTCCCAGAACTGTTATTGATGAGCAACTCGGGGGAAGTCGGGGCCACTCCTCGTATTCGAATAAGAGGTACTTCCACCTTGTTGGGAAACAGAGAACCCTTGTGGGTGTTGGATGGATTTATTTTGCAGGACCCTGTTGATGTTAGTAATGAAGATTTGAACAACCCGGACTATATCAATATCATCGGTAACGCGATTGCCGGGATTAATCCCCAGGATATAGAGCGGATAGACGTGTTGAAAGATGCTTCGGCCACGGCTCTTTACGGGACACGTGCGGCAAACGGGGTAATCGTGGTCACCACGAAAAAGGGAAAGGTGGGACCGGCTTGTTTTTCTTATAACCACACGTCAAAATTCACGCGTAGACCACGCTATACGGACAGAAATATCAATTTGATGAACTCTAAGGAGCGGGTGTTATTCGGGAAGAACTTGAGTGATACACATTACCAATTCCCAAGCGGGATGACCATGGTTGGTTACGAGGGAGCTCTTTATCGTTATTATTCAGGATTAACGGATTACAACGGTTTCTTGGATGAAGTGAAGCGTTATGAAACGATAAACACGGATTGGTTTGATATATTGACGCGTGATTCTTATTCTCATGACCATACATTGAGTGTATCGGGTGGGGCGGATAAGTTTCGTTATTATGCTTCTATCGGGTATAATTATGATGAGGGGGTAACGAGAACTACTAGTACGCAGAGGTATACTTCTATGGTTAATTTGAACTTCTCGCTTTCAGATAAATTAAAGGCAGATCTCTCGATTAACGGTAGCGTGCAAAAGAAAAATCATTTGCAAGATGAGATTAAAGCAATGGATTATGCTTATAATACAACTCGGGCGTTACCTTGTTATAATGAAGACGGTTCGTTATTTTATTATGACAAGGTAGCATATGATGGTATGAATCAATATTATACGAAATACAGATACAATATTTTGAACGAGATTGATAACAGCTCCAATTCTTATGATGGTAGTACCTTGAGTGCTAGCTTGAATTTAAACTATAACGTATTGGAAGCGTTGAGTTTGCGCTTTGCCGGATATTATTCCAAAAGTAGCACCTTGCAAGAAGATTGGTGGGGAGAGAAGAGCCATTACGTGGCTCGGTTAAAAAATGGAGAATATGAAGATGTCCCCTTGGAAGGTGAGATTGGAGAGTGTATTTTGCCTTATGGTGGCGTGTTGAATACGAATAACTCGATTGCGGAAAATTATACCTTGCGTTTACAATACGATTTCCGGAAAACAATTGGTGTGGAAGGGGTACATTTGGTCGCTTCTACCGGGGGATTTGAGGTAAATAGTAACACGACCCGTTCGATTAGCGATGAGAATCGGGGGTATGTGAAGGATCGTGGTTTACAATTCGTGGACGGGATTGACTTGGAAAAATTCCCGCATTATGCGAATTGGTTGAATAAGAATCACAGAACCATTAGACATAACGTGTTTAACCAACTTTCTGGTTATCTCACGTTGAGTTATAGTTATATGCAACATTTTACCGTTTATGCAAACGGGCGTGTAGACGCTTCAAATAAATTCGGGAGTTCAAGTAACGATAAATTCTTGCCGATATGGGCTGTTTCCGGAAATTGGAACTTGAAAGAGAATATCCTTAAAGGGTGTGAATTTATAAGTGATATGAGTCTCCGTTCTTCCTTTGGTATGCAGGGAAACATGTTGGAAGATCAAAGCCCGAACTTGATTATTTCCCAGGGTGTGACCGATGTCCTGTATAATGAAAATATTTCGACGATAGCCCGTTATCCCAATCCGAATTTGCAATGGGAGAAAACCCGTTCTTTCAACTTGGGATTGGATGTTTCTTTCCTTGATTCTCGTCTGACACTTGATGGTTCGTTTTATAGCAAGCGAACTGAGGATTGTTTCACGGAAGTTCAGGTTTCTTCGGTAAACGGAATTAACACTTACATGATGAATGGCGGAGATCTGAAAAACGATGGTTTTTCTATCGGGCTATCAGCCACTCCTGTTAAAAATAAAAAGTGGTACTGGCGTTTCAGCACTTATTACTCTGCCAACTTGAATCAAGTGCAATCCGGTACAGTTGAATCTTATACGTTGAGTGACTACCTGAATGGAACGGCTTTGGTGGATGGGGAATCTATTGGAACGTTTTATTCGTATAAATTTTTAGGATTGAACCCGGAAAACGGAGCCCCTTTGTTTGATGATTATGCTGACCGTCAGCACTTGTTACAAGGCAAGAGTTTGGAAGAGACAGTCAGGATGGTGATGGAAAATAGCGGTACACGTGAACCTAAATTCAGCGGAAGTTTTTCGAATACATTGACTTATAAAGGATGGAGTTGGTCCATGAATCTGTCTTATAGCTTGGGTTCAAAGATTCGTCTTTTCCCCTTGTATTCTCCGATTATGTCTGGGGTTAGTTCGGAATTGAACGTTCGGAAAGAATTTGTTGATCGTTGGCAAGTACCCGGGGATGAGAGACGTACGAATATTCCGGTATTGATGAGTCGCTCGAACGTGGATTACAGCCAGTACAGTTCTCATTTTTCCTCTTCTCCTTTGGTTGCAACACGGATTCAGAATTTTGCTTCCAGTTATTGGGATATGTACGATAAGTCAAATATTCGGGTTGTTAGTGGTAATTATTTGAAGTGTAGTTCGATGAGTTTACGTTACACCTTTAATTCAAACTTCCTGGCGAAAACTCCTTTTTCGTCCATGACTGCGAGTTTGAATGCGATGAATTTGTTCACGATATCGGCGAAAGAGTTGAAAGGGCAAGATCCTTCACAGGCGGGTTTTGCCACACCGAACCTTTCTATTCGTCCTTCTTATACCTTTCAATTTAGTTTAATATTTTAAATCAAGATAATGAAAAATATTGTCGTATTTGTTTTATTGATATTGTTTACCAGTTGTGATGATTTCCTTGAAGATTATTCGCAGGATTTGGTCGTGCCTAAAACGGTAACGGATTTGAATGAAGTACTTTTGGGGAGTGCTTACCTGAAATCCACGGAAGTGCCTTCCTTGAGCAGTGGTTCTTTCGGGTGGTGGTTACATCTGTTGGATGATGATATAAATACTGTTGTTGCGAAGCAGGTTGAGCCAGTAGCAGGCTTTCAGGAGATGGGCACTAGGTATTGGGGATATTTTGCTTGGCAGAATGAGGTCGGCAGATCTCATGATGGAGGATCGTTGAGGGGTGATAATGATTTATGGGACGGCATATACAATCATATTAATGCCGTGAACATATTGTTAAATGAAGTGGGAGAAATCGATTTGAGAACGGAACAAGATCGTTTAGCAGCATTGCGTTTGCGGGGGGAATGTTATTTCTTGCGTGCCCAGTTTTATCTCGTTATGGTTAACGTGTATGCTGATGTTTACACGCCGGAGAAAGCAGCCTCTACTTTGGGAGTTCCCTTGAAATTGACCCATTACGTGGAGCATGACAAAACGAAGAAAGCCCAGTTCGAGAGAACCCCTGTGTCCGATGTGTACGCACAGATCGTTAAAGATTTACAAGCCTCGATCGAATGTTTTCAGGAAAGCCCTCAAAACAAAACTTTCTACAGGGCCTCTGAAGAAGCTGCATCCTTGTTGTTGAGTCGGGTGTATCTCTATATGCAGGATTGGAAAAGCGCTTGGGTTATGGCGGAAAATTTCTTGTCAAAGAAAAGTGATTTATTGGATTTGAAAACCATTGAAGCGGATATAAGTTCAGCCTTGATGACCGGGGATAACCCGGAGATTATATTTTCACAGGGTTCTTTGAGCCTTCAGAACAGTTTTTCGGGTGAAGGCGGTGATTTTTGCGTGTCCCGGGATTTATTGGATTTGTATGATGAGGGAGATTATAGGTATAGTATCTATTTCGAACGTTCCGTTCGCTCGGACAGTGTAGGTTTGGGTAGAAAATATAAAATGGGAACTCATCGTTCTCTCGTCTCTGATTTCTACATGTTAAGAACAGCAGAAGGTTATTTGAACATGGCGGAGGCTTGTGCCATGTTGGGAGATGCCTTTACTGCTTCAGAATATTTAAATCGTTTGAGACGGCACCGGATCGCCGGTTATCAGGATACGGTGTATTCGGAAACCGATATCGTTAATGTCGTGAGGAATGAGAGAAGAAAAGAATTGGTATTGGAAGGGCATCGTTGGTTTGATTTGCGTCGTTATGCTGTGAACCAAACGGCTCCTTATAAAAAACCGATTTATCACGTTTATGCAGTTTATGAGGAGGGCCAAAATTTATTTCAACACGGGGAGGTCTATCGCCTGGAGGTAGATGACCCTGCTTATACATTTGCAATCCCGAAGTCAGTGTTGGAATTTGACACGGAAATGCCGGATAATATCAGAATACAACGAAAATATTTAGAAAAGATAGATTACGAAATTGATTGAAAATAAGTGTTATGAAAAATATTGTATGTATTTTATTGTTTTTCTGTTTTTTGAGTTGTCAAAAAGAAGATAATTTGACATCAACTATACACTACGAACATCTATATAGCGTGGAGAATGACCCCACGGACACGGTGAAAAAACGGGTGTATGCGATTTATGAAAAGTATGGAATCCCTGTTTATTTTAATGATACTGTCGGTAGAGTTTTCGTTAAAGAGGACATACGTGGGGATTCCGTGTATCAATACGAAACGTTGGACTTGGCCTGGGGATTTACCTCTACTTCCGGTATACAATTTCGTTATGAGTACCTGGAAAATAGGGAAGAGCAACTACTTGCCCTGGATTTAATAGAAAATTATTTGAAATCTACTCCTAAGGTTTTATACCCCTTTAATTTTTTCGTTGTAAAATCTGCGAATATCGTGGATGCGGCCGGGAATATTGATTCGTACGGGGATGGGAAACAATACAGTATTTTATTCCGTACCCTTTTGTTAATAAACGATGGGAACTTGAGTCCCCATTTACCTGAAACGTTGAAATGTGAGATGGTTAAACATAAGATATCAAATTACCCGGTTGAGCTGGCGGCTTTTTACAATAAGTCTAAAAGTGTGTGGTATGGTATGCTATTCAGACAGTTGGATGCAGAATTTTACGAGTATTTTACTTACCCTTACTCAAAAGAATACGGGTTTGACATGGCGCTTGGGTATGGGGCGTGGTACGAGATGGGATACATACCATTGCAGGCTGTAAGTATTCCTGAAAATTTTTTTTCATCGAGTTTTTTTAAAGATGATTGGAGCAATAGAAGTCACTTTACGGAAGAAGGGCTGGAAAAATTCAGAACAGTGATGAGACAGAAAATAGGAGCTTGGGGATTTATATCTCCAGGAACTATGACTCCTTCCACAACTGAAGCCGATTTGGATGCTTACGTCGAGAAAATGTTGAGTATGTCCAAAACCGATTTTGAAGCGCTTTGGGGAACTTCTCCTTTGGTGATGGAGAAATATAATATATTGTTCGATATTCTAGTCAATAAATTGGAAATGGAATTATAAAAGAATAGAAAAATGAAGAAGATATTCATGTTATTATCTATTATTACCTGTTGGAGTTGTAATAATGACAAAGAGTCCGGAGTGATATTACCTGGAGTATCCTTTTCCGAATTCATGGATCTTCGGGATATGAAAGTGTACAAGTGCGTGACCATTGGAGAGCAAACTTGGATGGCTGAAAATCTTGCTTATCGTGTTCCCCAAGGGAGTGTGGAGGGGTGCTATACTTACGGGGAAGAGGGTATTGATACCTCTCGTGTGGAGGTATCCGTGGAGCTTTTTAAGATTGCCGTAGATGAAGCGAAGGAGAGGGGGGAGTTGGATGAAACGTATGAAAATATGTGGGGGAGCCAATGTGCTAAAAATTTGATTGACTATTGTTATTCTTCGAAAGAAACGGGGAAAGAGGTTGTCGATCAATTTAATTCTTGGTATGGGGAGGACTTGCCGAACAGTGTTCTCGTACTAAACGGGATTTTGAGTTCTTTAAAGCCTGATGCGATTATAGAAACTGCTGAAAAACGATATAGGGAGGCTGAATATAGAAATGGGGGATATGCGGACGAAAATGGTTTGCTATATACATTTAAAGCGGCCCAGCAAGCGGTTCCGGATGGATGGAGATTACCAACAGACGATGATTGGAAAAAATTGGAAGAAATTTTAGGTATGCCATTTTCTGAGATCGAGAAACTTGATCTCTGGAGGGGAGGAGGGGAAGGATGGTTGTTGAGGCTAGATGGAGAGGTCGGGTTTGATGTCTTGTTTAGCGGAGCGAGGCTTTGGGGAACGTGGCTGCAAGGCACCCCGTATAGAGATAAGGGGGACAAGGCTTACTTCTGGACTTCTTCCTTGCACGTGGAGAATGACACGACAAATTATGGAATTACCAGGATTTTTTCAGTAAATAAGAATCAGATTTTGCGGGGAACCTCCATGCCCGAGGCAGCTTATAGCGTACGTTTGATCAAAGAGTAAAGGTTATATGAAAATAGTTAATATAATGAAAATAATTTTATGGGTTGGTGTACTGGTAAGTTTGTGTTCAAATGTGTATGCGCAGAGCATGTACGGGGATCAAGTGAAAGCGGATGTGAAAATGAAATATTTGTATTCATTCGAGGAAGCTTTGAGGGAGGCGCAAAAAACTGATCGTCCAATTTTTGTGAATTGTTTTGCGGATTGGGCGATTCCTTGTCATGCGATGAATCAAGTCGTGTTCAGCGATCAGGAATTTGCCGATTGGATGGAAAAGCATTTTGTCAATCTTTTTATCGATATCACGACTCGTGAAGGAAATCCTTGGGCGCGAAAATATAATGCTTTGAAAATGGCTCAATATGTGGTGTTAAATGCCCGGGGGGAGGTTATTTACCGAATCGTGGGAGGTAAAAAATTACCTGAGTTTCAGAATTTATTGGCCCAAGCTCTGAATCCTGAAACGACATTGCCGGGAATGAAACGTGCTTACGATAAAGGCGAACGTGGATTGAAGTTTTTACGAAGTTATTCGGATGTGTTAAATCTTGCCGACGAACGGAATGAAGCTAGAAAGATTATAGATGAACTGTTCTCTCGTTTGAAAGACAAAGAAATTCCTAAAAAAGAAAATTGGAATTATTTTATACAAAAAGCTCGGGATAGTAAAAGCGAGTTGTTTCAATCATTATTGAATCGTAAGTTTGAGTTCGTTAAAAACCTGGGTAAAGAGGAAGTGGATCGATTCATATCTGAGGTTTATGCATCCGAGTTATTCTCTTTGGCTTGCGGAACTATGTCTTATAATGCTGATAGAATGATTGATTTGGCGTTGGAATTACATCGTTCTGATTTGCCGGACACCAATAACGTGTTCGTGTTATACGATATCGCTAAATGCAGGGGGGAAAAGAGATACCAGCGGATAGTTGAACTGTTGAGAAAATGTAACCTCCCCCGGGAATGGCATATGAATCTGGATTTTACTTTGGGAGAGCTTAAAGGTTTGGCTAATTCTCAACGAGATACTTTGATCGTGTACTTAAAAGAACGTTCTGCAGGATTGGCGAGTACACCGTTGAAATATTACTATCAGGCAATCGCTAACCTGGAAAACAAGGAGGGGATACAGTTTCAAAATTTGACTTTTGAAGCAGCCTTGAAATTAGCTGCAAAAGAAGGGAAGAAGGTTTTCATGGATTGTTACACCGAATGGTGTGGACCTTGTAAAATAATGAACGAGCAGGTTTTTACTACAAAGGAAGTCGGTGATTATTTCAGGGAACATTTTGTCTCGTTGAAAATTGACATGGAAAAAGGCGAGGGGATTACCTTGGGGAAGAAATTTGACGTGAGAGCTTACCCCACGATGTTTATTTTTGATGTAAATGGCATGGTGATAAATAGATTACAAGGGGCACGTGACGCCAAGACTTTTTTGAAGGAAGTCAAAAATAGCCTCGGGGAATTAAAGTAGTTTATTTAACAATCATGGGCAACCATGGGGACGGGGTAATTGTGCGCACAATTGCCTCGTCCCTCTGAAGCTTGATGCTATTATGCCATAATTAATATCTTGCAATCCACCCTCATATTTTCTTTAGGGGCATTCCTAAGTACAACAGAGAGAGGATGGAGTGCCAGATACGGAAGAAGTAGTCCTCGATGTGTTCCCATAAGGAGAATTCGAGGACGGTGGCAATGACTTTTCCGATAAAGTGGCAGGTAACGGATTTTTTGCGGAGGGCGATTCGTTGTGTAACTTTTCTTTAAATCATTCTTCGTTAAGTAAGCAAAATATTCTGTAAAACGTAATAGAGAACGTTTTGAGAGGAAATGATTTTTGTTTGAAGTTATAAAGGAAGAACTTTCAGGTGCCAATCGGACTCTTTGAACAAGGAAAGAGGTGTGATGCTGCACGGTTGCCGTAGCTATCTGGGATTATGCAGGTGACGTTTTAAATCGGGAAATAAAGTGATAGAAATATACGGTAATCAATAAAAATCGAGACGTTTGGCCGATGTCACATTCAAACATCATCAGCTTGATAATCAAGCAGAAATAAATTAATTTTAAATAACAAGTTTATGAAAAAAGAACATGAAAAAAAACAAAAACCGGAAAGATTATTTCGGTTAAGGCGCAATTTGTTGTGTATGTTATTGTGTTGTTTGGGGATAGGTATATCCGGAAATGTGATAGCATGGCAAACAATGAGTTTGCATTTGGAAAAAGTAGGTATAATTAGTTCGTAAAGTTCTTAAAGTTGCTCCTTCGTTGCTTAAAAGTTCATAAAAAAAGCACCCGCAGGATCCAGGGACTTATAAACTAATTTAATTTTACAATTGAACGGATGGTTATTTTTTTGTTATCTGATTTTGTTTATCAGCCAGCTGATCAGGAAAAAGAGAAGGAAACAGATTACGATGGTGGCACCGGTGGGAATATTCAGAAAGGCAGAAAGGAATAGTCCGGTAATCGAACCGGCGGTACTGACCAGGGCGGAAGCCAATAGTTGCTGTTTGAAGTTTTTGTAAAAGATGCCGGCGATAGCCTGAGGAATAGTCAGATAGGAAATGACCAGAATGATTCCGGCTAATTTCAGGGACAGCACGATACAAAGGGCGATGATCAGTGTGATGGCGATGTCTATCCGGTTGACATGCACATGGTGAGTACGGCTGTATTCTTTATCGAAAGCGATGTAGAATAACGGACGGTAGAAACGGGCGAAAAAAAGGATGATACCCAGACATAGAACCACGGAAAGGATAATCTGTTCCCGGGTAACGGTCAGGATATTCCCGAAGAGATACGACATCAGATTGGGGGCATACCCTGGAGTGAGGTAAATAAACAGGATACCGATTGCCATACCTGCCGACCAGAAGATGCCGATCAGGGAATCTTCCTTGAGCTTTTTACTGTCGGAAAGGAACAGAATGCCCAGGGCAGATAAAATCGAGAAGGCTGTGGCACCTAACATAGGAGATAACCCGAGGTAATATGAAAGTCCTAAGCCGCCGAAAGAAGCGTGGGTGATTCCGCCGCTGATGAATACCATTCGTTTGGCAACGATGTAGGTACCTACCAATCCACAGCTGATACCGATCAACAACGTACTGATCAACGCATTCTGAAAAAAATCATATTTTAAAAGTTCCAGCATCTTCGATTCTTTTTATTCATTATTTCCTCTTCCTTTTCGCTCTTTTCCTTTTTAGCCCTTTGCCTATAGCTTTTAGCTTCACCGCCTTTTAACTTTTTTCGTGTTCCTTCAGCACCCGGTGCGGAATTTTTCCGTGAGTGATCAACTCGATGGGACAGTGGTACGATTGCAACTGTTCTGCACTGATCAGGTTAGAATTATGATAATGCAATTCCCGGTTGACACAAGCGATAGTCTTCACATAGGAACAGATAGTTCCCAGATCGTGAGATACCATGACTATGCTCAGCGATTTATTGAGTTCTTCCAGGATGGTGTAAAATTCCTTTTCGAAATTACTGTCTACATAAGTTGTCGGTTCGTCGAGGATCAGGATGCGGGGAGACGCAATGATCGCCCTGCAAAGGAATACCCGTTGCATCTGTCCGCCCGATAAATCGCCGATCGGTGCTTTCTTATATGCTCCCATACCGTATTGATCGAGTAAATCCCAGGCTTTTTGTTTTTCGGCTCGGGTATAGGATTTGTAAAGTCCCTTTTCGGACATCAGGCCGGAGAGGACTACTTCGGTGACATCGATGGGAAAACGCTGGTCGAAACGGCTGTTCTGTGGTAGATAGCCGAAGAGATTTTGTCTGGAGACGGGGTAAATGACCTCTCCGCTATAAGGCTTCAGTAACCCCAGTATCACTTTGAGCAGGGTGGTTTTTCCGCCCCCATTGGGACCGATGATGCCAAGAAAGTCATGCTCATAAATTTTCAGATTGACTTGATGAAGAATGACTTCATGGTCATATCCGGCGCTTACATTTTTGAGTTCGAGTATGGGGGTCATGTTATTTTTCAGGTAAATATTTATCCAGGGTATCGATCAATCGGTTCATTTCAGCTGTCCAGTTTTCGGTCAGCGGGTCGATCTGAATGATTTGGCCTCCGATTTGTTTGGCTACGGATTCGGCATTATTGACATCGAATTGACTTTGGATAAAGATCATATGGATATTTTTTTCCAGGGCCAGATCGATGATTTTTTTCAAATGGGCCGGATTGGGTTCTTTCCCTTCGTCTTCGATCGAGATTTGTTCCATCCCGTAATCGGCAGCAAAATAAGTCAAAGCCGGATGATAGATCAGAAATATTTTGTCTTTTTTATGATCCAGTACTTGTTTGGCGCGATCGGCAATGCTGTCGATCTTCTGGAGAAGGGCCTGGTAATTTTGTTCGAACTGTAGTTTTTGTTCCGGATATTTTTCCGATAGTACTTCATAGACGGTAGTGGCCATAGTGCGGGCATGTGCCGGAGAAAGCCAGATATGAGGATCTACTCCGTCGTGTTCGTCACCTGCGGCATGCGTATGCCCACAGCTTCCGTGAATCAGTTGCAGGTTGGCGGAGTGATTTACGATTTGGATATCCGGGCGGTTTGCGAGAACAGGAAATAGATGGATTTGTTCGAAAGGTAAATAACCGATGGTGAAACAAAGGTCGCTATCGTATAACTTCTTCAGTTGTTCCGTACTTAGATCACAGGTAGCCGGATTCATACCCGGAGGTATCATGACATTCACCGTCAGGTAATCACCGGCGATTTGTTCTGTCAGGTATTTTTGAGGAAGAATACTGACGCTCACCAGCCGGGTAGAAATGGATTTATTTTTACAGGAAATCAGGAGATTCCCGATCAGAAAGAAAAAAAAGAATAAACGAAAATATTTGGTAATCATTGTATTGAATAAAATATGTAAATCAAATTATCTGTGCTATTTAGATTCGGTAAAGATAAGCTAAATTATCGGAATTTGAAACAGTAGTGTCATTTTCCAAATCTGTATTTTGTTAAATTTTCAATCGGCATTTTTATTTTTCGATTTTTACTTTATATTTGTCATGAATGAATACGAGCCATGGTCCTTTTTAATTCTAATATCAACCTGAATAATAATTGCAATGCAGAGCGGTTGCAAAGGGGAGGTTATGGTTAAAAACGGAACAGATCAGATATATGGATGAGCCTTCCCGATGCGGGGAGGCTTTTTTGTCGGTTATAAACTTAAATTTTTACCCTTATGAAGCAATTATTTTTACCGGAAGACTACACTTCGGTCTTGGATGTATGGCAGACAGAGCATGCCATTAAATTTATCAAGGACACCTTTCAATTGGCGCTGGCTGCGGAATTGAAGTTGCGCCGGATTACAGCACCTATTGTCGTTCCTTCGGGGAAGGGCTTGAACGATAACCTGAGCGGTACTGAACAGCCGGTGAGTTTCGGAGCCCGTGTATTAGGAGGACAACGAGCCGAGATCGTACAATCGCTGGCCAAATGGAAACGTTATGCTCTTTGGCGGCATCATATTCAGCCGGGTATGGGAATTTATACCGATATGAACGCTTTACGTCCGGATGAGACGATCGATAATATTCATTCGGTGTATGTCGATCAGTGGGATTGGGAGAAGGTGATTACCCCGGAAGAACGCACGCCGGAGCGGTTACAGCTTTGTGTCGAGAGAATTTATGCGGCCTTGAAACGTACCGAATTTTTATTGAGTGAACAATTCCCGGTATTACAACCCTTTTTACCCGATCGGATTCATTTTATACATGCCGAAGAGTTGAGAAAGCAATATCCCGGTTTGTCCCCCAAGGAAAGGGAAGAACGAATAGCCTGCCAGTTCGGGGCGGTTTTTATCCGGGGGATCGGAGGAGCTTTGGGGGATGGAACGATTCACGACGACCGTTCACCGGATTATGACGACTGGTCCACTGAGGCGGAAGACGGTTCGGTAGGTTTGAACGGAGATATCATTGTATGGAACCCTGTATTACAGTCTGCTTTCGAGATTTCTTCGATGGGGATCCGGGTGGATCGGGCTGCCTTGGAAAAACAATTGTGGCTGAAAAATGCAGGGGACCGGAAAAAATTGTATTTCCACTCTCTTTTGTTGGAAGGGAAATTACCCCAAACAATGGGGGGAGGAATCGGACAATCCCGGCTCTGTATGCTCTTATTGCAGAAATGTCATATCGGAGAGGTACAAGCCGGCTTATGGCCCGATGAGGTATTGACCGAATGCGAAAAAGCCGGGGTGTTTTTGTTTTAATACCGATAAAACAGAAAAAACGGTAACAACGGAAAGCATTATTGCTATTACCCTTGTTACCGTTTTATCGGTTGGCACCTGATTATTTTATTTCCTTCATCAGGCTTTCTACAGCTGCTTCCAGTTGCAGATCACGGCCTTTCATGGCGCTGGCCGGGTCGTTGGTCACTTTGATGTCCGGTTCGAGCTGCATATTCTCCAGGATGCGGCCTTGGTTGTCTTTCATTCCTACCTGAGGAATACCGAATACCAGGCTCGGATCCATCAGAGTTTCCCACCATACGGCGGTCATCGTTCCCGGTACAGGCATACCGATTACTTTACCGAGTCCCAGTTCTTTGTAGGCCCAGGGGAATCCGTGAGCGTTACTGTAGTTGCTTTCGCTGACTAATACGGCCGACGGTTTGTTCCATTGAGTGAACGGATCTTCACCGATGAATTGGCCACGTGGAACGAATTCGGCGTATTTCTTACCGCTCAGCAGGTGTAACAGGTCTTCATGTAGCCAGCCTCCGCCGTTGTAACGGGTGTCGACGATTATCGCTTCTTTGTTCCGGTATTTGCCCAGTATTTCAGAATATACTTTACGGAAACTGGGACTATCCATGCTCTTCACATGTACGTAACCGATTTTCCCATTGGATAGTTTTTCAACCATTTCCTGGCGTTGTTTTACCCAGCGGTTATATAGTAAACCGTTTTGGTTGCCGTAAGTGGTCGGTTTCACATATTCCTCCCATTCCTTTTTGGTAGAAGGATCGTAGATTGTCAGCATCACCCGTTTGCCGCTCAGGTCTTCCAGTATCTGGAAATAATCCTGTCCTTTTTTGATTTCCTGATTGTTGATTTTCCGGATAATCATACCGGGTTTGATTTTACCACTGGTTAGATCCAGCGGACCTTTCTCCAGGATTTCCTTGATCTTCAGGCCGTCGCCGTCGAATGTCTCGTCGTAAAAAACACCCAGGGCTGCCGTCTGTGAAGAACTGCCGCCTCCTTTGTAGCTGGCACCGGTATGGGAAGCATTCAGTTCGCCCAGTAATTCGGCCAACATTTCGGCAAAGTCGTAATTGTTGTTGATATAAGGCAGGAAGCGGGCATATTCTTTTTTATAGAAAGCCCAATCGATATTGTGAATAGTAGGATCGTAGAATTTATCTACTACTTGCTGCCAGACGTGATCGAACAGGTAAGCCCGTTCTTCGGGTTTCTTCCATTCGAACTCGGCATTGTAGCTCATACCTTTCAACTGGCCGGAATTCATATCCACTTTAGAGATTTGTCCACCGGAAAGCAGGTACAGGTTTCTGCCGTCTTTACTCATAACGAGAGCACCGCCTCCTTTGTTCAGTTTGGATAACATACGGGTACTTCCGTTTTTGAAGTCTCTGACCCAAAGGTCGTAACCGCCTTCAAAAGCGCTCAGGTAATATAGTTTTGAAGCGTCGTTGGTCAGTACGGCGTCGCCCAGACGGGAAGAATGGATGGTCAGGCGTACCATCCGGTCTTCCAGGTTTTCAAAGTCGATTTTGAGTTCGGGGAGCTTGTTTTCTTCTGCTTTCGCTTTTTTACCTTCTTTTTCTCCTTCGTCTTTTTTATCTCCCTCTTCTTTTTTACCTTTTTTCCCGGCTTTATCTGCTTTGTCACCTTTCTTTTCCTGTTTCTTTTCAGCTTTGGCTTTTTCTTCGGCTTCTTTCCTTTTCTGTAACTCTTTTATTTCTTTATGAAGAGCCAGTTCTTCTTTGTTCATTCTGAATTCATCCCAGGCTTCCGGATCCAGGAATAAGGCATAGATGTCGTATTGAGCTCCCCAACTACCGTGGCTACGCATACCTTGACGGTCGGTCGACCAAATGATGGCTTTTCCGTTCATCATCCATTTGGGATTCTGATCGCTATATCCACTGTTGGTCAGGTTGTGGATTTCTCCGCTGCCGTCGGCTTTTACAAGAGCGATATCGTTATGCTGCCAGCCGCCGTGTTCGAAATATTTAGCCAGGATCCACCGACCGTCGGGAGACCATTGATACCATTGGTCGCCGTCTTGATAGGAATAGTTGTATTTAGCCGGAAGTACCGTTCTCGATTTTTTGCTTTTCAGATTGATTACCTTGATTTCGGTCCGGTTTTCGAGGTAAGCGATTTCTTTACCATCCGGAGAGAAAGAGGGTTGGAAACAAGCATTAGTACCCTTGGTGATCTGCTCTTCTTCGATTTCTTTGGCATAAGCGAAAGATTTATCGTCTTTGTCTTTGATCCGGGCGACATAGATATTCCAGTGACCGTTCCGTTCACCGGCATATACCAAAGAACGGCCGTCCGGTGAAAATTCGACTGAACGTTCCTGAGTGGCCGTATTGGTGATTCTTTTCGTCGTACCGTATTCGGCGTTAGCTACATATACATCTCCGCGAACAATGAAAGCGAATTCTTTGCCGTCGGGTGACAGAGCCATCTCGGAAGCTCCCCGGTTCCAATTCATTTTAGCAATAGGGGATTCGGTATTGTCGGCGATGATATCAACCGCTAATTTTTTCGGTTGTTTTCCGGGTTGCAGGGTGTAGATCTCTCCGTTGAAAAAGTAACACAACAAGCCGTCTTCAGAGCTGCTCAGGAAGCGGACCGGATGTTTGCTGTGTTTGGTGATTTGTTTGATGTCCGAAGGATTTTTCAGGGACATTTTGCATACATTGAAATCCCCGAAACGTTCACTCAGGAAATAGATGTTTTCGTCGTTATCGGCGAATACCGGGTTGCGGTCTTCCACCTGTTTGTTCGTTAGGTTGGTAAATTCCCCGCTTTTCAAGTCGTGAATCCAGATATCCCGGCATACGGAAGATTTGTGGTGTTTCCGCCAGTTGTCTTCATATCCTTTATAATCGTGATAAATGATTTTATCGCCTTTTTTGTTGAAATTGATGTCGAAGGCGTCGAACGTCAGAAATTGTTCCGGCCGTCCTCCATCGACACTGATCTTGTACACCTGCCCTCCACTGGGGAATTGGCCGTATTCTGCATCGGGCATGACATTGGAACGATAGAGGATTTCTTTACCGTCGGGAGTGAAACATACGGGGATTTCGCTGCCTGAATAATAGGTCAGGCGGGTAGGGGTGCCGCCGCTTACCGGAACGGTATATAGGTTCAATCCTTCGTCCCGGGCAGAAGTGAAAGCGATGGTTTTGCCGTCCGGTGACCAAACAGGCCGGCTGTCATAAGCCGGATGGGTGGTCAGCTGGGTAGCTCTACCACCTTCACTGCTTACCAGAAAGATGTCTCCTTTGTAACAGAATGCGATGGTTTTTCCGTCGGGAGAAATCGCCGGATAACGCATCCATAGCGGATTTTCCTGAGCTGACAGCCCGGAAAAAACAAGGGCTAGAAACCCTGTACAGATAATTTTGATCAGGTTCATGTTTTGCTATAATTGATGTTAAATTTATATCCACCCTCATTTGAAATCACCCGAAATCGAACGACCTCGGTATAAAACGGTGTTAAAAGTAGTGATTTTAACTGTAAAGCGAAATCGGTTGCAGAAGTTTAACGAAAAATTTGGATTTGGACTTGTATAAACAAACGGGGCTGTTATAGAATGAATGGTATTCTCCAAACAGCCCCGGAAAACGATATACTTTTATTTTATAGATAATTTTTAGGTAAAGTATAATTACAGTGTCTTAACTGAAATAGATAATAGTATATTATAGAATATTTTATTTTGCAAAATAATATAACGTTCAAACACTTTTTCCTGCATGAGTCTCTGCATCAACGGTTTTCGCTTCATATCATCAATGGAACTACCATGAACGGTTGCAAATAACTTACAGCCACAGTGAATGACTGACTCAATCGCATGAATGTCTTCATAATCGCCAAGCTCATCCACTGCAACCACTTCCGGAGACATCGAACGAATCAGCATCATCATGCCCTCCGCTTTTGGACAACAGTCCAAAATATCCGTACGGATTCCCAAATCATTTTGCGGAATTCCCTGATAAGAGCCTGCAATCTCAGAACGTTCATCCACCACTCCCACCGTTTTCCCCTCAAGATAACGATTCCCATCACTGACCTGGCGGATTAAATCCCGAAGCAGTGTTGTTTTTCCACACATCGGCGGAGAAATAATCAAGGTATGACACACATTATTTTTTTTCATAATATAAGGGAGAATTGGGGTCGCACACCCCTTTATCTGATGTGATAATCTCAGATTGATATAAGATATGTATTTTAGACTTTTTATTTTATCCCCATCTAAGACGGTTTTTCCGGCTATTCCGACCCGATGCCCGCCTTGAATTGTAATAAATCCCTTTCGGATTTCCTCTTCGAATGCATACATGGAATAATTACTGACATATTCCATTGTTTCCCGCAAATCTTCTGCCTCAATCATGCAGACATTCTGCATATTTTTGGTCAGCCTTCCATCTTTCGCAACAAAGTATTCTTTCCCACCGTAGATTACAATCATCGGAGCATTAACCCGAAGCCTGATTTCATAAAGCTCTTCCAAATTAAATCCGGTCTTTTCGAGTATTTCCCGTATTTTAGCAGGAAAGAGATATGTAATTCCCTTTTCTTTCAT
>OOCP01000339.1_pt1 | contig 61836 bp, 50 predicted proteins | sample 1671511 | NCBI WGS metagenome assembly OOCP01 (sample SAMN06348164, study PRJEB24527) | human gut metagenome | biome: human gut; feature: ankylosing spondylitis patient; material: feces | host: Homo sapiens | place: China | collected 2015-10 | reverse complement strand
TATCCTATCTATAACATAGTTATATTCTATCACACCAATAGGATTTAGTCAAGTTTCGGTTGATTCATGCAGAGCATCCCTAAGATCTTGCCCAATTCCTCAATGGCTTCTGGATCCAAATTGGCCGTGGGTTCATCGAGCACGAGCACCTTAGGTTGGTGCACGAGAAGGGCTGCGAGGCCCACTTTTTGTTTTTGCCCTTCGGAGAGTGTGTGAATGTCGCTCGTCAAAATGGTGCTCAGGCCCAGCGCTTGGGCGACGGCTCTCACACGCGAGTCAATTTCATCGGGTGCGAGCGCTTGATTTTTGAGCGTGAAGGCGATTTCGTCATAGACGTTTAGCGCAAAAAACTGCTCTTCGGGATCTTGAAACAAGGTCCCAATTTGGGTGGAAAGTGCCAGTAACGAGGTCTCACTGGGCGTTTGCCCATTGACTTCGATGTTTCCCGTGATCGAACCCGCGTAGAGATGGGGGATGAGCCCATTGACTAGACGCATTAGGGTGGTTTTTCCGCACCCCGAGACCCCCGTGACGAGTTTGAGTTCGCCTGGCGCAATGTGCAAGGAGACCTCTGAGAGCGCAGGTTGCGTCGTATTGGGATACTGGTAGCTCACATGGTTGAGGGTGATCATACGAGCCTCCTAGCGCATCGACGGAGCGAAGGTGGGTAAATAGGGGGCCAACCACACATCGACGAGTACCACCGCGAACGTGGCGACAATGAGTCCCGTCCAAGCGAGGGTTTCCGTTCGCGTACGCCCCGTTGGACGAGGCAACGTACGGACCCCTAGTCCGATGCCTTTGAGTTCTGCCGCAACCCCTAAGTTGTCCGCCGTTTTTAACGCACGGAAAAGTACAGGGATGAGGACCAAACGCGTAAAGGCCAAGGGGTGTGTGAGCAGCATGCGAAAGCCGAGCGGCCAGCCACGAATTTTCAACGTTTCCCAGACTTGATTAATGTCGTGGAAAAAGGTCGGGATAAAGCGAAGCATGACCGACACGGGGAAAAAGAGCCAAAAGGGGCAGTGCCAACGTTCCAGCGTATCCAATAAGTCTTGCACTTTGGTACTTAGCGCCAACACGAGGACCGTGTTCATCATCGATACGCTTCGTAAGAACGGAATAATGAGCCCACTGGTTTTATTGCTGGCCATATGGGGCGCGACGAGACCGATCACGTACGTAAAACCTAAGGCGATCAGCGTCATGACGACCAACGCGGCATAAAGACCCAGTAAGAGTTTGAAACGTTTGAGTCCGAGCGCATAGAGCGCTGTCAAGGCAACGAGCATGAGTTGCCCCGCAAGCCCAGTAAGCGATAACGCGAGGACGGCAACGACTAATGTGCAAATGAGTTTGAGCCCCGCGCTGACGTGGGTAAACGGCCCCGCGTTCACGGGGTTAGCGAATAAAGCCCGCATGTTTTAATTCTCCAACGGTTTTCCAACCGACCCAGAGTCCCGACAGAGACCCCACATAGCCTAAGACCACAATGGGCAGGACCATCATCATTAAGGTGGGGTTTTCGCGTAAAAACAAAAACGACACCCCCAGCGAGAACACTTTGGCGGCGAAATCGTTAAGCGCAGCAAGCATCCAGGGCGCATAGCGGTGATGGGATAAGCCAAAGACTTTGAGGATCCCCTCGGCGAGCAAGGCCCCCGCGATAGCCGTTGGCAACAACGTGAGGGATCCGCCTAAGAGTACGGCGCTCACCAAGGTGCTCACTAAGGTAAAGAGGAGGAGGGTTCCGGGTTTCTTGACCTTGGTGAGCAACACAATCAGCAGCGTCGTAAAAACCAAATTTTTGATCACGAGACTCAGCGGGTTCATCCCTCCGCCCGCGAGCGCAATCAATAGGCTTGAGAGTTTGGTGGCGGCCGCAAAGACCCCCACCAAAACGAGCTCTCGTGCACTCCAGTAGCTATGTAAGAATGACAACGGTTTGACCATGGTTTTTTCCTTAGCCGTAGAGACTGATGACATCCCATAGCCGGACGGGTGGCGTATGGGATGTCGCGTAGGAATGACTTACGTGAGGCGTGAATTAAAAGCGCGCCGTGAACTTCACTTCACCGTAACGACCCGCTTCGTAGAGCGACATCGGCGTGACGTAATCGGTGTTCGTCAAGTTGTAGAGACCCACGTTGAGGCTATAGTTTTTCGACGGACCAAAGTCCAAGCCCGCTGTGAAGTTGAGCGTGGTCCAACCGTCATAGTGTTCGGTTGCCCCCGTGCTGAAACTGTAGCTATCGGCCTTGGTGGCGCTACGCGCAAAGAGATCGGCCGAGGTGCGACCCCACGGGGTATCGCCACTCCACTTCACCCCGTAGGTCACCCACAACCCTGGGGTGCCGGTATCCGATGTGGAGATGCCGTCTTGTTCAAACGTGCGTCGTAGGGCCGTTAAACTCACGTGCGGTTCAAAGCCCGTGGTACCGATGCGATAACTCCCCGCGAGTTCCAACCCCACCGTGTGGGCCTTGGCGACGTTGTCGTAGCGATAGGTACTGCCACTGCGCGAGGACGAAACGAGCATCGACGTGATGTAGTCGGAAGCACGGTTATAAAAGATCGAGGCGTCGAAGGTGGCATTACCCGGGACCCAGCGAACTCCGAATTCAAAGTTGTTACTGGTTTCTGGTTTCAGGTCAGGGTTGCCTTCTAAGACCGAGCCCGCCTGTCCCATCGTCGTATCAATGAAGCGCTCTTGTAAGAGAGGCGTACGGAAGCCCTGCGTCCAAGCAAGACGAACCGAAACGGGGTTGGTGGGACGCCAAATGAGGCCCGCATTAAAGACTACACGCGAATTGGTTTCTTTACCGGTCGTCGAACTTACCGGAGCGCTCACACCGGAGGTGACTTTTGTCCCGTCGGCGCGTTCCATGTCCGTGCGAACGTGTGTGTAACGCGCTCCCCCATTGAGGGTGAGGGTCGGGGTTAACTGATAGTCAGCGGAGGCATAGAGTGCTTGGGTCAATAAGTTCCCTTCGTAGTTCCACTGTGTGAGGGTGTTGAAGCTTCGTCCACGCATCGTCAGGCTCGTGTTACTCTCACTCGTGGCATCCAACGTTTCATAGCTCACGTCATAGCCCGTGATCACATACAGACGGTCCGTGAACGTCCAGTCAGCCTGAATGGACGCCCCAAGCTGTTTGAGGGTATTGTCTGCGGTGTTGTCATTCGTCACACTGATCATGCCCTGATCAACATTCACGTGGTTGATCATGACTTTATTGCTCTTTTGGTAAAAGAGATCCGTGCGTAACTTGGTGAGGGTATCCGTGAGGTAATGCACTTCATCGAAAATCCCGACTTTGGTACGCTTCCAGGTGGGCACATGGACATAGAAGTCATCGGCTGACATCGTCGGGGTGGACGAATTAAAGTCCAGATCAAAGTGATCGGCCACCAATCCAATGGTGTGCGTATCACTCACGTCATAGGCCAAATAAGCATTGGCAGACTTCGATTCAAAGTCCGTGCCAGGGGCTTTGCCATGGGCGAGCTTCAGATCACGCCCCCCTTCATAGGCAGCCCCTAAGCGATAGTGAAAGCCCCCCGCGGCCCCCGCAATTGAGGCACTGGCACTCCCCCCACGGTTCGAGGAGTTGTAGCCGGCGCTTACCGTTCCTTCGACGGGTTTCTTTCCGCCTTTTTTCGTGATGATGTTAATGGCGCCTCCCAAGGCATCGGCCCCGTAGAGTACCGAGGCTGGTCCTTTGATCACTTCAATGCGTTCAATTTGGGACGGGTCAATCAAAATCGGGGTACCCGACATCGACTTTTGTTCGGTCATGCGTTGACCGTCGATCATAATGAGGGTACGGAAAGCGTTTTCCCCACGAATGAGAATTCGTTTCATCCCCTGACTGCCGTCGGTGTTCATTTCCACGCCAGGGACATCTTTGAGAAGGTCGGCGATCGTTTGGGCGCCAGAGTCTTCAATATCCTTGGCGGTGATGACCGAGACGGACATGTTTACATCGAGGAGCTCACGTTCCACACGGCTCGCTGTGACGCGAACTTCTGAGGTGGTGGTTGTGTCGCTATCGGCAGCGTAGGCTACCTGAAAGGCACTGAGCATGGCGACCAAGAGGGTTGGATAAGTCAATTTCGTCATGATGGACATCTTTTTGAGGTTGAGTAGGTAAACAAAGGGATTTACAAGGGCGCTTGGAGTTGCTTTTGTAAATACATCACGAGGAGTTGTGCCATCGTCACGTGCCAGAATTGGCCCGCAACGGTTTGGTGGTACCAGTCCCCGTGTTTGACTAAGAGACCAGCGTCGCCCCACTGTTCGAGTAAGGGACGAGCGATGGGCTCAATCGGGGTCTCAAAACGTTGGGCAAGGCGATGCATATTGATGGCGCCCGATTCCATTTCCGAGGAAATCGTTTTCATCAAGTGCCAATGTGCCGAGGGACGGGTTAAAAACGTCACGGGTTTTTGCTTTTGCGCGACCATCTCGTGCCAACGATCGAGTTGGCGCTCGAGCATAAAGCTATAGCCATTAATGCGGCCACCCGCACCGGAACCAAACGCTAAGCAGTCCACGGCACTTTTACCGAGTTGGTTGTAGATATTGCGCTCGCGCGTTCCTTGCCCCCAGTGATTATTGGAGAGACGACGCCAGTTGGCCTGAGTCAGATACTCCACACTCATGGCAAACATATCTGCCTTCATCGCCGTGTCCGCGGCGGGCGGCATTTTGCCATTCTGGATAAATTTGGCCATGGGGGCCTTTTCAAACACATTGAGCTGATAGCAATCGATCCCATCGAGAGGGAGGGAAGCAGCAATTTCTAGGTCGCTCTGCCACACCTCCATGGTTTGTTTGGGGAAGCCGTAGATGAGGTCAATCACCACGGCGGCTTCGTCGTAGCGAATCAATCGATCGAGGCGATCCAAGATGACGTCCTTGCCATCGATTCGTCGCTGCATCTGACGCACTTCATCATTAAAGGTCTGTACCCCCAGCGAGAAACGGTTGACACCCCCTGCGATGGCGGCCTCCATTCGGTCTTCGGTCAAATTGTGAATACGGCCTTCAAGGGTGATTTCACAGTCATTGGCAAGCGGTAAATACTGTTTGACAGCTTTGAGAATGCGCGTCAAATCCTCGGGCGACAACGCCGTGGGTGTACCCCCACCAAAGTAAAGCGCATGGATTGGCGAAGCGTTTTGAATGGGATGGTCTGCCCACAGAGCTAATTCCGCGATGAGGGAGTCAGTGAAGTGGTGACTCCAGTCCTCACGGAAGGGATTTTGGTAAAAAAGGCAATAAAGGCACCGTGTTTCACAAAACGGAACATGAATGTAGGCGAGCCGCTTACCGGGATAAGTCATGTTGAGGTGTTCCGCGAGCGCAGCTTGGGCTGCTTCCCCCATCAAAGGCATCCCACCGGGACCCGAATGAAGGGCCGCTTTGGCACCAAAGGCCTGATGCAAAGGATCCTCCGTACGGGCGTAAAATTGCTCAACACGGAAAGCCGTTTCGAGTTTGGCCTTCATGTCACGCATGCCGGCTTCAAACGTCATGCCGGCGTGGGGATGGGCGCCTGAGGCCGCTGTTTGGGTCGAATGCGAGTGCGGACTCGGGTGAGTGGTATCCGATAACATAAAGAGGGTTCCATATGAAAATGAGAATCATTATCAATTAATTATAAAAAGCTCTCTTTATGCGGATTAGCTAAGGATAGATCCTGATTGATAGATGAAAAAATCTCGTTTTAATTATTTATAAGACATTGATAAACAAAGAAATAACTGGTTATTTTTGAATATAAATACATCATTTCTTTGTAATGAGAAGCATTCTCAATACCGTAAAAAGGGGATTGAGTCATGCACAAAGATTATCGATTGGGGGATATCAATAGTTCAAAAGCGCCCACGATGTCTCGAGGGCGCTTTGACTCGGGGTAGTTAGGACTGAGCGAAGAGCGAACGAACCCGTTCCAGATCGTCTTGGGTATCGACGCCAGGCGGTAGGGCTTCGTTAAGCACCATGACCGCAATGCGCTCCCCGTAGTAGAGGGCACGTAACTGTTCCAAGCTTTCAAACTTTTCTAGCGGTGCCTGAGCGAGCGTGGGGAAACGCTTGAGAAAGCCGACACGATAGGCATAGAGCCCTAGGTGATGTAACGCAGGGAGTCCCTCGGGGAGCCCCGGTTTTTCTTCTCGGAAATGATCGCGTGGCCAAGGCATAGGGGCTCGGGAGAAATTGAGCGCCGTGCCCTGATGGTCGATGACGACTTTTACGACATTGGGATTCAAAAAGTGTTCACGGTCCGCGATGGGATGGGCCGCCGTGGCCATGGCGCAATCTGGGCGACGTTCCAGGAGTTGGGCTACGTCGTTGATCACGGAGATGGGCATGAGGGGTTCATCGCCTTGCACATTCACGACAATGGCCTCATCGGGCAAGCCTAAACGGGTGACGGCTTCGGCTAAGCGATCGGTGCCAGTGGGATGATCGACCGAGGTTAACACCACGTCGAGCCCAGCGCCAGCACAGGCCTCATAGACTTCGGGCGCATCGACGGCCACAATCACGCGGTCCGCTGCACTTTGCTTGGCACGTTCGGCCACCCGCACGACCATGGGTTTACCCAGAATATCGGCGAGGGGTTTATTGGGCAGACGCGACGATTTGAGTCGCGCAGGAATCAATACGACAAACGACATTATTCACCTTGGGAAGTCGAGTGATGAGAGACTTCATGTTTGAGTTGTTCAAGCTCATCCGGACGAAGCGGACGGGCTCGTTCTCGAATCATCACAGGGATCTGGTTACGCACTTCAAAGGCGAGAGCACAGTGCGGGCAAACGAGCTCAGTACGTTCAGCCTCATAAGGCTTGAGCGTGCCTTTACACACCGGGCAAACCATTGCATCAAAGGTAGAAGACATGGACTCACTTTTCCTTGATCAGATTGGGGCGCTCGTGGTGTGCTCAAAACGCACCCCTCAAAGCGCCATGCGCTTACAAATACGATGGGATGCCCGCAGTATAGCGGATTCCTCGCGCTCAGCGCAGTCGGGGAAATCCTGACAACACTTAATCTTTGGGTATTGATTATGCATTGTCAAATAAAAATCACGATATCGTTTCCCAATAGCAAACGTTTGTGAGAGTTGTTGCGAAGTTTTTTGCCATGCATTTAGGATAAGCGTTTCACTTCTCAGGGCACCTTGATATTGATACAATGAGCGCCCAAAACGTTTTTTGACCCCAAAAACTATGAAGTCTTCTCCTTTATTAGGGCTTGGCCTACTCATCAGTGCCATGGCCTTGGCGTGGCTTACCACTCATCCGCCTCATGCGTTGGATTTAGCGGTGAGTCAACCGTTTTACCAGAATGGCGTCTGGTTTAGCAAGCGTTACCCGTGGATGGAAGTCATCGGGCATCGCTGGATCAAGTGGATTCCGATTCTGATTGCCCTGTATTTTCTGGTCACATTGGTACTGGCGTGGCGTGCCCATCGCCTTCACCCACGCCCCGAGACGCGCGATCGCTTGAATCGAGCGGCCTTTATTTTGGTGGGGTTGCTCATTACGTTACTTGCTGTAGTGATTTTAAAGCGCAATACGGGCGTGGCCTGCCCTTGGAGTAGTGTACCCTTTGGGGGCGAAGCCCTCATTCGAGCGCCGAGTTGGCCCTGGCATAAGTTGCCTGGCAATTGTTGGCCCTCTGGGCATGCGGGAACGGGTTTTTGCCTGATGGTGATGTATTACGCTTGGCGTGATACCGCGCCACGAAAAGCGTGGCTATGGCTGACGTTTGCGCTGGCCTTTGGCGTCTTTTGCTCGGCAATTCGTATCATGCAAGGGGCCCACTTTTTCTCCCACTGCCTGGCAACCTTTCTCATCGATTGGCTTATTCTGGGCGTACTCTATTACGCGTGGCGTTGGCGTTGGCCTTTGGGTGACGTGAGTACGCCTCGATCCTCTCTTAACAACTAATATGAAAAAGTATTTGCTCTTTACCACGCTCTGGTGGACGGTCGTATTTGATTGGCCCTTCTGGGGGCGCATTATGGACTTCTACAATCACCAACCCCCGATGGGTTTTATGGTGATTGTGGGCATCGCCTTTGGTTTTTTGACGCTCGCTTTTTTGCGACTCTTAGCGTTTTTACCCTTCCGCGTGTTCCAAGCGCTCATGGTGATTCTGACGCTCGCTGGGGCGACCGCTTACTGTGGCTCGTTACTTTATGGCGTACCCGTCACGCCCGATATGATGCGAAACGTCATGGCGACCGATCCGCACGAAGCCTCGGGGTACTTATCGCTGAAAACCATCGCGCTCTTTTTGGCGGTTGCCCTTCCTCCCCTTATTGCCACGTTTTGGCTGGCTAAACCCATCGTGAAGGCGCCACGTCGTGCCCTCAAAGGGTTGGGATGGATTGCCTTTTCACTCGTGATTGCGTTGGGAGCCATTGGGATCGGGTTCCAAGATTTTGCCGGCCTCTTCCGAGGGGACCGCTCGTTGCGCTACTTCCTGTCGCCCTTTAATGTGGTGTATTCCACGATTCGGACTTTTACGACGGACGCGAGCCCCGATCAGGTCCGTACGCGTAAAACGCTCGATGAGCATCCGACGATGACGGTGACACCGACCCGTCCGACGGTCTTTGTGGTGGTGGTTGGAGAAACGACCCGTTCGGCCAATTGGGAGTTGGCCGGTTACCGTCGGGAAACGACGCCGCTACTGAAGACCATTCCCGATTTAATTAGCTTCCCTCGGGTGAAATCCTGTGGTACGTCGACCGATGTGTCGGTTCCCTGTATGTTTAGTCGTGTGGGCAACCATAACTACGATCGCGAACAGATTTTGGCGGAAGAGCCCTTAGCGACCGTGTTGCAACGTGCCGGTTTTAAAGTCGAATGGATTGAAAACCAAGGTGGCTGTAAAGGGGCGTGCTGGGAAGTACCCAACCGTCGTCCTACGCCTGTGCCAGAGTATTGTGACAAGGGTGACTGTTTAGATGGCGTATTTATTCGCGAAATCGATAATGCCGTGACCCATGCCACGACGGCTCAGCCGACCGTGCTTTTCTTACATACGATGGGTTCGCACGGGCCAGCTTACTATTTACGTTCGCCTGAGGCGGATAAAGCCTTTAAACCCGAGTGCCGCGATGCCGACTTAAGCAGTTGCTCACGTGAGAGCATTGCCAATGCCTACGACAATTCCGTGCGTTACACTGACTTTGTGTTGGCGAATATGATTAAAACGCTCGAAGCCGCGCATATTAATGCCGCGCTCGTGTATGTGTCCGACCATGGAGAATCGTTGGGCGAAAATGGGCTCTACTTGCACGGTATCCCCTACATGGTCGCTCCAGCAGAGCAGACAACGGTACCGATGGTGATGTGGTTCTCGCCTGAATTTAAGACGGAGTATGGTGTCAATGAAGACGCGATTCGTGCGAAGGTGACGAGTGACGACGCCTCACACGATAACCTCTACCACACCGTCATGGGCTTACTAAAGGTGAAAGGGACGACCTACGAGCGTCCGTATGACCTGAGTGCGGCGCCCTAATCGTCTGACAGCAATTCCCCAAGTGAGGACGTTTCTCGCTTGGGGGATTACTTTTAAGAGGAGGCTTACCGTTTTAACGTGTAAAGAGCGTAAAGAGTTCCTCCCGCGACAGACGGGCTTTCGGGCGTGAGGCGTTACTGTCGTCGGCGGTACGGCGTCCGAGGGCAATGGCGACCGCAGCTTTTTCGCCTTTTTCGGGTAACCCAAAGGCCTTATCAAACTCACGGAACTTCATGCCACCCAAGGCGGTGGTATCAATGCCTAATTGCGGTGCAGCGTAGAGCAAGAAACCAAGCGCAATATGCACTTGTTCACGTACCCAAATTTCCCCATGATCGTAGCCCGAGAAGTAATTGGTGACGCCTTGGCGGCGGAAGGCTCCAAAGCCTTCAATATCAAAGTCTTCCGGGAAACGTCCGGCTTGGGCTTCATTGTCCAAGACCTTTTGGCACCACGCGTCATCGATGGTGGTTTTGGCAGCCATCACAATCACGTGGCTGGCGTTGGCAACGCGTTCAATATTGAAGTCTTTCACATAGGGTAGCAACTGCTCACGAGCACTCGCACGATCAAAGACGTAAAAATGCCACGGTTGGATATTCATGGAACTCGGGGTTAAGCGAAGAATTTCGAGCACCGCATCGAGCTCTTCAGGACTTAACGTGTCCTGTTCATCATAGTGTTTGGTGGTATAGCGTGTTTGGGCCGTATGTAAAACCGCTGAGTTCATGCAAAACTCCCATAGACAAATATAAGTTGATATTTATTGTGCCAAAGGTCAACGGGTTTTGGCTAGTGGGCAAAGGGGAAAAGTCCCCATTCTAAATAGGCGTTTTTTCGTGTCGTGCGCTGTGGCCCATGGTTTTTTCACCCCCTGTGCGTAGCGCGCAATATTTTGTAAGATATGTGCTTTGCAATACTATTACGGGCGAAGTCACTGTGATACCCAACCACCTCCTCTCTCGCATTGTGGCGAAACTGGCACCTCGAAAGGGCCTCGGGGGAGGCGTTTGTTCATCGTTTTTTTGTGGGCTTCTCTCGAGTGTGGTGCTCAGTGTCATGCTCGCAGGAGCGGGGAGTGTGACCTGGGCTAAAGACCTTCAGGTCTTGCCGCCTACGGTCGCTGAAAGGGGACAACGAACCCCTCCACCGCGATCCAGCCCGTCCGAAATTCGGATTGGTTATCCCACGTCGCTTGATCCGAGTAGCTATATCGATGTGGTCGTGCCCCTTGTGGAGCGCTTAAAGTCCCAACTTCCTCAAACCAAAGTCACGACGGGAGAAATCGCACTCGATCAAATTAACCGTGATCTCGACGGACAGTTCGATTTTCTCTTACTCTCGGGGGCGGAAGCACAAATGATTGCGCCCGCTCCCTTACCCTTGGCCACGCTCAAATATGCGGCGTATGAAGGACTTAACCGCTCGCTGGGGTCCGTCTTTATTGTCCGTAGCGATTCGCCTATTCAAAGTGTGGGGGATATGCGTGGTCACAGTGTTGCGGCCAATGATGAGCAATCGTTCGACGGTTGGCTCATAGCGATGAATGAGTTGGTCGAATCGGGCTATGCCATTGCCTCCTTTTTTTCCACCAAAACGTTTACGCACTGGCAGTATCCGGATGTGACCACACTGGTGCTCTCGGGGACGACGGACGTGGGGGTATTGCCCACGTGTGTACTCGAGCGCTTGATTGCACAAGGAGCAGTACTCCCCGAGAGTATTCGGGTTGTAGGCGAACGAACCTCGCAAGGGGATTTATGCCGCCGCTCCACTGCACTCTACCCAGGGCGCCAATTGCTTGCGCTCTCGCATGTCCCTCCCAGTGTGGTGAAATCCGTGCTGCTGGCGGTATTGACCATTCCGCCCACCGCCGAAGGCGCAGAGTGGTTACCCAATAACGACGTCTCGCAACTCGAGCGCCTTTTGGAAAACCTTCGGTTGGGTCCCTATGCCTATATGAAGGAATGGTCCTGGCAAGCGCTTTGGGCACGCTACCGGGTTTGGATTGGGGTGGCCTTAGGGTTATTGGCACTGTTGCTCTTAGACTTTGTACGTATTAATCGTATTGTCCGACGTCGAACGGCGGAGTTGGCGCAAGAAGTCGCTGCCAATGAAGAGGCCCACCGTGCCTTGGAGGCGAGTCGCCATCGCTTGGATTTACTGGAGCGTGCCAGTGTCGTCTCACAACTCTCGGCGATGATTGCGCACGACCTAAAACAGCCCCTCACGATCATGGTGAATTACCTGAACGCGCTTAAAGTACTCATGACTCAAAAGCGTTATGAGGAAGGTCTATTTCAGCAAACCATTGATCGGGTCTCGCAAGAAGCCTATCGATTGGGGGAAATTATCGATCGGGTGCGTCAAATTAATCGGCGTGAATGGGCCCTGCGTAGCCCCATTGATTTACGGGCCACCGTGGAGCGGGTGCGCGAATATGCGCAACTCGATGCCTCGGCACTCACGTCGAGTCCGAGCGAGGCATACTGGGTCTTAGGGAATGCCCTCGAAATCGAACTGGTCCTCATTAACGTGATGCGTAACGCGAAAGCCGCTGCGCACAGTCCGGGCGGTGGGGGCATGGTCCGCGTTTTGATCGAACGGCAAAAGGTGGGCGAACCCACAGAGGGCGGAAACTCTGGACGCACCGCCTCGATTGCCATCAAGGTGGAAGACAATGGTCCTAAAATTACGGACGAGGTGTTTGCCAATTTAGGAAAATTAACCAAAAGCAGTAAAGTGGATGGGATGGGCTATGGGCTTGCGATTGCACACTCCATTGTCGAAGCCCATCAAGGACATATGTGCTTTGAACGTATTGAACCCCAAGGGATTCGCGTAACGATCGTACTGCCGGAATTGCCAGCGGACGATGCGCGTACTGCAACAAATGAGGTAACAAGATGACCAATCCCGTAATTCGTATCGTGGATGACGATCCGCAGGTCGCAGAATCCTTGCGGTTTTATTTGGAAGTGTCTGGCTTTCAGGTGTTGGCCTATGAGAGCGGAGAAGCGTTTTTATTAAACGACGATCGTTCACGCGTGGGATGTTTGTTGCTCGATGTGCGTATGCCTACCATGAGTGGGCTCGAATTGCAACGCGTGCTTAATGCCGAACATGCCATGTTGCCGATTGTGTTCCTCTCGGCGCATGCGGATGTGAGTATGGCCGTGGATGCGGTGCGTCAAGGTGCCTCGGGTTTTGTGGAAAAACCCCCGAAACCCGAAGTGCTGTTATCGGAATTGAAAAAAGCCGTCGCTTTACACGAAAAGCGCGTTAAAATGCAACGAGAAATTGATGAGATCGATGCACAGCTTGCGAAGTTGACGCCTGCCGAGGAAGAGACGGCCAAATTAATCGCGAAAGGGCTTAGCAATGCTGAAATTGCCGAGATCATGAATTTGGCGGAAAGTACCGTACGACGTCGTCGCGCTGATATTGCGAGCAAATTGGATACGCAAAATGCGGTGGAAGTAAGCGAGTTGTATCGTTGGAAAATGCAATTAAAAGAAGAGCTGCCGTAACGTGAGGAGTTAACAGGATGAGAGGCACGTTCACAAGGTTATGGGGGGTGATGCTCGTATGCGCCACGACGGGAAGTGTGGCCAGTACGGAGCGTTTTGGCTGGGAGCCGCCGCCCGTGGTGGACGTGATCGTTGTGGGCGGTGGTGGTGCTGGGCTCTCCGCCGCCGTCACGGTGGCGGAGCAGGGGCTCTCGGTATGGGTCTTGGAAAAAATGCCCGCCATCGGTGGCAATACCTTACGTGCCAGTGGCCTCTTTAATGCCGTGGATCCACAACGCGAACCCGCGTTGGGGGAACAAGACACGGCGGAGCGCTACTACTCCCAGATGATTTTATCGGGAGGAGGGGAGAGTTCTCCGGCGGTTGTGAAAGCCCTAGTGGACAATACCTATCCGACCCTCAAGTGGTTGGAGAGCCTCGGGTTGAAATTTCGCCCTCAAACGGTGGTGACATGGGGGGCGGAGTGGCCTCGTGGCCATAAACCCTTGGAGCCACGCGGTCAAGGCTATATCCGCGTTTTGTCGAGTACGTTGCTGACCTTAGGCGGCAAAATTCATACCAACACGCGTGTGGTGGGGTTATTACGCGATGAAACAGGGCGCATTGCAGGGGTGACTTATGCTGTGGAGACGCCGTCCTCCGAGATACGCTCGAGTTCGAGCAAACCCCAAGAAGTCCGTTCACGCTATGGGGTGGTGCTTGCCTCGGGCGGCTTTGCGGCCAACCCGACGTTGGTGAAACGTTACGCACCCCAATATGCGGATTTGCCTACCGATAATAATCCAGGCAATACGGGCGACTTGTTGGCGATTGCCAAGGGGGTTGGGGCTCAGTTGGTCGGGTTAGAAAATATACAGGTGGTGCCTGGCGCGCCACCCGGGCAACCCTTTCAAGTCCGACTGGATCTGGATGCCTCCCGCTTTATTTTGGTGGACCACCAAGGTCACCGATTTATTGACGAGGACGAACCGCGTGACGCGTTGGCCCGTGCCGTGGTCGATCGCTTAAAGGCGGGCGTTTTTTCGATTACCAACCAAGCGACCTTGGACTCCTTTGATGTGGTGACACAGCGCGATATCTATAAAGGGTTGGAGACGGGCTCCGCCTTCCGCGCAGAGACACTCGAGGCGCTCGCTCAAGCGATTCATGTCCCAGTGAAGGCACTCAAAACGAGTGTCGAACAGTTTAACCAAGAGGCCATCAAACACACGGGTAAATGCGCCCGTGCCATGTGCACTCCCTTGTCCTCGGGCCCCTTTTGGGCATCTCCCCTCTCGATGACGGTGCACTCCACGATGGGGGGTGTGGTGATTGATCCCTTGGCGCGGGTGTTAAATGCAAAAGGGGAACCGATTGCGGGGCTCTATGCGGCGGGAGAAGTGACGGGCAATGTCCATGGCGCGAACCGTATTGGCGGTAACGGGATCGCGGATGCGATTACCTTTGGCCGTATTGCCGGCCGAGAACTGGCGCGTGAAGCGAAAGCATTGGCCAATAAAAAGTAATTTTTGAGAGTAAAGAACAAATCGCTCTCTTGTCAAGAGCGCCTTGCGCATAGTCGCGCGGGTGCAATCTCCGTAAGCTAATCACTACAGTGAGCGTGCTGCTCGAATCGCCTAGGAGGGCGTCGCACACCCCAACGCTCACTGCGTTGATCGTTTGAAGGAGACAAGGAAGATGGATAACTCTCGTCGTCATTTATTTAAAGCCGCTGCCGTCGGCGCGGTCGGAATGGCTACTACGGTGGGCGTGGCAGAGGCTGCGACCAAAGCCCCGACGAAGTCAGATTACGATTTGATCATTTTAGGGGCCGGTTGCGGTGGGTTAGTCTGCAGCGTGCGCGCCGCCCAGTTGGGGCTCAAAGTCCTGTTGCTCGAAAAGATGTCGATGCCCTTTGGGAACACCGTGTATGCGGCGGGGTTCATGTTGGGCGTTGGAACCTCATTCCAAAAAGGCAAAGATTTGCCGCCCGATAGCGTGGATGCGTTCTACGAAGACTGGATGAAGGTCTCGCAACAAAAGGCGGATCCGAAGCTCGCTCGTAAAGTGGCCGAAGAATGCACGCAAACTCTCGAATGGCTCCATGACTTCTGTGGCATTCAGTTCTCGGCCGGTTCGAAACTTGTTTGGCCGATGCTCTCGCGTGCGCACTTAGTGCAGGGTGAAGTGAAGCCCGGTGGCGGGCAGTTGGCTCGTACTTTGGCCGCGAAGGCGCAAAGTTTAGGCGCGACGATTCGTTACAACACCAAAGCGATCGAATTGGTGCGTGATGAAAAGACGGGGGGCGTTGCCGGTGTGAAGGTGCAGACCGCTGAAGGGCTGGAAACGCTCTATGCGAAGTACGGTGTGGTGATTGCTACCGGGGGCTTCTCGGCCAACCAGCAAATGGTGACGGGCTACATTGGTTCGGGCGGCGCGAAGATGCCGATTCGTGGGTCCAAGTTCACGACGGGCGAAAACATTCTTTTGGTGCAACCCTTCTTCCCGAAGGTGGTGAATGTGGACCAGTATCACTGCGGTCCGATTTATGGCCCGACGGGTGCCAATCCCTTGAATATTGTTAATAACGGGGTTTGTGTGAACCGTAAGGGGCAGCGTTTCACCGACGAAGGCCAAACTTACGTGCAAATGTCGCGTGATGTCGCCGCGATGACGCCCGATAACTGGGCCTTTATGGTGGTAGATCAGACCGGTCACGATATCCCGATTTTGAAAAACGACTGGGATTCGTATGCGCGTTCCAAGACCCCGATCTACACGGGCAACACGATTGAAGAAGCCGCTAAAGCGGCGGGGATTGATGCGGCAGCGTTGCGCGAAACGATCGATACCTATAACAAGGGTATCCGTGAAGGCAAGGCCGATACGTTAAGCCCGAAGAATTCGTTACCCAAGGCACCGTTAATTGAAAAAGGCCCCTTCTACATTGTGCCCTTCCAGGGTGGGATGACCGCGACCTTCGGTGGCCCGTTGATTAACACGCATGCGCAAGTGCTCGATACGGAAAATCGTCCGATTCCGGGGCTCTTTGCAATCGGTAATGCGGCCGGTGGTCTCTTTTACGATAACTACATCGGTGGGGCACAGTTAACGAGCGCGGCTGTCTACGGTATCGAAGTCGCGAACTTTGTGAAGTCCCAAAAAGGCTAAGGCTTGATTTCGTTCTTATCTATCGGGGAGTCGATCTGCGGCGATCGGCTCCCCGAGAGGGACGAAAACGATCGGAAAAAGAGTACGTGGAGTCAGCATGTACTCTTTTTTCGTAGGTAGGTAGGCGCTGAAAAAGCGTATGACGATAAAAGAAAAAGTGTCGAATGTAATGACATACGCTAAAATATTGAAGAACCCTGATTGAGCTAACACCAGGAGACATGTTGGCTCGTAGACCCTAATTTTTGGTCAGAGGATTGACCAAAAATTCAACCTAAGGAGAAAGTGCATGCTAGGCCTTTATCCCACCTGGCTCGAGCCAGGTATTGGGAGTGGGTGGGTGATTGCATTCATCGCAACCATTCACGTCCTCTTTTCCCATGCCTCCGTGGGGGGAGCCATGATTTTTGGCTACCTCGCCAATGTGGCAGTCCGAAAAAACCGTCCCGAATATATCCACTTTATTCGACGTTACGGCTTATTCCTTCTCATTTTCAGTTATGTGCTGGGGTCGATTACGGGTCCCGGTATTTGGTTCTCCGCTACGATCGCAAGTCCCCGTGGTATTTCGGCACTGATTCACAGCTTTGTGTGGGTCTGGGCTACCGAATGGGTGTTCTTTGTGATTGAAGTCATTGGGGTGTATTTGCTCATTTATCTCGCGGGCAAAGTGGATCCCAAAACGCATACTCGCATTGCCACCATCTTTGGGCTCTCTTCGGTGGGCACGCTTTTAGTGATCGTCGGGGTGTTGAGTTTCATGATGTGGCCAGGGTCGCCCGATTGGTACACCCAAGGCGGGGTCCTGAAGGCCTTCTTTAGCCAGAATACGTTTGCGCAAATGGCAACCCGTTTAGCGTTCGTGTTAACGATTGCGGCGGTGGTCGGGGGGTTAGTCGTGGCGCGCTTGCCGCGTGCCGAAGACAAAGTGTCGATCGCGCGCGTGTTGTCCGTCTTTGGGTTAGTCGGTGCCGTGGCCGGGTATTTTGCCTTCCAGTGGTACTTAAAGACCTTACCCTATAACGCGACAGAGTTGATGCACACGCGACTACCGGGTCATTTCGGTGAAATGATGCTTGGATGTGTGGCCGTGACCTGTGTCTGGTTCTTACTCACCTATGTTCAACCGAAGTTAATTCGTACCGCCAGTGCTGCCGTGATGACCATCGTGATTTTGGTCTTAGGGATTGCCCCGGAAGAAATGTCGCGCGAAATTATTCGTAAGCCGTGGGTGGCGGGTCAATACCTTTACGGCAACCAAGTGATTGGTCGTGACGTTCCCGCGTTGGGTATTAAGAGCGAAGTGCCACTATTGGCCCAAAAAGGGATTTTAGCGACACATCCCTTTATTCCCGATAACCTTCGTGTCATCACCCCTGAGAATAAAACCCAAGTAGGCGAAGCGATTGCCCTCAGTATGTGTAGCAATTGCCACTCCTTAACTAACACCGGTATTCGTCCGTTGAAGAAGTTCTTCCCGCAAGGGGCCGATGAAGCCCAGATTGCGGACTTCTTAGGGGCAGGGCTCTATCGTGGGCATACGATGTATATGCCGGCAGTGCCTCTACCGGAAAACGAACGTGATGCCTTGGCGCACTACATTAAGACGCTCGTGGACCAGTACGGTGGAGCGGTGAAAAAGGAGGGGAAATAAATGAATAACGCGATGCTTACAAGCTTGATGGATCAGGCAGGCGCGCCCGCTCACCCGCTCATTTTCTTAGTACTGGGTGTCGTGACGTTTGCCTTACATATCGTGGCCGTTCAGGTGATGCTTGGCACGTTAGGGCTTGCGCTCTGGGGCGCTTGGCGCCAGACGCCCGCCTGGCAACATCTCTCGCATACCTTGATGATGACCGCTAAAGTGGCGGTTGGTTTTGCGGTTGTGTTGGGGGTAGCCCCCCTACTCTTTGTGCAGGTCATTTACGACGGGTTCTGGTACACCTCCAATGTGCTCTCTGCTTGGTGGCTCATGGCCTTTATCGTGATTTTGATTGTGGCCTACTTGGGACTGTATCGTGCCTATGGCCTTAATCATCAGTACGCCGCCGATGGCCGTCCGCTGATGCGTGAGGGACCCGTTCAAGGGGCGAAGTGGTTACTCACTTCGTTGCTGCTCCTGTTAGTGTGTGGTTTTATTATTCACTCCGTGACGAATCAGGCGCTTTTCCCTGAACGTTGGATGAATTGGTACGCGCCCCATGGCGATATTGATCCTTCTGGACGTGCACTCCACTACTGGCACGTGGGCCGATTAGGCTTTTTCTTGGTGTTAGCGCTTCCCGTGACGGCGGCCTGGTTGTTTGGGCTTCGTCGCTATCTGCTCAATCGTGGTGAAACCGATGAGGCACTCTTGACGACCATTGAGTCGACGGCGCATCGTTTAGGACTCGTGGGGGGTGTGCTCGCCCTCGTTTTCGCCATCCTTTGGATGGTGACGTTGCCCGAGTCGATGCAGTGGTTCCGTACCTCCATTTGGGCCTATGTGGGACTGATTCCGTTGGCCTTTTTCGTGCTGATGAGTCCCCTACAGCGTAAACGTCGTTTGTGCACACCGTGCAACTACTTGGCGTTCGGGATGAGTATCGTCATGGTGATCGTGTTGGCGGCTCTTCGTGAAGTCCTCCGTTACGGCACGCTTTTGCACGCCTATGGGTGGGACGCGCTCAACTACAAAGTCAACATGGATTGGGGCTCAACGAGTGTGTTTTTCGCCACTTTCTTAATCATTGGCGTACTTAACGTGCTCTATTTGACCTTGTTGGCGTGGCGTAGTGGCCAAACGGAAGGCCTTTATACCCCGTCCGCATCGGTCAACACCTTGGGACGTTGTGCCGTGTTGTCGTTGCTCGCTTGGGTGGTCCTTTACTTCGGAATTGGCATCACCTTTGTCGGATCGCACTAAAAGGAGAGACACAAATGAAACACACGCTATTGGCGGTATTAATGAGTGCGCTCACCAGCGGACTCCTAATGAGTGCGAGCTATGCAGCGCCCGCTACGCCTTTTACACCCGAAGCGTTCGCACAAGAAATGGCAAAACTCCCCGTGGGTAATGCGGCCAAGGGCAAAGAAGCCCATACCCAACTCATGTGTAATGGCTGCCATGGTCCCGAAGGGATTGCTATGATGGGAGACTTTCCGCATGTCTCGGGTCAACCCGCGAAGGTGACCGCTAAGTCGCTGCTCGACTACCGTGCTGGGCGACGGGCTACGGGTGGGCAGGCACCCATGATGGCCGGCATGGCGGGGCGCCTGACCGACCAAAACATTGCCGACTTGGCTGCTTACTACGAAACGTTGCCTGGTGGTAAAGGAGTTGAGGCGAAAAAGGACGATAAAGCCAAAGACGCCAATGCCCCCGCGACGATCAGTAAGGATGCCTTACATCGTTTGATCACCAAGGGTGACGCCAGTCGTGGGATTACGCCCTGTGCGGCCTGCCATGGGACAAAAGCACGCGGGAATCCCAATGGGGAAGTGCCCGTTTTACAGGGGCAAAATCCCGCCTATCTCAAAGCAACGCTGAAAGCCTACCGCGCAGGGGACCGTCATTCGGATCTTCTCAAAGAGATGCGCTATTTTGCTAAGGCGTTAACGGACGAGGAAATCGAAGCGCTCGGGAATTACTACGGCGAAAAGAAAGGCCGTAAAGGCGATGCGCCTCAGGCGCCCAAGTCCGATAAACCCTAATCGTGCACGCCCGATAACACGGTAGGGCTTTGTCCCAATAAAGTGGGCTCCCAGTGATGTTGACATTGGGAGCCCATCGCGTTCACAATGAACCTTCTTTGTTTTCTTTCCAGTTCCCTCAACGGTTATGGCTACGTGTTTGGTTCGATCGATGGGCGCTCCACTCCTTAGGGTCCTAGGGGCTCTGGCACTGACCTTCCTTCTCGGAGGGGGGCTTGTTTTGTCGACCACCTCGGCTAAGGCTGAGGAGCCACTTCCCGTTTCCAGTGCGTCGGTGCCTGCAGGTGCCACCACGCTGGATCCCTTAAGTACGCTCACACCCCCGGCTTCCAGCACCACCGAACTTGTGGTAGCCCTGCCTGAAACGCTGATACTCAGTACCGAAGGGGTCGATCTGCAAACGCAATTACAGCGTTTAAATCGTGCCCTTGAGCGCTCAGCTCAGCCGTATCACCTTCGTGTGAGTCTTTTCCAAGCGAGCGACGCTGAAAGTCAGCTGGCCCACCTCAAACCCGATTTTGTGATTGCTCAGCCGTCACTGTTGATAGGTACCCGTTCGGCGTCTGCGCTACCAGGCTATGCGCTCGCGAGCCGTAAAGTGAACGAAGCACGTGATGCAGCGCACTCGGTGGGAGGGGTGATTTTGGCGCTGAAATCACGACATGATCTCAATGATTTAGTGGACTTACGAGGCAAAGTCGTCACGAGCACCATGCCACTATCGACGGGATGGCTGGCCGTTTTAGGGGAAGTGGCCAAACACGGTGACGATCCCGACACGTATTTCCGCTCAGTCCACTTTCTCACGTCCCCTATGCCCAATGTGGTGTCGGCACTGTTATCGGGGAACACCGATGTGGCCGTGATGGATTCGTGTCAGTGGGAACACCTTCTCAGCCAACGCTTAGTCGAGGGGGAGGCGGTCAAGGTGATTCATGACCGCACTGATGAACAGCTCGCGTGTCGCCGTTCGACGGATCTCTATTCGGACGCCACGCTCTACGCGTTTGAATGGACGGACGAACGGGCGGTTCGTGCGGTTCTCTCGGTCTTGCTCCAAGGCTCGCATTCGAACTTTGGCGAATGGCATGTCCACGTCTCACGCCAAGCGATGGACGAATTGATGAAGACGTTGCGATTGGGACCGTACCACTATCTGCGTGAACTCTCGTTTCAGGCCTTGGTTGCGCGTTACGGCTACGAGTTGGCCGGACTGGGGGCATTACTGATGTTTCTGCTTCTCAACGAATGGCGACTCAATCGCTTGGTACGACGTCGTACCGCAGAACTCTCGCAAGCGCTACAGGCTCAACAGGAAAGTGAAAAAGCAGCGAAGGCAGCCTGGTTACGGTTGGGTAGCCTTGAGCGACGTAATGTGGTCAACCAAATGTCGGCGATGATTGCGCACGAAGTGCGTACGCCGTTGGGCGCGATTATGAATTTCGTGAGCGTTTTGCAGATGCTACGTCAAGCGGAGTCGCCGTCCGAGCGTGCGACCTCTGACGTGGGCGAGGTGGCACTGTCGGGCATTATTAAAGAAACCGAGCGCATTGGCGGCATTGTGGATCGCGTACGTCAGTATGCCAAGTCACAACGTACGGCACACGTGTCGATGGACTTGGTGAACCGGATCCATGAGGCCCTTCGCGTATTACAGATGACGTACCCGGAAACGATTCAGGTGGATGTGCGTTTACTCGATGTAGCCCCCATGCTGGGGGATCCGCTGGAAGTGGAACTCCTCGTGTTTAACCTCTTAAAAAATGCAGTGGAAGCGACGCAAAGCCAACCGCCGACTGAGCCACGCTACATAGCGTTACGTCTTGAACATGAGGGCGAAACGAAGTACGCCCTCACGATTGAAAACTCAGGAGAGCGCCTGAGCGAGGAAGCATTGACAAAACTGGGGCGCTCCATTGACAGTGTGAAACCCGAAGGCTTAGGAATGGGGCTTTCGATTGTGCGTGGCATTGCTGATAGCCACGCCGCCCAACTTCATTTCAGTGCCCGTGCTGAAGGCGGATTAATAGTCCGTTGTCTCTTTCATGCTCAGCCTGCTACGCCGGCAGAGCCTACGACGAAAGGAGCGTCCGTATGACACAAAAATTTCCCTTGGTTCGCTTAGTGGACGACGATGAGCTCTTTCGCACCTCTCAAGCGTTGATGCTCCAAATGAATGGGTTTGCGATTGCCACGTATGCGTCGGCACAGGAGTTTCTTGAACGTGACGATCTGGATCGACCCGGCTGTGTGATTTTGGATGTGCGCATGCCGACGATGACGGGGCTCGAACTCCAAGAAGTCATGCATCAACGGGGTTGGCGAATACCGATTCTGTTTCTCACGGGGCACGGCGACATTTCCATGGCCGTTCGGACGATGCAATTAGGGGCTGTGGATTTTTTAGAAAAACCCGTCCCTCCGGCAAAACTCGTTGAGAAGGTGCGACACCACGTTGAGGCGAGCCTAGCGATGTGGGATCGGGAGCACGAGCGACAACAATTGCGTGCCATTTGGGAAAGCCTTACCCCGCGCGAACAACAAGTGATCGTTTTCGCTGCGGACAACTTAGGCAATAAAGAGATCGCCCAGCAACTGACGATTGCTGAAACCACGGTGAAAATGCATCGCGCCAATGCCTTTGCCAAATTCGGGATCAATAACGCGCTCGATGCGTACCGATTGCTGAGCAAAATTGGCGTTTTACCGGAGGAGAACGCCCGATGAGCCGTGTGAGTCCGAAAGTAGGGGTGTCGCAGAAGCGTCGATCGATTCTTACGTTCAGCCTCGGGGTACTAAGCGGTTGGGGGCTACCTTGGAGCCTGAGAGCACACGCTTCCCCGGACGTTCCCCTCATTTGGGACGCGATTGTGGTTGGCAGTGGCCTCTCGGGCGTGAGCGCTGCGTTAAGTGCACTCGAGTCGGGGTTACGTACCGTGTTATTGATTGAAAAAGCGCCCGTGGTGGGCGGGCACAGTTTTTACAGTACGGGCACGATCATGGTGGTGCCAGAGGCGAACACGGTCGAACAAGACCGCCTCTGGGAGGATGCTCGACGCGTGGGGGGCGACGGCGCCAATGAAACGCTTATTCGTAAAATTGGTCGCGAAAGTGAGTCTGCACTCACGTGGCTGGAGTCCATGGGGGTGGAGTTTTCGGAGGGGGTTTTCCAATCCCTCGGTGGACTGAGCCCACGTTCACGCATGGCCAAGGCCTCGCAGGCCGGGTACGCTTATACCAAAGCGATATATGAGCATGCGCTTGCCAAAGGCCTGACGGTGAAACTCAATACGGCACTGACCGAGCTAACGCCCGCCCAAACGCCTGCGGGAGAAGTTTGGACCGTTGATGTCACGGAGAAAGGGATCCCCACAACGCTCTACAGCTATAGCGTGATTCTCGCGACCGGAGGATTTACCGCCAATGCGGCATTACTTCATCAACAACGCCCCGATTTACCCGAAGGCATGCGTACCACAGCGAATCCCCAAGGGCTTTATTACGATGGCGCCACGGGCGATGGCATTCTCATTGCCCAGAAGTTAGGGGCGGCCTTAAAAGACATGTCCCATATTCAATTGATGCCGTTGTGGGGGGGACGTGTGCTCGACTATGTGGGTGGAGATATTTTTCTGGATCATCAGGGAAAACGGTTTGTCAACGAAGGGGCCAGCTGGGCAACCCTTGAAAAAGCCCTGTTGGCGCTACCCGAGCAAACGATGTGGGTGGTCACCGATGCCCAATCAACGAAAGGCATTAACCTCGGAATGAAATTGGCCGACGGAACCGTGAAAAAATCCGACTCCATTGCCGAGATGGCACGCGGCATGGGCCTTGACCGACAGGTGCTGGAGGCAACGCTCGCGACCTACAACGCCGGGGCCCGCGAAGGGCGCGACCCACAGTTCGGCAAAGAAACCATTACCCAAACCATCGATAAACCGCCTTTTTATTGGGGTAAAGAGCGTCTTTATATTCATACCACCTTAGGAGGCATTGTCATTAACGAACGCACAGAAGTCATGAGCGTGCAAGGGCGACCCTTAACGGGACTTTATGCGGTGGGGGAAACCGTAGGGGGGGTGTTTGGCGACAATCGCCTAGGGGGAATCGCCATCACCGCTGCCATTGTCTTGGGTCGAGAAGCGGGGCGCCAAGTGGCCCAACGACGTCAACGTATTGCCAGGCCGTGAGACGTTTGTTCTCATACTAGGGAAACTACTGAGGCTTCACCCTCTCCCGCGGGAGGTATCGAGGCCGTGCGACGACGAGCACAATGTCTTTCAACAAGGGGGATTCGTTAGGAGATCCCTCGCTCAATCCACTCAAAGGAGATTAAGACTATGTCGCACGTAGATACTTCTCGTCGTCAATTTATTAAGGCTGCGGGCGCAGCCTCCATGGCCGCTTTCGGCTCCTCAATGGCGATGGCTGCCGGGATTCCCGCCAAGACCGTCAAGTTTGATGAAACCTTTGACGTTGTGGTGGTCGGTTCGGGTTTTGCGGGTTTGGCTTGCGCCCTCAAAGCCGCCCGTGGTGGTAAGAAGGTTCTCGTGATCGAAAAGATGCCCGTCTTGGGGGGCAACTCCGCCATTTGCGGTGGTAATGTCGCCTGTCCGGTGAACCCGGTTCAGAAAGCTCAGGGCATTAAGGATAGTAAGGAACTCTTTATTGCGGATTGCTTGAAGGATGGTCTTGGGATTAACCACACCGAACTCTTGTCGACGATTGCTGACCGTTGTAACGATACGATCAAGATGGTGACGGATTTAGGGTGTGAATTCGTCCCCAACAAGATGCTCTTTGAAGGCGGTCACTCGGTGCCGCGTTCTTACGAAATTAAAGCCGGTAGCGGCTCGGGTTATATCCGCCCGATGTTGGACGTTTTGGGCAAGGAACCCAACGTGACCTTGCGCGCCAAGGTGAAATTTGATGACTTTGTGGTGGACGATGACGGTGCCGTGGTCGGGATTGTTTGCCGTGAAAATTATCGTTTCAACGCGAAGCTCACCTCGGATGACTTGGAAAACACTTCCGGTAAAAAGAAAGTGATCGCGGCGACCAAGGGGGTGATGTTGGCTGCGGGTGGTTTCTCGCGCGACACATGGTTCCGTCAGATTCAAGATCCTCGTGTCGTGCCGACGACGGACTCCACGAACCAGTTAGGGGCAACAGCAGGCGTATTGGTAAAGGCGTTAGCCTTGGGTGCTGCACCAGTACAGCTCTGCTGGCTCCAGTTCTTGCCGTATTGCAATCCGCGTGAAAAAGGCTTTGGTGTGTCGGTGAACTTTACCAACCATGCCTGCATGGACTTAGGTTTGGTGGTGGACCGTAAGACAGGTAAGCGTTTTATGGATGAACACGCGGGTCGTAAGATCAAGTCGGATGCGCTCTTCAAGGTGATTGGGACGGACGAAAACTACCCGATCGCGGTCTGTGACGACGCCATTGTGAAGGCGATTAACCCGAGCTTCGTGAAGTTACCGCTCGAGATGGGTACCGTGAAGAAGTTTGATACGCTCGAGGCCTTGGCGGATCACTTTGGTATCAAGAAGGATGCGTTCTTGGAACAGGTCAAGAAGTTCAACAGCTATGTCAAGGACGGCAACGATCCAGAATTTGGTCGAATCCTCACCTATAACAAGGGGTTGGATGTCTCAAAGGCCCCGTTCTATGGCATTGAATGCTGTCCGAAGATTCACCACACCATGGGCGGTGTGATGATCAACACGAAGGCTCAAGTGATTTCCGCCTACACGCAAAAACCGATTAAGGGTTTGTTTGCCGGTGGTGAAATCACGGGGGGTGTGCACGGTGCATCGCGTTTAGGGACCGTGGCGGTGATCGATGCGCTCACCTTTGGCATGATCGCGGGTGAAGAGTTGGCCAAGCTCTAAAGGGACACCCACGAAAGTGTGAAGGTGGACTCAAGAAAAAAGTCTCCTTGTGTGGGGTTCTCTTCACGCTATAACCCTCGGAAAAGAGCACGGTGGTGAACGACGCACCCCATGCTCTTTTTCTTAATTCGTTCGATGTTGCTTTTCTGCGCGCTTAGTGGAAATGGTGGCAAACATCCCCGAGAGCACGATGAGGATCATCCCCAGGAAGGAGTAAAGCGAAATCGGATCCTCAAAGAGTACCCAGCCCACCAGAAGTGAAAACGGGACCGCAGAAAACCCAAGTAGGGAACTCAGTAAGAGGTTGCCGTAAGCAAAACTGCGTGTCGAGCACATTTGCCCCAAGGTCGCGCAGATCCCCATCCCAAGCAGTCCCACCGCTCCCGTGGCATCCACGGCATGAAACCCGCCCTCAAAACCGAGGGTGCCGATCGCGGAAAAAATCGTGCAATAGAGGGTGAAATAAAAGACGATACGCCAGGAGGGTTCTTTCGTATCTCCCATTTGCTTCATTTGCCAATAGATGATGAGGTCAATAAACGACACGAAGAGACAAATCAAGGCGGGGATGAGTTGATCGCTTTTAATCGAGGGTTGCAAGATAATGCACACGCCGAGAAAACCTGTCAGCGTGGGGACAATCAAGCCCCAATGGGGTTTTTCATGTCGCTTCAGTGCGAGGACGACAAAGTTGGCCGCCATAAATAGAGGGGTGGTGTAGATCAACGTCATACAGGTCCCGAAGTCCATGCGTGGCAGGGTGTAAAACCAAAGAATAATCGAGAGAAACCCCAATACGGAGCGACTCAAATGCAGTTTCCAGAGTCCGGTAATGACGGTTTTGTGCGTACGCAGAATAAAGAGGCTGATAAGCGTGACCCCTAAGAGGGAGCGGTAAAACACGAGTTCAAATGAGCCAAATTGGCCAGAACAGAGCTTGACAAAGGCGGCCATGATCGAAAACGAGGCGGCCGCGGCCAAGGCCCAAAGCGATTGCTGCATGACAGGTGGATAGTTCTAAGAGGGGGAGGGTAAGGCGGTGAGACGAACGCCTAGGCGTTCGCCTCACGTGCCCATGGGGGTTCCTTTAGCAAGGCATTTTTTCTAAGACAGGCAGAATCGGGGCTTCGTCCTCAGTCCCCACTAGGGCTAAGGCGGTAAGAAGCGCCAACTGCGGACCCAGATGAATGTCTTTAAAGATAAAGTGTTCTTCGAGCGTATGGGCGCCTCGACCAATGCCTCCCGAGGAGAGGCAGGTGGCAGGAATCCCGAGTGAAATTGGCTTATTCGCATCGGTTGAGGCACAGTTGTATTTCGTCATGGGAATACCTAAGACTTTCTGAGCACTACGAGCGCTTTGTAAGACTGGGCAATCCACGGGGCGCAAGCCTGCGGGGCGAGAACCGATTTGCTCAAATCTTACACGAAGTTTTTTCTCGTCATCGGACACCTTCCAGCGGGCATTTTCTTCTGCGACTGCTTGGTGGAACGTTTCAAGAATGGTTTTTTCGAGTTTCAGTAACGTCTCGTTATCGACACTACGCATGTCGACGTCGACAACCGCACTGGGCGCAATCGTGTTGACACTCGTGCCCCCTTTGATGAGCCCAACCGAAAAGGTTGTTTTGGGTTCTTCAGGGACTTCTACATCCGCAATTTTGGCGACGGCACGGCCCATGGCATGAATGGCTGAAGGGATGAGACCGAAGTCGGCATAGCTGTGACCGCCTGCTCCGGAAATGGTGACACGCCAGCGATGCGAGCCCGTGGCGCCATATAGAATGCGACCCACGTCGCTTGAGTCAAGGGCTAAAAAGCCGTCAATATGGCGCGACCCGTCAAAGAGTGCTTTGACGCCACGGATGTCCCCGTTGCCTTCTTCACCCACCGTGCCCACAAAGAGTAAGTCCCCTTGGGTTTGGATTTTCTGTTCGGTGAGGGCACGCAAAATTTGCATCATTGAGCGTAAGTTAGAGGCGTTATCCCCTAAACCGGGACCATAGTATGCTCCGTCTTTTTCGGTCACACGCACGTCCGTTCCTTCCGGAAAGACCGTGTCCATATGCGCTCCCATGGCGAGCACGGGACCTTTTTTCCCGAGTGTGCCGGGACGGCGACCGACGACGTTACCGATGGGATCAATCACCACGTCGGTGAGACCATAGGCACGTAATAAGCGTGCGATTTCTTCCGCACGAACGGATTCTTTAAAGGTCGGAGCAGGGATTTCCGAAATACGGATTTGTTCTCCCTTTGCAAATTCGGCTTCATCCACGCACTGTTGGAGGGCTGCTTTCACGGGGGCGGTTTGGGCTATTCGTGTGACGGTGGCGAGAATGGTTTCATCGAGCGGTAAGTGAGCAAGATCGGTCATGTCAAGTGTCCTCCACGGATCCAGATGAAGAAAAGCGTTACCTCGATTGTACAAGGAGCGCCAGCGCTCCGAGTGAGGAATTTTCCATTCGTTTTAAGCCAGAGTGAAAACCATTGGGAATAACGCTTAGAGCCTGTGCCAGCGCTAGCTCCAAAGGAGTATGCTTAGTGACTGACAGTGAACGTCGTGTAGGGAGCGCGTTAGCGCTCCATTGTCTACGTGGCGCCCACGCAATCGGACTGACTTAAAGGAAAGGATAACCATGGCCCTACTGTTAAAAAACGCCAATGTGTATGCGCCGGAACACCTCGGTGTACGCGATGTACTAATTGTGAATGAGCACATCGTGGCGGTGGATACGTCGCTTAACGTGAATTTGCCTGACTGTGAAGTGATCGACTTAAAAGGCAAACTACTCACGCCGGGTTTTTTTGACCAACATATCCATGTCACTGGGGGTGGCGGTGAAGCTGGCCCCGTGTCGCGTCCGCCGGAATTGATGCTCTCGGAATTAATTGAGGTCGGTACCACTTGTGTGGTGGGCGTCTTAGGCACAGACTTTGTGTCGCGCTCCGTCGAAAACCTGTTGGCGAAAGTGCGTGGTTTAAAGTCCGAGGGCGTATCGGCCTGGATGTACACCTCGAACTACCATTATCCGCCCACGACCTTAACGGGGTCGGTGCCCAAAGATTTGTATTTTGTTCCGGAAGTGCTCGGATGCAAGATTGCCTTGGGTGACCATCGTTCCTCGTTCCCGGATTTACAAAGCGTGTTGAGTCTGCTCGCCGATGTCCGCGTCGGTGGCATGATTTCTGGCAAACTCGGCGTCTTACATATCCACTCGGGCGACATTCCGGGGGCCTTTGATATGTACGATGAAATCGTTAAGCGTGGTATGCCGATTCGCCATATCCGTCCGACGCACTGCTCGCGCATTGAACACGTCTTTAAGAGTTCGGTGGAATTTGCCCTGAAGGGCGGTTGGGTGGATTACACCTCGGGAGGTAGCTGTTTCTGTGGTCACCCTGCGCAGTCGGTGAAGATGGCGCTCGATGCGGGTGTCGATCCCACGCACATTACGATGTCGACCGACGGTCACGGCTCCATGCCGAAGTTTAACGATAAGGGCGAAATGATCGGTATGGGCGTGTGTGGGGTCGAAGGGAACTACGTGGAAATGAAGCGCTTAGTGAACGACTATGGGGTCGATTTGACGACGGCCTTACGTCCCATCACGAGTAACGTGGCTGATGCCTTGCAATTAAAGGGCTACGGTCATATTGCGAAGGATCAGTGCGCTAACGTTTGCGTCATGGATGAAGACCTCACGCTCAGCATGGTGGTGAGCCGCGGGAAGATCATGATGCGCGACAAAACGGTCCTCGTGAAGGGAACGTTCGAAGACTAATCCGCTCGGGTTAGACTCATGAAAAAGGAGACCCATCAACGGTCTCCTTTTTTTCGTGGTGGCGCATCCGGTGTCACGTTAAAGTGGTTGAGGGATTAGAGTTTGACGGTGGGAGGAGGCTCGACGGCATTCCACGCTTCGCTTAACTCTGCCCCCGGATCAGGGCCCAATAGCCGTTCGTTCCAAATCGGATGGTTGGCATAGAGTGCAGCAAACGTGCCATCAATCGTCAGGGGAATGGTCCCCGTGCGGTCATCCCAGACCAAGTTAAGGAGCGTTGAGAAAATACGGAATTGTTTGGGATTGGTTTTGTCCATGGCAAACTCAATCACTAATTCCGCGCGGTTAACCTTATAGGGTGTCATCAAGGAGAGAATTTCTTCCCGTAAGTCATCGGGCGCTCGCAGTCGATTGAGTAGGTCACTAAAGAGCGACTCGAGGGCCTCAATACTTTTACCGTCCGCTGACGGTGTGATGGTGTTTTCGTCTTGCAACACACTCATCCACCCCGTCACGACGCCCAACAACGTCCGTGAATATAGCGACGTAAAGTAGGGCTTCGCCCCTGTCAGTTCGCACTTAAATTGCACGATATCCGTACCACGTTGGGTCTGATAGCGTGACCACTGTTGGGTTTGTTCGCGACAATCCTGATAGTGTCCGAGCGCAGCCCCCACGGTCATACTACGATCCGCATCGAGCACCCCATCTTGGACGACACGAATGGGATCGGGTTGTGAACACCCGACTAAGAGGGCGCCGAGGGCACTCATGGCGAGAAGTGAGATCGAAGTAGGGAATCGGACAGACATCATGACAGTATTCTCAAGCGAGCGATGAAATGGGTTATCCATCATCGGGGGCTTTGCTCATCAACGTTTCCGAATATTATGGTCTGCGACGGTTTGTATGCGTGTTCGGTTTTGAAACGAAGCTTAAGTGTCAGTGCTTGAACGAAAGGGGGGTGCTATAGTTATATCAAATTATATTGCTGTATTGGCTGAGCATTTTCTGTGCCGGCTCGCTTAGGATGAGGATAGAACGATGTTAGGAAACTTCACATACTTCAACCCAACACGGTTACATTTTGGGCGTGATGCGCTCGAGAAATTGGATGAGGAATTGCCAAACGTAGGCCAGACTGTGCAGCTCATCTATGGTGGTGGTTCGATTAAAAAAAGTGGGCTCTATGACAAGGTCGTCGCCAAACTCAAAGCCCATGGCAAAACCATTGTGGAAGATGCGGGTGTGATGCCCAATCCGACAACAGACAAGCTTCGTGAGGGGGTACGGATTGCGCGCGAACATCACGTGGACTTCTTGCTGGCAGTGGGGGGTGGATCGTGCTGCGACTACGCGAAGGCACTCTCGGCGTCGGTTAACTGTGAAGAGGATCCGTGGGAGCGTTACTTTTTGCGCTACGAAGACGTGGCACCCGGTGTGGACGTGATCCCCTTAGGGTGTGTCCTAACCATGGCGGGTACAGGATCGGAAATGAACACTGGCTCGGTGATTACGGACCCGGTGACACACCTGAAAATCGGGAAAGTGTTTGGACACCCGGATCTTTATCCAAAGTTTTCCATCTTGAATCCCGAATTTACGATGACTTTGCCGCTTTATCAGCTAAAGGCCGGGATTTTTGATATTTTCTCGCACCTTTGCGAGCAGTATTTTTCGGGAACCGACTCTAACACGAGTGACTATGTCATTGAAGCCCTGATGCGTAATGTTATCCACGAAGGGGTACGTTCCGTTGAGAACCCGCAAAACTACGAAGCGCGCTCGAACTTAATGTGGGCGGCGACTTGGGCATTGAATGGCTTTGTGGGGATGGGCAAGACCCAAGACTGGATGGTACATATGCTGGGACAGTCCGTGGGGGGTGTGACCAATGCGACGCATGGGATGACGCTTGCCGCGGTGTCGCTTGCCTACTATGAGTATTTACTCGAAGCCGCCTTACCCAAACTGGTGCGCTTTGCCACCGAAGTTTGGGGCGTTCAACGAGGAGGTCAAAGTGACCAAGACGTGGCGCGTGCGGGTTTAGCCGCGATGCGCGCGTGGATGCAACAAATTGGGGTGGCGTTGAATTTGCGTGAACTGGGTGTGAAACCCTCAGATCTGGAAGCGATCGCACGGGGCACCTTGTTGCTCGACGGTGGCTATAAGGCTCTCAACGAGAACGATGTGCGTGACATTCTGCGCCGTGCTTTAGGTGAATAATGGTCACCGTTTGCGGCTAATACGCTAAACGACTGGGCTCAGGCGACTTCGCCTGAGCCCGGTTCATTCATTAGGCATTAATCGTCGAGTTCGATGGCCCCTTGAGCGGCCGAGGAAACCGAACGTGCATATTTACGTAAGTACCCCGTTAATGAACGCTTGGGGGGTTGCCAGAGAGCACGACGTTCTGCCAAGGTAGCGTCATCCACCAAGAGATTGAGTTTACGGGCTGGAATGTCGATTTCGATGGTATCCCCGTCCTTGACTAAGGCAATCACCCCGCCAGCGGCTGCTTCGGGGGAAACGTGACCGATTGAGGCACCGCGGGTGGCACCACTAAAGCGACCGTCGGTAATGAGGGCCACGTCGTTGCCTAATCCCATCCCCGTGATCACGGAAGTGGGGGTCAGCATTTCACGCATCCCAGGACCGCCCTTGGGACCTTCGTAGCGAATCACAACCACATCGCCCTTGACGACTTTTCCCGAGAGAATGGCGGCGACCGCCTCTTCTTCGCAATCAAACACTTTCGCGGGTCCCGTATGACGAAGCATCTCGGGACTCACTGCCCCTTCTTTCACCACTGAGCCTTCGGGGGCCAAGTTTCCTTTCAACACGGCAATGCCCCCTGTCGGGTACACCGGACTTTCCACGGGGTGAATCACTTCGGCATCACGTACCCGGGCGGTTTGGGCGAGTTCCCCTTGGGTTTTCAGGGTCACCGTCAGGGCATCATTATGGAGAAGTGAGTGCTCACTAAGGCGCTTTAAGACTGCACCGACACCGCCTGCGGCGTACAGGTCTTCCATAAAGTAGGGGCCCGACGGGGAGAGTTTGGCGAGCTGAGGCACTTTTTGTGCCATGCGCTCGAAATCGTCCAGAGTCAACGTCACGCCCGCTTCGTGCGCGATGGCAGGCAGGTGCAAAGCGGTGTTGGAGGAGCCCCCTAAGGCCATGTCTAAGGCGACCGCATTGTCAAAGGCTAGGGCTGTCATGATGTCGCGCGGTCGCAAATTGGCTTTGAGCACCTTTAAGATCTGCATGCCAGCCGTTTTGGCTAAGCGCAAGCGTTCCGAATAGACGGCGGGGATACTACCGTTGCCCGGAAGCCCCATACCTAGGGCTTCAGTAAGGCAATTCATGGTGTTGGCGGTGTACATCCCCGAACAGGAACCGCAGGTCGGGCAGGCATTATTTTCAATTTGACAGAGTTCGTCTTCGGTGATGAGGCCTGCTTCCAATTGGCCGACGGCTTCAAACACATTCGAAAGACCAATTTTGCGACCCTTATGCACTCCGGCGAGCATGGGGCCTCCACTCACAAAGATCGACGGGAGATTAAGGCGTGCAGCCGCCATCAACATGCCTGGAACCACTTTGTCGCAATTAGGAATAAAGACCATGGCGTCAAACGGCGTTGCCATGGCGGTGGCTTCAATCGAATCCGCAATAATCTGACGGGTAACGAGCGAGTACTTCATCCCGAGGTGATTCATGGATAGGCCATCGCAGATCCCGATGGTATTGAATTCAATCGGTACACCACCCGCGTTACGAATCCCGTCCTTGACCATTTGGACCAAGTTTTTCAAGTGAACGTGTCCCGGGATGATTTCATTGAAGGAGTTGGCGATCCCAATGATCGGCCGATTCAATTCTTCGTCAACAAAGCCAAGGGCTTTTAAAAGTGAACGATGGGGAGCACGTGAAACGCCAAACGTCATGGTCTGGCTATGAACGGGTTTACTCATGGGCAATGATCCATAGAAAAAAAGAAGGCGACCCTTCGTAGGAAGTGGCCGCCAGGATGTCGTATGTTTCTTTTGAAGGGAATCAGCGTGCGTGTGGGTACATGCGATAGCCTTCCACAGGAACGAGAAGCGGGGCGGCAGCAAAGCCGCTCAAAATTCGTACTAGGAAAGCCAACATGATTCACCTCAAGAAAGAAAATAAAACCGAGGGTTAGAGGGTTTGCGCTCGCTTAGGGTAAGCAAAGTGAAGCGCGTTGATTCACTATAGCAAGCTTGGCGAGCGATATACGTGTATTGACTGGCAAACTCTCGGTTTCTTTTTTTGTCGCAATTGGCCTGAGGAAATTTGCTTAAGGAAACTATCGCAGTTCGGGTTTTCCTGAGGAGGCTGGAAGGAAAATCAACAGATTAAGGAGCGTAGAATCAAAAAGGATACCCACAGCAATAACTCCTTGTGGGACAGAGTAAGAGCTGAAAGTGAGCACTTACTTCTCATGCTGATAGGCTCAAGAAGGTGGCCTAATCGGCAGACCATGACCATAACCTTCCAATAGGAGTAGGCGCTATGAAGTCCGTCGTGACGGGGGCTCTTACGCTGACCGTTGCCGCCTGTGCCAGTGCGGTGACACCCGAAGTGAGTCCTAACTTGCAACAGGCAGCACAGACGATCCATGCCGATCCCGTGATGCAAAAAATGTTAGAGGAGCTCATGAGCGAGGCCGCACAGAAGTGGCGGTTTGTGAATCAGATGGAGGTGACGCGAATTGCCTCACCCTCACGGTTCGAGTTACGGCGCCAAGCCGAGTTAACTCGACGGCTCATCGAAGAATGGGGATTTTCGCCGGCGGATATCATGACGCGCCCCGATGGGTTACTCAAGGGAGCGGGTTTGCAAACAGTGGACGGACTCCCTGTCTATAACGTGTGTGTTCGTATTCCTGGCAGTTATACGCGGCGCAATGATGCCGTGCGCTACCGAGGCGAAGGGCCCAAGGTGTTAATGGAAGGACATATCGATACGGTGAACCCGCCCAATCTTCCTCCTGCGGCCACGCCCTATGTGCCAATCAAACTGCAAAGCGTCACAGAGCCTGTGGTGAAAACGCCCGAAGAATTGGCTGCCCTTGCCGAATCGCTTCACTTTACCTCGAACGGTAAGCTCATTGAGGATGAGACCTTTAAAAAGGCCTATCAACGCTATGCCAATCCCGAAGAGGCACGTGCCAAAGGCGCGTTGCGCCTGTATTTGCCCGGGTACAACGATGCGATGATTAACACGATTGCCGTGATGCAAGCGGCCGTTATGCTCAAAAAGTATGGCATTCAACCCGTCTATGACATCTGGGTCTGCGGTACGGCCGGCGAAGAAGGTAAAGGCAATTTGGCGGGAATGAAGCAACTCTATGGCTACAGCCAAGACACCGGTAAAGGCAATAATGCACTCAATTTTGTGGCCAACTTTGGGGTGGATTCCACGCGACCGGGCTCAGGCATTGTGAACTATTTGGGCTCCTATCGATTTGAAATTGCCTATAGCGAACCTGCGGGTTTCACGTTGGGTGATAAGGCACGTCCTTCCGCTCTCTCGGCAATGAGTCGAGCCGTTGCCAAAATTGCGGATATTCACTCTCCTTGGGACACGGATAAAACGGCAGAACGCACCACTTATACCGTAGGGACGGTGCGTTGTGAGGCAGCTCCCCAAGCGGGTCGTAGTCAAACGTGTACGTTAGCCGTTGACATGCGTAGTCCGACACAGGGACCTTTGAGTGCGATGCGCGAACAAATTGAACCACTTTTCCAAAAAGCACTGGATGAGGAAAATGCTCGGTATGGGGTGAGCGCTAAGGATGCGGATGCCGTGACGATGAAGTTGGTTTGGTTCGGGGATCGTCCTGCGTATCGCCGTGCGAACTACAACGATATCGCCATGCAGGCATGGTGGCAGTCTGCACAAACCGCGGGGATTGATCAGGTCGATAAGATCAGTGAAGGGGCCGCCAGTCTCAATGACAATGTGCCGGCGGCTGTCGGGGTTCCCACGGTGAATTTTAATGTCGGTACCAACGCGGGCGGTGGCGGTGGCCATACGTTCTACGAATGGGGCATCCCAGGGGATGGTGTTGCCGAAGGTCGCCGCATCTATCGCTTAATTTTGGCGAGTTTGTTGGCAGCGGGGTACCACACCTCCACCGGAGCGGTTGTGGCACCGGGCGTGGAGCCCATGGGTAATCGCACCACCGATGAACGCTATCACTAGGGAGAGAAGCTATGAAACGCTTAGTATCAACGATGAGTATTGCCTTACTCGCTTTGAGTGGTAGTGTGGGGGCCCAGACACTCAACGTGACCATTGAAGGTCCGGGCGGACACTCCAGTGGCAATTACGGCAATGTAAATGCCGTGCACGCTGCGGCGCGGGCTATTCAAGCCATTGAGGCGAGTGTTCCCGACGCAGTTATCACGAACTTCAATGGGGGGTCGACCGTCAATGCCATTGCCGCTGACGCGCGTTTTACCGTCCACGTTACCAAGGCGGAGGAAGTAGAACGGGTCAAAGTGGCCGTTGCCAAAGGCTGTGAGGCGGAAAACGCCTTTCGCGGTGTAAAGGCGGGCGAAGTACGTCAAGGCGTCGCTTCCGACATTCGTTGGAAAGTGGAAAACGCAAAGTAACGAATCGTGTCTTGGAAAAAGTAGCGAAGGGAATTGCCTTGGTAAAGAGTGATTCCCTTGGCTTTCTAGTGTGACGTACGCTGGCTGACCTAGCGTAGGTTGAGCGATTAACAAAACAATATTACATATCAGCATTCAATGAAGGATTGCATTGATTTTGGATTTGTGATATAGTTAACTCAATCGAAAACGAAATGTTAATAATTTTGCCCTATTAATTAAAGGAGATTACTATGACAGATTGTTGCTGCACCTGCACGAAGAAATTGAACACCTATTTGGCCAATTTGGGTGTTTGGACTGTGAAGCTTCATTCGCTTCACTGGAATGTGACAGGGCGCTTGTTCCACGCGTTACATACCTACACGGAACAGCTCTACGATGAGTCGTTTGAAGCCTATGACGCCGTGGCCGAACTCATGAAGATGCGCGACCAGTTCCCGCTCTCCACCATGAAGGAATACCTTGAATACACGACGTTGGAAGAAGCGCCGGCTCGTGTGTTTACCTGCTGCGAAGTCACCAAGATGTTGGAAGATGACATGACCAAGATGCGTGACTTGGCGTTGGAAATCCGTGCTGCCGCGGCTGAAAAGGACGACTTCCGCGTGGTGACGATGTTTGAAGACTTTATCAAGGGCTACGACAAGCAGCTGTGGTTCTTGCGTGCGATGCGTAAGGAAATCCCGGCACCCGAAGGCACCTGCACGACGGGTAGTTGCGAAACCGATACGTGCAAGGATGGGGAATGCGAAACCCAGTCCTGCGGTTGCTCCAAGGAATAAACGCTACACGCGGCCGATCATGGATCGGTGAAAACGCTGTGAGAGGATCGCGCTAAGGGATCCTCAAGAAAAAGGTCTACTTTGACGTGAAGACGTTGAGTAGGCCTTTTTTGTTGTCGATACGGAGAAAAAGTTTAACGTCGATTTAACAAAACTGCCGTTGAGCTGTTACACGGCTTTCGTACGATACCTTCCAAGCGTTAACAACCAATCTTATGCTTGGAGGAAATCAAACAATGCAAGTTGCTCGCTTAGTCAAGTCCGCTTTGGTGGTGATGGGAATGGGAGCGTCGGTTGTGATGGCCGGTGCGGTCACAACAGACGGGTCCACGTCGATGGAAAAGCTCGTCGGTGTGCTCTCGGAAGCCTATACCAAGGCGCACCCGGATGTGCGCGTCACCTATAACCCGACGGGCTCGAGCGCTGGGATTAGCGCGGTACGTGAAGAACGTGCGGATATTGGTCTCTCGTCGCGGCACTTGAAAGACGACGAGGCCAAAGTGTTGGATGCCAAGACCGTGGCGATCGACGGAATTGTGGTGGTCGTCAACAAGAATAACCCCGTGAAAGATTTGTCGATGGAAGACTTAGGGAAACTGTTCCGCGGGGAAGTGGACAATTGGAAAGCCTTAGGTGGCAAAGACGCTCCCGTGGTCTTGATTGGTCGTGAAGCCGGTTCGGGTACGCGTGATGGATTTGAAGAGGTGACGCGCACCAAAGGCAAAGCGGCCTATCGCCAAGAACTGACCTCCACGGGCGACGTGTTAACGACCGTGTCCACGAATGCTAATGCCGTGGGGTATGCCTCGCTCTCGTCGCTCTCAAAAAAGGTGAAAGCCCTGACCATCAATGGGGTGGAAGCCACGGAGGCCACGGTGCAATCTGGGAAATACTCCTTACAGCGTCCATTTTTGATGGTTCTTAAGAAGGGTCGCACGTTGAGTAACGATGCTCAGGCCTTCCTTACCTATGTGAACTCGCAGGAAACCGCTCCCCTGAAGCGTAAAGTGGGCGTGGTTCCCCCGCAATAAGGTCACGTAAGGATCAATGCTGATGGAAACGTTGGGTATGACAGCACACGCTAACGTGGCAACCCAAGGCGATCGGGCTCGTTCGCGAGCCCGTCGCGAAAACACCTTAGCCAAAGGGTTCTTAACGATCTTGGGTCTAACCAATATCGCCTTGGTGGGTTTAATTTGTGTCTATCTGATTACCGCAGGACTCCCTGCGATCGAAAAAATCGGACTCGCAGACTTTCTTTTAGGAACGACGTGGGCTTCAACGGCTAAACCGCCCCAGTTTGGGATTTTGCCGTTCATTTTGACATCCCTTTATGGGATGTTCGGCGCGCTCATTTTGAGTTTGCCCTGGGGACTGTTGGTCGCGATGTATTTGTCGAGTACGGCGGGAAAGGCGCATCGTCGCTTCTTAATGCCGTGGGTGGATTTATTGGCCAGTATCCCTTCCGTGGTTTACGGTTTTTTAGGGATGTTGGTATTGGTTCCTGCCATCCAATCGTTGTTTGACTTGCCTGATGGGTCGGGTCTTTTAGCCTCGATTGTGGTCCTGACCGTGATGGTGCTCCCGACGATTATTAAAGTGGCGAGTACGGCCATTTCTCAAGTGCCCGAAGACTACCGACTCAATTCGCTCGCTCTGGGTGCCAATGAAGAAGAGACGCTCTTTCGTGTGATCGTGCCGGCGGCCCGGAGTGGGATTGCTGCGGCGATGGTGCTCGGGGTGGGACGTGCCTTAGGGGAGGCGATGGCCGTCATGATGGTGGCTGGGAATGCGGCCAATATGCCTGGACTCTTTGAAAGTGTGCGCTATTTAACGACCGCTGTCGCAAGCGAAATGGCGTATTCCGCGGGATTGCAGCGCGAAGCGCTCTTTTCGATTGCGTTAGTGCTTTTTGTGTTCATCATGATGACGAATTCCGTCCTGAATGTTTTAGTGAAGCGAGGAATGCGATGAGTGCCTGCCTTTCGTATGCCCAAACGCGTGAACGTCGTCGGCAGCTCATGGCCTGGCTCCCTCGTGTGGCGACGTTTGCGCTCCTATTTTTTGCGGTAGGGATGGTGGGTTATATCCTCACCAATGCCTTACCGCACGTGAGTTGGGAATTGTTAAGTACCTCGCCGAGTTACTTAGAAGAACGCATTGGACTGTTGCCCGACATTCTCAATACGCTCTATCTCGTGGGGGCCGCACTGATTTTTGTGATTCCCATGGGAGTGGGCACGGCGATTTATTTGACGGAGTTTGCGCCGAATCGCCAGTTTGCGCGCATGATCGAATATTGCGTGGAAACCCTGGCTGGGATTCCGTCGATCATTTTTGGTTTAGTGGGGATGCTCGTTTTTTGTCAATGGATGGGACTTCAAACGTCACTCTTGGCGGGTTCTCTGACCCTCATGATTATGAATTTGCCCACGATTATCCGCACGACCCAGGAAAGTTTGAAGGCGGTGCCGACAACGTTTCGTGAGGCCTCGCTCGGGCTCGGAGCCACGGCGTGGCAGACGATTCGACATGTGGTATTGCCGTGCTGTTGGTCGGGGATTGCCACGGGGGCCGTCTTGAGCGTGGGACGCATGTTGGGCGAATCGGCGGCCCTTCTCTTTACGGCGGGGTTTGCCCATACGGTGCATGGGGTCTGGGAAGGTTTACAGGCCCCCGGTGCCACGCTTACGGTGGCGCTTTATGTGTACGCCAAAGAGCAAGGGGAATTTGAAGTGGCCTTTGTCATTGCTGCGGTGTTACTGGTGTTGAGCGCCTTGATTAACTGGAGTGCTCAGCGCTTAGCTCAAGGATTAGAACGATTAGGAACGCGTTAAATGAATCAGGATCCTATTTTTGATGTCAATGCCCTTAACCTCTGGTATGGGGAAAAACAAGCGTTGCGCGACGTGACGATTCGCATTCCGGATCGCTCGATTACGGCGCTCATTGGCCCCTCTGGGTGTGGAAAAACCACTTTTTTGCGCACGCTCAACCGTATGAACGACTTGATCGACGGGGTGAAAACCGAAGGATCCGTGCGGTTTCGCGGTAACGAAATTCTCAACACCGAACTCGATGTGAGTGCTTTACGAAAAGAGGTGGGGATGGTGTTTCAAAAGCCCTCGCCTTTTCCGATGAGTATTTTCGACAACATTGCTTATGGTCCCCGTATTCATGGCATTACGGATCGCCAAGAGTTAGAAGCGATTGTCGTGCGCTCCTTGCAAAAGGCCGCCATCTATGAGGAAGTGAAGGACCGACTCTCGAGTTCGGCCTTGGGACTCTCGGGCGGGCAACAGCAACGCCTGTGTATTGCGCGAGCACTTGCCGTGGAGCCACGCGTGCTCTTAATGGATGAACCGACGTCTGCGCTCGACCCCGTATCGACAGGGAAAATTGAAGACCTGATGCGGGAGTTGCGTCAACACTACGCGATTGTGATCGTGACGCACAACATGCAGCAAGCCGCCCGTGTATCGGACCAAACCGCCTTCTTTTTAACCGGGGATTTGGTTGAAGTCGACGACACGAAGCGCCTCTTTAGTCAACCGCATGATCGGCGCACGGAAGATTACATTACGGGGAGATTTGGCTAATGCGAAACGAATTTCAAACCCAACTGAGCACCTTGCAAACCTCCCTTTTGCATTTAGGGGAAACGGTCATTGAGTTACTCGAACGGTTGAGTCAAAGCTATCAAGAGCGAAATGTCGAAGTGTTACGGTGGATTGCCCAGCAAGAGCAAATGTTGAGCCATGCGGAGCGACAGATTGAGGCGGAGGCGCTTGATGTGTTACTACGCCAGCAACCGGTGGCTCAGGATTGGGCACGCGTCGGGATGGCGCTCAAAACCGTGACGGATTGGGCGCGTATTGGGGTGCAGGTCTGCGACAGTGCAGCGATTTTGGTGAATCACTTGCATGACATCGATGATGAGCTCCGCATGAGTCTTTCCATGATGATAGACGATGTGTTAGGCATGTTGCGGGAAGCGCTTCAAATGCAACGCTTAGAAGACGCACAGCGGGCACAACTGCTCTTTCGACTCGATGATGAGGTTGATCAGGATTTCATTCATATCCGCGACCAACTGGTGTTAAGCCAATTGGATGGGGAGAGGAAAAATTACGGTTTCGCAGTTGACGCCTTAATGATTGCTAAGTACCTTGAACGCATGGGAGATCATGCGTGTCATATCGCGCACTGGCTATTATTTGCCCAATCGGGTTTCCCGCGCGAGCACTAACCGATTGTCAGGAGGAAAGGAGTGCCCTTAGTCTATTGCGTTGAAGATGATACGGACATTCGAGAAATCGAACTCTACGTGTTGAAATCCATGGCGTTTGAGGTCGAAGGGTTTGCGGAGGCAAGCACGTTTTTCGAGGCTTTGCGGGACCGACTTCCTGACATTATTTTGCTCGATGTGATGTTGCCCGATCAAAGTGGCACGGACGTCTTAAAGCGGTTACGTTCACACGCACGTACTCGCCGTATCCCCGTTATCATGGCGACAGCCCGAGGGGCGGAATATGAACGGATTGCTGCCCTCGATGCGGGGGCAGACGACTATTTAACGAAGCCCTTCTCGATGATGGAAATGGTCGCACGCGTTAAGGCTGTTCTACGTCGTACGCAAGATGATCAAGTGAGCGAATTCCAGGTCGAGGAATTACAGGTGAACGAACGCTCGCATGTGGTGACGGTCGCCGGGGTCGAAGTGGAATTAACGTATAAAGAGTTTGAACTCTTACTTCTGCTGATGAAACATCCTTCCCAGGTCTTTTCCCGCGAACGTTTACACGATCGGATTTGGGGAACGGATTACGACGGCGAAAATCGAACGGTGGATGTGCATGTACGACGCCTACGGCAAAAATTAGGTACAGCGGAACGCTTTATCAAAACCGTTCGAGGGCTTGGGTATAAGTTCGAGGTGTCGTCGTGAAGCAGCGCATTTTTAATACGCTTTTTTGGTGCACCCTTCTTGCGAGTGTTGTGTCGCTCACCTTAGCCTTGGTCCTCTGGGACGATACGCTCACCGCTCAAACCCAATCTCAACTCAAAGACTACACTCAGGTCGTCGTGAGTCACTATCAAAAGTTAGGGGACGCCGCCTTAAAGGAGTCACTCCTTCCGAACTACCGCCTCACGTTGATTGCTCCCGATGGCACCGTGCGTTTTGACTCCCGTCAGGATCCTCAACGCATGGAAAACCACCGCGAACGAGAAGAAGTTCAGGCGGCCTTGCACCAAGGTAAGGGCAGTGCCGAGCGGATTTCCTCCACGCTCAATGAACGCACGTTTTACCATGCGCAACAGCTCTCCGACGGTAATGTCATTCGTGTGAGTACGACGACACAAACCCTCTGGGCCTCACGTGGCAAATTAGTGGGGTATATGGTTGTGATTGCCCTGTTGATCGCCCTTTTTGCTCGTCTCTTGGCGCGGTTTTTGGTGTCGCGTTTATTGGCTCCGCTTGAGGCATTGAGTCAAGAGCAGCTCACGGAATCCTCGGCCTGGGAAGAAGATGCTGAATTAGGACCGATTGTGCATCGCCTCAAAGATCAGCGTACCCAATTGGCCCAACAACTCGTACAAATCCAAGAACAGCATTCCGCCATGCGTGCCATTGCACGAGGTATGTCCGAGGGGTTTATTTTGTTAACCCCAGAGGGCACCATTTTGTCCATGAATCAGAGTGCGGCCCAAATTTTAGAGGCTACCCACGCCACCAGTAACGTACGTAATCAAGTGGGGACCCCGTTAGAGCTTCCCTTTGAAGAACATGGGCTCGATAGTCTGCGCACTCCGGCCTGGCAGGGACGAAACGAGCGAGAGTGGAGCCGTGAGTTGTTGTTGGGTGAAAAAGAGTACCGCCTTCTTTTGAATGCGATTGATGAAAATGATCGTTGCATTGGGTACGCCTTGTTTATTTTGGATATGACGCTTGAGAAAGTCGCTGAGAAACAACGACGAGAATTTACTGCGAATGTTTCGCACGAATTGAAAACGCCGTTGCAGTCGATTATTGGAGCCTCCGAAATCATTGCGAATGGACTCGTGCGGCCCGAAGACATTGGCAACTTTGCCAACCGAATTCGCAACGAAGGGATTCGGTTGGTGGAGCTCGTCAACGATTTGATATTTTTAAGCCGACTCGATGAAGCCCAAGCGCCCGTAGGAGAGGAAAAAACGCCTCGTTCGCTCAAGGTGCTCACCGAAGAGGTCTTTGAAAAAGTACGTGCTCAAGCGCAGGCGAAAGCGGTCACGCTTCGCTATAGCGGGGATGTGATGGATATCGTGACGGACTCGCGTTACTTATTTGAACTCATCCGCAATCTCGTTGAAAACGCGGTGAAATACCACACCGGTCATGGGGAGGTCGAGGTGCGAAGTACCTTGGAGCCCCAAAGCTTAGTGCTCGAAGTCTCGGACAATGGCCCCGGGATTGCTTCCAACGATTTGGCCCACATTTTTGAACGATTTTATCGTGGTCAGTATGCCCGTTCCCAACGCATTGAAGGCACGGGATTGGGGCTCTCGATTGTTAAACGCGTTGCCCGTTACTTTAACGGTACGGTGGACGTGACGAGCACCCAAGGGGTGGGCACCACCTTTACCGTTCGGCTCCCGCGTGAGCGTCTTCTGAGACAAACTCCTTAGTAAATTTGATGTGATTTTTCCCACAAAGTAATACCTTGAGGCGTGTCATTTATTCTCCTGTAGGCAAATAGGAAAAGAGGTATTTCTCGTGCGAGAATAAATTTCACGAACAACACCACTTGTGAGAACGAGTGAAACGACATGGGAGAATCGATCATGAAACGACGACAATTATTGGGAAGTGTAGTGAGTGCCGGCATTTTGGCGAGCTTGCCTTGGCAAGGTCTGTTGGCTGCGGAAACGCGCTTGGATCCGCCTAAGAAAATTAAAGTGGGTGTGACGGCGGGGATTTCGGGTGAAGTGCTCGAACAGGTACTACCGATTGCGAAGGCGCGTGGTCTTGAAATTGAAATCGTTGAATTTCAAGACTATGTGCAGCCCAATGTGGCATTACACGCGGGGGATTTAGACGCCAACATTTTCCAGACCCGCCCCTTTATTGAGGCCCAGAGTCGCGACCATGGGTACCATTTTGCAGTGGTTGGTCAGGCCTTTACCTTACCGATGGCCTTTTACTCGAAGAAAGTGAAGCGTTTTGAAGACGCTCCCAAGGGGGCTACGGTGGGTATCCCGAACGACCAAGCCATGGGCGGACGTGCGCTCTTGATTCTCGACAAAAATGGCATCATCAAGTTGAAGCCGGGTGTGGGATTACTTCCGTCGGTGTTTGACATTGAAGAAAATCCCAAAAATTTAAAGTTTGTGGAGTTGGAAGCCGCTCAGTTACCCCGTTCGTTGGATGACTTAACGATTGCGGCGGTGAATGGCAACTATGCCTACGTGGCTAAACTTAACCCCAAGCGTGACGGGATTTTGATGGAAGATGCTAATGGGCCTTATGTGTGCAACATTGTTGTGAATGAAAACAACAAAGATCAGCTGTGGGCCAAAGTCTTGGTGGAAGCTTACCGCTCGCCTTCGGTGCGCGCCTTCATTGATAAGAAATACGAAGGGGCTGTGTTAGCTGCCTTCTAATGGTCGACAGGGGCCTCAGACAAAAACGCCTCGGTGTTACCGAGGCGTTTGTCATTCGGGTGTTCGACGATTACATCTTCGCAGCGTCTTTGGCGTCCTTAGCGTCAGCCTTAGGAGCCTCTTCACCCCCGAGGCGGCATCATCATGCCATGGTGAGGATTGTGACCATTCATCATGCCCTGATGCGGATTCATGCCATGCATCATGCCGTGGTGCGGGTCCATCCCCATACCCATACCAGGATGGCCGCCCATGCGACCGTGTTGCATTTTACGCTGTTCTAAGACGTACTTTTGCGAAGGATTCAACACCTTGAGGAGTTCCGCACGGGCCTGCGCGAATTTCTTCAGGGCTTCGAGTTTCGCTTCGCCACGAACGATACGACGTTCTAAGCGTTCTTGCATGTCGACAGCCGGCTTGTCAAATTTTTGATTCTTGTAGCCATGCATCGCTTTGGAGCTTTCCACATAAGCCTTCCAAGCGGGTTTTTGTTCGTCGGTGAGCGTCAACATGCGTTCCATACTGTCAAAGCGAGCGTTCATCGCTTCTTCCATGGATTTCTGACCGTTCATCACAGGGCATTGTGCACATGGCTGAGCAGCCTTCACTTCCGGAGCCGTTTGACCTTCAGCATAAGCGAAGGTAGCGGTCGCTAAAGCACCTAGTGTCGCAACGGTTGCAAGTAATTTGGTCGTCATACGCATAAATCATCTCCTGATCCATCATCGGATGGTGTTGTTATTGCAGTGAGTACACTCTAACTGAGCTCGTGACGACAAGGTGCGAAAGAGTGTAGCGGAGTGTTAGAGTGCGTGAGGAGATTTTGACTCATGACACAGAATTTTGCGGTTTTTCGCCTTAGGAGACGGTTTGTTACGGGAAAAGAAAACCTCACGGCGTAAGCCACAGTGCTCACGCCGTGAGGCGATCGGAGGGCTTCACCTGCCAAGCTCAAGGCTCGGGCAAGTGAGCGATTAGTAACTCATAATGTGACCGTCGGTTCGCTTTTCGGTGGCGCCGACATAGACCCCATTTTCGTCACGCAGAATCATCTGGCCACGGCCCATGTGATACGGGTCCGGTTGGACGATGACGTCATGGCCGCGTCGTTGTAAGAGGCGGATGACATGGTTGGGGGTATCTTGTTCGACTTCGACTTTGAGACCGCCAACCCACTGCCAACGCGGTGCATCGAGTGCCTGTTGCGGATTCAAGTGCCAGTCGATCATGTTCTGCACCACTTGCACATGAGCCTGAGGCTGCATGAAGCCACCCATGATGCCAAAGGGACCAATGGCCACGCCATCCTTCGTTAAGAAGCCCGGGATGATCGTGTGATACGGACGCTTGCCACCCAAGAGGGCGTTGGCGTGGTTTTCATCGAACTTGAAGTTTTCCGCGCGGTCGTTTAAGGAAATCCCCGTGCCCGGAATCACAATCCCAGAGCCAAAGCCGCGGAAGTTGGACTGAATCATCGAGACCATGTTGCCGTCTTTGTCGGCAGCGCAGAAGTACACGGTCGAGTGATACTTCGGATCGCCCACGGTCGGTAACTTCGCGGTTTCGCCAATTTCAGCACGACGGCGAGCGGCGTACTCTTCGCTGAGGAGTTCATCCACGGTAACCTTCATATAGGAAGGTTCGGCCACATAGTTCGCCGTGTCGGTCATGGCCAACTTCATGGCTTCGATTTGCTTATGTAGCGTATCGACGTCATCACGGGCCCCGAGGTCCATATCCTTTAAGATCTGGAGTGCCATCAAGACCGTGATACCGTGTCCGTTGGGAGGCAATTCCCATACATCGTAGCCGTGGTAGTTGACCGAGATCGGGTCCACCCATTCCGGATGATAGGCGGCTAAGTCTTCTTTACGCAAGAAGCCGTTATGCTTCTTGAAGAATTCGTCCATCACTTCGGCTAAGCGACCGCGGTAGAAGCTTTCCCCCTTTGTCTGCGCGATTTCGCGCAACGTGGCGCCCATTTCAGGAACTTTGAACACTTCGCCCGGCTTTAACCAGGTGTTGTTGGGGGCAAAGGTGTCAAACCAGCCTTGGAATTCCGGACGTTCACGGTACTTGGAATAAATACCAAAGGCTTCTTCCCAGAGGCGCGAAATGTTGGGCGAAACGGGATAACCGTTTTCGGCGTAGCTAATCGCTGGCGCAAACACTTCTTCCAAGGGAAGGGAACCAAATTTTTCATGCATGGCCATCCAACCACCGACAGCCCCTGGCACGTTGATCGGTTCCACACCATAGGATGGAATCTTGTCAAAGCCACGTGCTTTGAGCGCAGCGACTGAGTTGAGCATCGGGGCTGGACCCGTACCATTAATCCCGTAAAGTTTGCCCTTATACCAAATGATGGCAAAGCAGTCGGCGCCGAGACCATTACCCGTCGGTTCGACCACGGGTAACGAAGCCGCCATAGCCAGAATTGCATCAATGGCGTTACCGCCCTTTAACAACGTCTGAAGCCCCGCCGCACTGGTGGAAGGGTTGCCAGAACAGCACATCCCGTTTTTGGCATATACCACATGACGTTTGCTAGGGTAGGGGTAGTCTTGAGCATCGTACGTATACATTGCAAATCCTTTTTAATAAGGGGTTAGACGTAGGGAGCCATAAAGCCAGCGATAATGACCGAGAAACTCGTCACCGTTGTAAATCCTCCCACGAGATACTTCGGCATCAGACGGTCCGTAATCGCTTTCTTTTCTTCATCATTGGAGCTCGCAGCCTGCGCCACTTCGTTCACAATGAGGTAGGTGGCAGGGAAGCCCAACAGCTGGCAGCACGCCACACCCATCGCGACGTTACGCGAACCGAGAATCTTCCACAAAGGTAAGACATAGAAAAAGAGGAACAGCGCAACAAACACCACCACGAAGAGAGCTGCAATCATCATGCCCAGCGTGATGAGGTCGTTCGGGGTAATCTTGGCGAGCGACGGAATGATGGTCGCAAAGGTGGCGCAGTTAAAAATCCCCGAGGAGTTGGCATGTTGCAGGATGTTCTTCGGAATCATTCCCGTCGTCGAGACGAGTGCCCCCAAAATCAAGGCCCAGATGGTCGCCGAGAGGCCTGTCCACTTGCCAATGATGAACGAGATCCAGCAGAAGAAGGCGGCGATGGCCAAACTCGTGAACGGACCGTAATACTTTTTATGACGTTCGAAGAACGTGGGTTTCGTGGTCGTTACTATCGGTTTTTCGCCCGATTGTGCAAAGGCTTCTTTATTGCGGCGGTATTCCTCGACAATGAGACGTGCTTCACGCATGCCGAAGTAGGAGGCCACCGGGGAGCCTAAGAACTTCTGAATGGCAAAAATGATCGTCCCTAAGGCAGCGGCCAAGGCAAACCCGTGTTCCATGGCGGCGTTCGTCATGATCTGTGTGGCGACAATCCCACCCGTGACAATCGGCAAACTCACAATAGTTTCCTGCTTACCGATAATCGGAATCAGAACGAGCCCACAGATTAAGACGGCTAACATGGAAAGGATTGCCGTTGCGACGGTACGCCATTCCGCAATCAATTCACGGAAATTAATGGTTGTCCCCATGGAAAAGACCACGAAGAGCACCGACCATTTACCGGCCTCAGCGAGCCCCGCTTTTTTAATAATGTCGGGGGGAATGAGCCCAGCCATGAAGCAGGCAAGAAAGAGAAATAAACTGACAAATACCGCAGAGACTTTTGCTTTGGTGGCCACGCCCAAGACGTCACCAATCCCAAAGAACAAAAGGCAAATCAGCATGTAATAGAACATGTTGTCGAAAGCCATAGGGAATATCCTTCGTTAGATTGAGAGAGGGGTTGATCTGTCTATCCTAACGAGTTTGATTGATGAATGGGTAAAGACTTCGCCGTGCTTTCGATCGACTCAACTTTGCTTGGGGAAATAGCTTACGTCAAAAGATGGAGAGGCGATACGACCTCAGCTCTTTTAGGTAATAACACTTATATTGCAAGGAAAAATAAAGAAAAGCCGTGTTTTGTGCTTGAGCGTACAATGTGACGGTATTGACCGGGTGTCGGTCCGAATATGAACGAAAAAAAGAGGTGGATCGTTGCGATCCACCTCCAAAGGACATCACATTGAAAGTCAGTTGCGCGGAGATAAAACGCTGTCCAGCAAGGAGCACTGAACACGGGATCTGATCCAGGGGCGACCCCTCACCCCCGTAGTGCGGACCAGAGGACTTTCAAGCTATGGAAGTATCATAACGTAAATGAGAATCAATATTAATACCGAAACTCAAAAAAAGTAGGGTTTTCAGAAAATAATATAAAAAGGTCAAATCTGATAGACCTTTTCAATGATTGAGCAGCAGTTGAGGTATCAAAAAGATAAAAAAACGGGGTGAGCCTGCACTCACCCCGAAAAACGACATCAGAACGAAAAACACCCACAGGAGAAACTTGGGCGTCCAGCGAGCCCAAGTTACTCGAGGACTGTGTCGCCAATCGGCGACCCCTCACCGACCTTTTGTGGCAACCCGTTTTTGCGTTCATGTGAGGTAGTATATAGTTAATGAGAATCATTTGCAACTAATCAGTTAGGAAAAAGGTCAGTAAGCAAGCTTCCTGGATGGCTCACTCACTGACCTTAGTGAAGAAAGAGGACGCGGTTAATTAATGGGCGTGGCTTTCTTGTAGGCGTTGAAGGGCTTCAACATTCCGACGGATGAACTTTTCGTACAACACCCAACCAATCACCGGAACCACCACCCCCAAGAGCGCCGTCATCGGGTCGTTGATGATCGTGTTGATGGTCAAACCAATCATGATGGCGATGATCAGGAACACCGTGAAGGGATAGAGCCACACGCGATAGGGGCGCTCCATCGTCGGATACTTCTTGCGTAACAAGATCACCGAGTAGAAGGTCATCCCGTGGAAGACCATGCCCGTCACCGCCACCAAGCTCGTGAGTTCAGAGAGGCTACGGAAGCAGATCAAGAGGATGGCCACGCCCGAGGAGGCTAAGATGGCGTTCACCGGCGTACGGTAGGTGGGATGCAACTTGGCGCAGGAAGCGAAGAATGCACCGTCGCGCGCCATTGCATAGTACATGCGAGGGAAGACCATCACGCAGCCCGACAAGGAGCTAAACATTGCCAACACCATGGCTAAGCCAACGATCACTAAGCCCGTAGAGCCAAAGAGGTTCTGTGCCACGGCCGTACCCAGATAGAAGTTTTCACTATTCACCATGGCGACGATGGTTTCAAAGGGCAATACGCGGAAGATGGCGTAGTTAAAGAGCACGTAGAGGATCGTTACTCCAACGATGGACAGGATGATAGCCAAGGGGATGTTACGGTGCGGATCACGAATTTCTTCAGCGATCACGTTCAAGTTTGTCCAACCTTCATAGGCCCAGAGGGTAGCAATGACCGCAAACCCAATCATCGAGAGCAAAGAGCCAATCGAGGGCATCTGTGCAGGAAGGGTCAACAAGTCCGGATGCTGTTCCCCCAAGAAAAGCCCTGCGAACAAAATGAGTGCAATCGGGGCGAGCTTGAGAATCATGAAGAGGTTGTTTACCCACGCCGCATTACGAATCCCGCGGATATTCACCAGTGAGAGGACAATGACGGCGATAATGGCAACGATCTTCTGAGCGAGTGAGTCGAGGGGAACAAAGGTGGCCAAGGCGGAGGCGAAAGCGACGCCGAGTGCTGCAATGGAGCCCGAGTTGCCTAAGGTGAAATTGGCGAAGCCCGAGATAAAGGCAATACGCTCGCCGTAGGTTTCGCGTAAGTAAACATAGTTACCGCCAGCCTTTGGCATCATGGCGCCGAGTTCGGCGTAACAAAGGCCGCTCAAGAGGGTCACTAACCCCCCGATAAGCCAAACGAGGAGGGCAAGCCCTGGGCTCATCCCGCTACGCTGGAGTACGATCGCCCCAATGTAGAAAATGCCCGAGCCAATCATAATGCCAGCCAAAACGGACATCCCGCCACCTAAACCGACTTCGCGGCGCAACTCGGTGGACTCGGAGGAGAGTTCTGCAATGTTGTGTTGTGTTGTTTGCGACATGGCGCATCCTTTCTTTTTAAAGGGTTGATGGGGACAAAAAAAGTTGCATCCATCGATGCAACTCCTTTGCCAACCCTGAGTCCATAGGACTCAAGAAAGGTGCCTCACGCCAGTGACAGAGGCACTACGGCCCTGGTAACCAACGAATGACTGGGTTTCATCGATAGCTCCTCCATTGGGCGAACCCCCAATGGGAGTCAAAGAGATGTTCTCTCAGTGACCAACTACACAAGCCCTACCGAGCTTGAGATTTCGGCGGTTTGACCTTTTACCAGCGTCTTAGGGTGTCCCCTCGACTGGTGACTCATTCGCACCGCGCCTCTATCCAACTTTTTCTGAAATTAACTTTGCCAGAAATTTTTCCCCTAGTAAGGGTAAATTAATCAAACCTTAAAAAATCACAAGTCAAGTAAGATAAAACCATTATGGCAAACTGACTAGAACTAAGAGATTTTGCCTAAAAATGGCACCGTGATTCCAGGGGATGACGAAAAAATAACGTGGATACTAATGCTCATGAGTGAGGGCGTGGAAGGAAGGAGTGGACCGCATTTTGGCAATGAAAAAGCCCAGCCTTGGGTAAGACTGGGCCATAAGCAAGTAGGACTAACGTTTAGGCGTTTTCACGACGGTAGACAAACCGTCCCCCCGTCATGGTTGCTTCAACCACCGTTGTCAACAAGGCTTCTGGGCTCACCGTGAAGATATCTTGATTCAGGATCGCTAAGTCCGCATAGTAGCCAGGCAATAGACGACCTTTGACGTTGTCTTCAAACTGTGCCCAAGCCGAGCCCAGTGTGTAGGCGTCTACGGCTTCGTATATGTCGAGTGCTTCTTCAGGGTGGAAACCATTTTCGGGTTGACCATTCAAGCGCTTACGCGTAACGGCGCAGTAGAGGTTGTTGAACGGGTTGATTTCCTCCACCGGGCTATCCGAACCGAAGGTAATCGGCACCCCAGAATGTAAGAGTGTGCCAAACGCGTAGCTGGTTGCCGCCAACTCGGGGCCTACACGGTCTTCAACAATTAAGGTGTCGTAGTCTAGGAAGTGAGGCTGCACATACGCTAAGAGGCGTTGTCGAGCAAAACGTTCGAGCAAAGGCTTATCCGTAATTTGCACATGCAACACCCCTAAACGGAGTGGATTGTTTCCGTTTTGAGTGTAGGGTTCATAGGTATCCAAAGCTAATTCAATAGCACCATCGCCAATGGCGTGCATGACCACTTGGCAGTTGTTTTCAACGGCAATCTGGACCATTTCCGCAGCTTGCTCACGCGTCATGGTCGCAATCCCCGTCACCGAGGGATCATCATGGTAGGGGTGACGCATCAAAGCGGTGCGGGCTCCGAGTGTACCGTTCAAGTACATCTTTAAGGGGCCAACACGGTTAAACGGGGTGCCAGTGCCAGTATGGAATCCTTCAGCAAGGAAACGTCGAAAGACGTTGGGCTCCATGAAGTTGACCTGATGATAGATACGAACCAAAGGATCTTCCTGAGTGATCTGATCATATAAGCGCCAGATTTGTTCCCAATTATTCGGAAGCATGTCCATCGTTTGAACCGACGTAACCCCGTGCTTTAGGGCGTAGCGCATGGCGGTTCGCATTTGACGAAGGATATCCTCATCGGTCGGCTCAGAGCGAATGCAGACGATTTGCTTGCAGGCGTTCTCACGAATCACCCCCGTTAATTCGCCGTTGGCGTCACGGTCAAAGGCGCCCCCATCGACCGGTTGGCTCTCACGAGTGAGCCCCGCGAGCTCTAATGCGCGTGAGTTCGCGGTCAGAATGTGCATACAGGCACGTATCAAAATGAGCGGGTATTCGGTTGTGATCGCATCTAAATCGTGACGGGACAACAAACGGTGATTGTCTTCGACGAAATAGTCTTGGTTCCAACCACGGCCTTGTAGCACGGTACCCGGGGCGGGCTTACGTTGGGCAATGTAATCCTTCACCCGTTGAGCCACTTCAGCGATGGAGCGTGTGCCCGCGAGGTCAATGTCATCCAACGCCTCGCCCTTGGCCACAAAGTGAATGTGGGAATCGTTAAATCCAGGAATGACTGTGCGACCCGCTAAGTCAACCACTTCGGCATCGGCAGGCGTAGCGGCCTGGATGGCTTCCGTAGTGCCCACTAAGGCAACACGGTCGTCACGAATCAAGAGGGCTTGGGCAAACTGACCACGATTCAAGTAGATGTGGCCATTAATGAGGGCTGTTGTGTGAGCCATGAAAAATCCTTCGAAAAAGCTGTCGTACAAAAATAAAAAAGCTGCATCGTTGTATCGACGCAGCGAAGACGGTAACGACAGCCCGAAGGAAAGACCCTATGGCTGGGAATCGAAACTCTGCAATCGATAGCTCCTCCATTGGAGCGCGCTCCAATGGGAGTCAACGAGATGTTCTCTCGGTGACCAACCTCACTTGCCCTATCAAACAAGTGGTTTCGGCGGTTTGACCTTTTACCAGGGTCTTTGGGTGTCCCCTCGACTGGTGACTCATTCGCACCGCGCCTCTATCCAACTTTTCTATGGAATAACACTTTGCCAGAAATATTTTTTCGTGTAGGAGAAAATGCCAACCTCTTAAAAAAACACAAAATCCATACTATAAAAATCGTATGGTGTTTTACTTAGTGGTAGGTAGTCCACCCTAAAAATGTGGTTATCAAACCGTAGCGGGATTGGGAGAATGGGCAATAAAAAGGCCCAACCGAAAGACTGGTTGGGCCAGTGATCATGCCATGAAGCGCTTACGCGTTTTCACGACGGTAGACAAACCGTCCCCCCGTCATGGTTGCTTCGACCACCGTTGTCAACAAGGCTTCTGGGCTCACCGTGAAGATATCTTGATTAAGGATCGCTAAGTCCGCATAGTAGCCAGGCAATAGACGGCCCTTGACGTTTTCTTCAAACTGTGCCCATGCCGAACCCACCGTGTACGCGTCGAGTGCTTCGTAAATATCGAGCGCTTCTTCGGTGTGGAAGCCATTTTCAGGCTGTCCATTCAAGCGCTTACGTGTGATAGCGCAGTAGAGGTTGGCAAACGGATCAATTTCTTCCACCGGGCAGTCGGTGCCGAGTGCAATGGGAGCCCCTGAGCGTAGTAAGGTACCAAAAGCGTAGCTCGTTGCGGCCAATTCGGGACCCACACGATCTTCCACAATCTGAATATCGTAATGCAAGAAGATCGGCTGAACGTAACTCAACACCTGTTGTGCGGCGAAGCGTTCGAGCAAGGGCTTATCGGTAATTTGTACGTGTACGACGCCTAAACGCAAGGGATTGTCACCGTTCTGGGTGTAAGGGGCATAGGTATCCAGCGCTAATTCAATGGCCCCATCACCAATGGCATGCATGGCGACTTGGCAGTTGTTTTGTACCGCAATACGCACCATTTCTGCCGTTTGTTCAGGGGTGAGGGTCGCAATCCCAGTCACCGAAGGATCATCATGGTAGGGTTGACGCATTAACGCAGTACGAGCTCCCAGACTTCCGTCCAAGAACATCTTCAAGGGCCCCACGCGGTTAAAGGGAGATCCCGTGCCCGTATGGAAACCGGCCTCTAAGAAACGGCGGAAGCCCTTGGGTTCCATGAAGTTGACCTGATGATAGACACGCACCAAGGGGTCTTCTTGCGCGATCTGATCGTATAAACGCCAGACTTGTTCCCAGTTGCTCGGGCGCATGTCCATGGTTTGTACCGAGGTGACCCCGTTCTTGAGGGCGTAGTGCATCGCCGTCTTCATTTGGCGTAGCACGTCCTCATCGGTGGGCTGGGCGCGAATGCAGAGGACCTGCTCGCAAGCATTTTCGCGAATAATCCCGGTTAACTCCCCGTTGGCATCACGGTCAAACGCCCCACCGTCAACTGGTTGGCTATCGCGAGTAAGCCCAGCGAGCGCTAAAGCGCGGGAGTTGGCAGTCAGAATGTGGCCACAGGCACGTTGCAAAATTAAGGGGTATTCGCTCGTCATCGCATCCAAGTCATCGCGGGTTAACAAACGATGGTTGTCTTGGGCGAAATAGTCTTGGTTCCAACCACGACCATGCAAAACGGTGCCCGGCGACGGGTTACGCATGGCAATATAGGTTTGCACGCGTTGAGTGACTTCAGCAATGGACTGTGCCCCCAACAGGTCAATGTCATCTAACGCTTCGCCCTTGGCGGCCAAATGTAAGTGGGAGTCATTGAATCCAGGAATGACGGTGCGACCCGCCAAGTCAACCACCTCGGCATCGGCCGGCGTAGCGGCTTGAATGGCTTCGGTGGTACCTACTAGGGCGATGCGGTCATCGCGAATCAAAAGCGCTTGGGCAAACTGACCACGGTTCAAATAGATGTGACCGTTAATGAGGGCTGTAACGTGAGCCATGATAGAAATCCTTATAAAAAGCTGTCGTACAAAAAAGAAAAGCTACATCTTTGTATCGATGCAGCGAAGACGGTGACGACAGCCCGAGGAAGACCCTATGGCTGCGAAGCGAAACTCTGCAATCGATAGCTCCTCCATTGAGCGAATCCCCAATGGGAGTCAAAGAGATGTTTTCTCACTGACCAACTACACAAGTCCTACCGGACTTGAGGTTTCGGCGGTTTGACCTTTTACCAGGGTCTCAGGGTGTCCCCTCGACTGGTGACTCATTCGCACCGCGCCTCTATCAACTTTTCTGTTCAATCAACTTTGCCACGCTTGGGAGTGCTTTGCAAAATAAAAGGGACCCTAAAGTCCCTTTTATTGAAAGTTCTCAATCTTGCTAGGTGAAATAACCCAGTTGTAGAAAAGGATTATTTAGCTTTTATTGTTGATTAATAGTTCGGCAATCTGCACCGCATTCGTGGCAGCGCCCTTGCGAATTTGGTCGGCGCAGCAAAAGAGCGTCAAGGTGCGATTGGCCTTTTTCGGTCCGGCAGACAAGTCACGGCGGATGCGACCGACGTAGACCAAGTCTTGATCACTCGTCAAGAGAGGCATCGGATAGTGCTGTTTAGCCGGATCGTCCCAGAGCTTCACCCCGGGGGCGTCCTTGAGGAGATCACGCGCTTCTTCGGGTGAAATCGGTTCTTCGAATTCAACCGTCAGGGCTTCCGAGTGCGAGCGGATAATCGGGACGCGTACGCAGGTACAGGCAACACGCAATTTCGGGCTATGCAAAATCTTGCGGCCTTCATTTTGCATTTTCATTTCTTCGGACGTGTAACCCACCTCATTAAAACCACCAATTTGCGGAATCAAGTTGTAGGCAATGGGGTAGGGGAAGACCGAGCGTTCGCACGCCGTCGCATCTTCAGCCTGAATTTGCGTTTCCAGTTCTTTAATTCCGCCAATACCGGCACCGCTCACAGCCTGATAGGTCGACGCAATTAAGCGACGAACACGCGCTTTTTTGTGCAACGGGGCAATGGCCACCAGGCCAATGATCGTGGCACAGTTCGGGTTGGCAATGAGTCGGCTACCCGAGAGTGCGTCTTCGGGGTTAATTTCCGGCACGACCAACGGAACATCCGGATCCAAGCGGAAGGCGCTGGAATTATCAATAACGTAAATCCCCGATTGAGCAGCTTGGGGTAAAAAGGCTTTCGCCACATCGTTGTCGGCAGCCCCTAATAAAATATCCAATCCTTTAAAGGCTTCTTGAGAGGCAACCTGCACTTCGATGTCTTTACCGGCAAAACGGATTTTTTTCCCAGCCGAGCGTTCACTACCAAACAGACGCAACGACTTAATCGGGAACTTGCGCTCTTCGAGCACAATGCGCATCTGCTCACCGACCGCGCCCGTGGCGCCCAAAATGCCAACGTTGTATTTTTTCTTTGCCATGATGGTGACTCCTGAAAATGGGTTAGTTAGTGCGTGAAGGTTTCGTAGAGACAGTTCACGGCACGGTCAAAGTCTTCGTGATTGACGCCCACGATGATGTTGAGTTCTGCCGACCCCTGAGAGATCATGCGGATATTAATTCCGGCCTGCCCGAGTGCCGCAAAAAGGCGACCCGAGGTACCCGAGCGTTGGGTCATATTGCGGCCCACAATCGCAATCAAGGCAAACGGTTCGGTCAAGCGCACCAAATCGGCTTCCGTTTTTTCTTTAATACGAGCAATGATCTCGTGAACATTGTTGGCGACGTCTTTTTGGTTAACAACGACGCTAAAGGAGTCAATCCCCGAGGGTAAGTGTTCAATCGAGATGTGGTATTGCTCGAAAATTTCCAACACGTCCTTCACAAAACCAACAGCGTTGGACATGTGTTTTTTGGAAATTTCAATGGCAATAAAGTTTTTACGCCCCGCAATCCCCGTCACGAGAGGGTCGTTGGGATTGGGTTCAATCGAGTCGAGCACGATCGTCCCCGCATCTTCGGGGCGATTCGTGTTGAGCACCTGCAAGGGAATATTCTGTTCGCGTAACGGAAAGACTGCTTCTTCGTGCAACACACTCGCCCCCATGTAGGAGAGCTCACGCAGTTCCGAGAACGTAATCTTTTGGATATTGCGCGGATTTTTGACGATCCGAGGATCGGCCATCAAGAAGCCCGAGACGTCCGTCCAGTTTTCATACAGGTCGGCATTGAGACAACGGGCGAGGATTGAGCCACTGATGTCAGACCCCCCACGGCTCATGACGGCAATCTGACCATTGGGGTAACTGCCGTAAAAGCCTGGCATCACAAAGCGATCATGCGTTTTGAGCACCTCTAAGAGGCGTTTTTCGATGAGCTCGTAATCAAAGCTACCGTCAAAGCGCATCGCCACCACGTCTTTGGCATCCACGAAGGGGAAGCCCAGAAAATCGGCCATTAATTTGCTCGTGAAATACTCACCACGGCTCACGATTTCATCGACGGACAAGTTGGGTAAGGCTTTACCGAAGGCTTCAATTTCGGCTTCGATTGGCGTCGAGAGCCCCAGCTCCGACTTGATTTCAAAGAAGCGATCCGTGATGGTTTTCAGTAGTGGCGCGGGGTCCACGTGGTAGAGGATGTGCGAGTGGCACAAGTAAAGTAAATCCGTGATTTTATTGTCTTTACCAAAGCGTTTACCCGCAGCAGAAATGACAACAAATCGACGGGTAGGATCTGCTTCAATAATGGCTTTAACTTTTTTGAATTGTTCTGCCGAGGCGACACTCGAGCCGCCAAATTTCGTAATTTTGATCATAAAAAAACTGTCAACTAATTAGGTTCAAAGGCCAAGAAGCATTGCAAGGACTGAGCGCGTGCAATGGCATCCGTTAAGCTCAGGTTTTCCTCAATCGTATCACCGAGATAGGCACGCCCACGTAGGAGGGTCGGGTCATAGGTGAGGTTTTGATCGAGTAAGGCAGGTTCGGCCACGCCGCGTGAGCGTGTTATCAAGTCCTGCACAATGGCATCGGATGTGGGTAGGCCGCCAGCCCCTTGGCCTGCTAAGCTCAAGGCACCAACGACATCACCTTCCCATTTGGCGTAGTTGAAGTTTTTCTTAATCGATGCGGCAATCGTGTTTTGGGCAAGAACCACCGGTACCACGCCAATGGCATAGCGGTCTGCTTCACGCCGCGATAACATCATGAGTCGAAGCGTTTTGCCTTGGGCATGCAAACGCTCAAAAAAGTCTTTCGTGACCCCTACGATACCCGACACGGGAAAGTCGCGCGTAACGGGGGTTCGATAGGCGAGACTGCACGCAATAATGGCCTTATTGCGGACGTCTTCACCGGAAATGTCAGCCGTTGGATCGGCTTCAGCATAGCCTAACGCTTGCGCCTCACGGAGCACGTCGTCAAAGGCGAGTCCCTCGGCATCCATTTTGTCGAGCATGAAATTGCAGGTGCCATTCAAAATGCCTTCGAGGGCCGTGATCTGGTCAAAACGAGCGGTTTTTTTGATGGCTTCGACAATGGGCATCCCACCCCCGCAGGCCGCTTCAAAGAGCAACGTGACCCCTTGGGACTGTGCGAGACGGTTGAGACCGGAGAAATCCTGAGCCAGTGCGGCTTTGTTGGCACTGACAACGGACTTACCGGCTTTGAGTGCACGTAACGTGTAGTCGTAGGCAGGGTGCGCCCCAGCAAGGACATCCACCACCACATCGACCTGTGGGTCATTGAGTATTTGCTCGATATCGTCCGTCATGCGGGCGCCTTGCGCTTTACCGGGACGACGAAGAATCCACTTGATGGACACCCCCACCTCACGTGTGTCGAGCAACTCCGTGAGTTGACGACCAACGGTACCGTAACCTAAAAGGGCAATCTGAAGGGAGGTGGACATAAGCGTAGACTCAGTTAAGGATTAATAAATGTCATAATACCGAGCTGAGTCCGATTGTGGGTAAGAAAGGGCTGGAAATTGCAAAACTAAGCAATGCCCCTTAGGGGCTAACACTTAGAATCAGCGAAAAGCATCGAGAGTAACCCCCAGACTTAGGGGCTCTGTGTCACAATCGAGAGACTTTCGTCAAGAAAAAAGGATTCTAGAACATGCGTTACCATAGTACCCGTAATCGTTCCGTCACAGTGAATGCTCGTCAAGCGTTGATGCAAGGGCTTTGTGAGGACGGTGGTCTGTATGTGAGTGATGAGTTAGGCGCCACCCCGATGGATTTAAACGGACTGCTTCACCAGGATTACCTCACGTTAGCCACGACCGTATTGCATGCCCTTTTGGATGACTTTACGGAGAGCGAATTGCAGGAGGCGGTGCGTAATGCCTATGTCGGCAAATTCACCCACGAAGCCATTACCCCGGTGAGTGCCTTGGGCAAGGATTGGTTGCTTGAACTCTATCATGGTCCTACCTCCGCGTTTAAGGATGTGGCACTGTGCTTATTGCCGCAGTTAATGAGTGCGGTACTACGCGAGACAGGGGAGCGCGTGATGATTGCCACCGCCACAAGTGGGGACACTGGCAAGGCGGCCTTGAGTGGCTTTGCGGATGTGCCTCACATTGGGATTGCCGTTTTTTATCCCGAAGGCAAGGTGAGTGCGCTACAGCGCTTACAGATGGTGACGCAGACAGGCCGTAATGTGGCCGTGGCTGCCGTGGAAGGCAACTTTGATGATGTACAAAGTGCTGTCAAACGCTTGTTTAAGTCAGCGCATCACGACGGATTTATTCCTGGGGTACGTCTCTCGAGTGCGAACTCGATCAATATTGGTCGACTCGTGCCGCAGGTGGTCTACTACTTTGATGCTTACCGACAATTAGTCAATCGTGGAGTCATCGCCTTGGGTGACCCCGTCGACTTCTCCGTACCTACGGGTAACTTCGGAGATGTTTTAGCCGGGTATTTTGCCAAGCGCATGGGGTTACCGGTGCGTCACTTCATTGTGGCGAGCAACAGTAACCATGTGCTCACGGACTTTATTACGACGGGTGTGTATGATCGTCGTCGTGCCTTTGAAAAGACCATTAGTCCGAGTATGGATATCTTAATTTCGTCCAACTTGGAGCGACTCCTGTACTATGTCTCGGAAGGCAATGACGCGTTAGTGAAGACCTTAATGCAACAGCTCGAGACGGAGGGGCGTTACGAAGTGCCTGCCGAACTCTTAGCCCGCATCCAGTCCGTCTTTTTATCGGGCTGGGCGAACGATGACGAAACCCGTGAGACGATTCGCTCGGTGTGGAAAAATGAGCACCGCCTCATCGATCCGCACACGGCCGTGGCCGTTCATGTGGCACGCAAGGTGCGTTCGACAGAGGATACGACCCCCTTGATTGTGGTATCGACCGCCAGTCCGTATAAGTTCTGCCAAGACGTCTATCGTGCGCTTGCTGGCGAATTGGACGGCTGTGGCGTGAATGAATTTGCCTATATGAAGGCTTTGGCCCGCTTAACGCAGACGACCCCGCCTGCGGCTCTGGCGGATTTGGAACGTGCAGAGGTGTTGCATACCCGTACGCTTAACGTCGACGGATTGCCTGCTTTTGTGCGTGCCAGTGCCGAGCGCGCATTTAGTAAACCCTCTGAGTAACTTGATAACCTAGGATGAGTGAGACACGATGAAAGTAACCGTAAAAGTACCCGCTACGACGGCCAATATTGGGCCAGGCTATGATGCCTTAGGTATGGCATTGAGTGTATTCAATGAAGTGACCTTTGAAATCGCGCCGACACTCACAATTACAGGCTGTGATCCTAAGTACCAGAATGAGGACAATCTGGTTTGGCAAGGCTTTAAGCGGGTATACGAGTCCTTAGGATTAGCGGCTCCTTACTGCCGTGTTGATATCACCTTTGACATTCCGATCGCGCGCGGATTGGGCTCTTCGAGCGCCTGCTTGGTCGCAGGGATGCTAGCCGCCAATACGTTCTTAGGGAATCGCCTCAGTGAGGATGACATTTTTCAGTTACTTAACCAAGCCGAAGGGCACCCAGACAATGTGGCCGCAGCCCTCTATGGGGGTTTAACGGCGAGTTTTATGCACGACGGAAAGGCCATTACGGTGAAGTATCAACCTCATCCCGATTGGCGGTTTTTGGCCATTATCCCCAATTACGAAGTGAGTACACACCAAGCGCGAGCCTTAATGCATCCAACGGTGACACTCAAAAACGCGGTCTTTAACTTGTCGCATGCCGTGGCGACCGTAACGGCCCTAGAGCGTGGTGATGCCGCCCTTTTGCGCTTAGCGTGCGAAGACCAACTGCATGAACCCGTACGAGCGACATTAATTCCCGAATTCGATGCCATCAAATCCATGGCAAAAGCGGCCGATGTGGATGCCTTTGTGATTAGTGGCTCAGGCTCGACCCTGCTAGCCATGAGTCAATCGGATGAGCGGCTCGAGGCGCTTGCCGAGCAATGCCGGGCGCAGTACCCCCACTTCATCGTGAAACCGCTTCTCTGTTGTCGTGAAGGGGCAACCGTGTTCAAAAGGGACTAGCGAAATTAAATAAATCAATCTGACGATAAAATAAAATCTATAGATATTAGTTGGGATTGCAACGAAAAGAGGTTGCAATCCCAATTTTATTATTTTTGATTCTTAGTGTTAACCATTAGGAGCCTTGGGTAAACTTGAAATATTTATATTAAGCATGCTCTGCATGAATCAACCGAAACTTGACTAAATCCTATTGGTGTGATAGAATATAACTATGTTATAGATAGGATA
>OOCP01000336.1_pt1 | contig 62150 bp, 51 predicted proteins | sample 1671511 | NCBI WGS metagenome assembly OOCP01 (sample SAMN06348164, study PRJEB24527) | human gut metagenome | biome: human gut; feature: ankylosing spondylitis patient; material: feces | host: Homo sapiens | place: China | collected 2015-10 | reverse complement strand
ATAATCAATATAGTCTCCACAAAATACAATGCGATTATCACCACCAAGATCAACCTGTTCCATATTCTTTTGAAGCTCTCCTATGCATCCATGAATATCACTCATAGCATATATCATATATCAATGACCTCATTTTCATTTAACATTTAACAAATGAAGCTTTATTGCAAGCTCCTCCTAGGTAAATCCTGCATCTGTTCTAAGCTTTTTAATTCTTCCCCCAAATATTGTCACATCAATTGCTCCATTGTTTCTGTTTACCTTCTTCATAATCTGCACCCTTTCCGGTGCCTCCCAAAACAGAAGTTAACCGGAAAAAGAGCGCAAAAATAAAAAAGAGCACTGCAAAACAACTACTAAATCTCTTGGTATGTAAAAACATACTTCAAGTTAGCTTCTGTTTTGCAGGCCCTTTTTAATCTGAATAGATGTCTTATGCTCCCTGGCTGCATCTATCCGTAGTAAATACGACTCTCTTCACAAACTAACGACATCGTTAATCTTAGCGGCATATCTGGTTAATCGAGCATGTCTCTTCTTAGCAAGCTCCTCCTCAGATCTAATATCATCAAATACGGATACTTTGCCTTTCTTCACGCACACAACAAGGCGGGCACCGCATTCCGGGCAAACCATATACGAAGTTGTACTAACTGACTCCATAAGAAATGCCCCACATCTGTGGCAACATACCACACATTCCCCAGTTTTTTCCTCCGCAAAACTCACCAACATCACGCCTCCTTTGACTATCAAGGTTGATATCTCTCATTCGGAAAAGGGAAAGAAACCGATATGATGAGTGTACATAATTCTCCCGACAATGACCTTTCCGTAAGTGTAGTCAACACTGCCATTATCAACTGCAATGACTATTCTGATCTTTTAAACTGTTTAGCGCACATTATTCAAGGTTCTTAATGACCTTGACGGCTACACCCTGAATCTTACAATACGAAACAACGATGTCCTTCATAGTCTTGTTCTCAGGATGAAGTCTGATCTTCTGATTCTCTTTGTCTACAAAATAGCGCTTCAGAGTGTTCTCATTCGCTACCAGGGCAACAACAATATCGCCATCCATGGCTTCTGACTGCTTTCTGACAAGTACCAGATCTCCAGGAGAAATTCCGGCTTCAATCATGGACTCGCCCCTTGCCCTAAGTAAGAAAAAAGTCCCTTTGCCAAACATCGAAGCAGGCAATGACACGTATTCCTCTATATACTCTTCCTCCAGCGTAGGAACGCCGCAGGAAACAGCACCAAGTAGTGCCACACTTGTAAACTCTGTCTGAACCTTCTCGGTCTGTTCAGTAGAAATCTGCTGGCCATCATATCTGATTATGCCATTCTCATTCATGGCTACCAGATACTTATATGCAGTTCCTCTGGCAATACCGACCGCATCAGCAATCTGCGTTGTCGACGGTGAGTGGCGATAATTCTTGTAGTATTCTTCTACAAAGGCCTTAATAGTACCCATAAGCTCTGTAGATTTGTGTCTCATACGCCGTTCCTTTCTAAAGGAAGCAATCTGCTTTCGTTGCTTCCTGATTAAAAGTATAATACTTCGAACGCGTGTTTGTAATAACAATCTACAAAAAGTTTAAAATAGCCGACAAGCCGCAAAAATCGTGCACTCCCCCTTTTATGATTCTTATTGTAGCAAAAAGCCTGTCCGTTAATAAGGACAGGCTTTAGATGCAATCGCTCATCTTACTTTCAGCCCATTCGAATACCCAGCTTTAACCATGATTTTGCGAATTTGTTCATACGTTACATCATATTCGATTGCAAGTTGCCTGATTGTCTTTTGACGATCAGCATACTTTCTTACAGCAGATTTTGCCTGAACTGTAGTTAATTTTACCATCATAAGCTCTCCTTTCCTGTTTTTATAAAAAGAGTTTACAACAGAAAACTATCTTTATATTTAATTCCAACATTTATTAAGAATCTTGAGTTAAAAAAGCCCATAACATTTGACCAACATATACATCTGCATACCGCTGATAACTTGCTTGCTTACCATACTTATCATGAAAATACTCTACATATGCGTCATTGATATCCTCTATTTCCTCAGCAGTCACCGGAAAAATAGCTGGCTCGTCATTTTTTATTGCCTCTAAACGATGCTCCAATGCCATAACTTCTAGTTTTGCTTCCGCAAGTTGCTTCTCATAAAATGCTACAATTGCATCTTTACCCTCCATCTCGCCAGATTCAATTTTTTGGGCCCAGTTTTTCCAAGCAGAAGCTCCTTTGGAATATGTATTTGTTGTATATTCTTCAAACTCTGACGAGACATACCATGACTGTACCATTTTGTAATACACATCCCTTACAGCGCCAACATCAGATTCCTCATCTTTTATAGACTCATACTGTATTTCTTCCTTATCGCTATTCATCTCTAATGCAATAGCCTTAATCAACTCTGCCAAGCCAACGTCTAGACCAACATTTTGAGTACCTATTGCTGGTTTTTGCATAGAACTCATGTTAAAAGAATTTGGAAATATACCAAATTGAGCGATCCAAGGGACAGCCTCTATAAGCTTATTATTCATGTATTCCATGTATGTCATTTTATCCAAATTAATAGCAAGAGCCTGACAAAGCTTACCTATATTTTCCTCTGGTTGATCCATATGCGTTTCTGTAAATAATGCCAATCCATTTACTACTCTTTCCGCCCATATTACAAGACACTTTGTAGTAAAATGACTCTGGCAAGATTTATATATAAGTCCTCTCAATTCTTTTGGAAGATCATCTACATCTTTTAATAATGCCCTATAAAAATCACAAATCTGAGTCACTGTAACATTATCTCTGTTAGCATTTTTTCTACTTGAAGGATTTTTATCCCAATTTTTTATTAGAATTGCCAATAATTCAGCACAAACAACAGGATAAAAGTTTTCTCCTCCCTCAATGCTAGAATCCATTTTAAAAAGAGTTGGATCTATTTCATATCGCTCAAAGACTTTATCTCTTTTGTTTTCAAAAGTACTGCTGGCTTTCATTCCGCAAAGCTTTACCATCTCTGAAGTCGAATAATCAGCAAGCCTTCTTTTTTTCTGCTTTGACACAAAATCCCTCCTTTCTAAGAATAAGTATTTTACCCAAAGTCATATATTAAGCTGAAAATTTACCATATCAGAGAGCGACGTAATATTCTCATCCAAGATTAGTTTTTCTTCTTTTATTTTTACTCTTCCATTCGCCGAAGAAAGACTTTCATGTGTTTTACATAAACAATCGAATAAAGCTTTTATTTTATCTTTATCTATTCTTGAAAGATAATAAATAGAGAAAATTGTAAAATCTCCCCACAACGAGGCAATTATGCCATAATCACTTTCTGCGAATCGAGTTACTATATTTTCAAATAAAAGATTCCATGTATTATCATTGAACATTTCATAATAACGTTCAAATACATCGCTAATTCCGCTGCCTATATAACCATACTTGCTTTCAGATAGAATAAATTTAACAACACATCTATTTACATATTCTTCCATATGTTTTTTGGCGATAATATCTCCTGCCTCCATAATCAGCTTATGTAATCCGATTTCTCTTTTATCTATTTGTGTAAGAATTACTCCTTCCGCCTTTTCATTATATCCATCTTCTTTTAAAAGATTGATAATTTCGAGATTATAGTCCCTTCCTGTTTCTACAGAGAAATCTTTATGTTCCGCTTTATCATACAATCCTTTTGCCATAAACTTTTCCCGAATTTCAGAACTTGAAATGCGAGAAATAATTTCATAATTGTAACTTCTTAAGGTTTCCAATCGATTGTATTCTCTATCATTCTCTATATACTCTTTAATCCATGAATTTGTAAGTCTGTATAACGCAATTAATTCAGAATCATCAGAAATCAAATCTATATTGCAATATAGAGAATCAAGAACTTTCATTCTCCAATAAACTAAATCTTTAGGAGTATTTTTTAGTTCAAATAATGCATTACAGTACTTGTACCCCAATTTAACGGCATCCTCTAGCAACTCTCGGTCAACTTCACTTGAAAACCTATTATCACCAATAGAATCCGCTAAATTTGAAACGGAAAACAGTCTCATGCCATAACAGCATAATTTTTCTTCATTCAGAGGAAGTTTTTTATAACAATCAAGTAAACCATTTAACGAATAGTCTTTTCTTCCCACATAGCCAAACATTCTATATTTCTGTTTTTCACGTACTTCCTCTATAAACTTGTTTTCTCCAAAGTATTCTAATGCAGGTATCATGTTTTTACATAAATCTTCCATCTCATCATATTCTGATCTCCAAGCCACTCCATCTTCGCCACACCAATATTCTGCAACTTTTAGAAAATCAGCATGCGCATTTGATATACAGAACAACTTGTTAAACTCCGGAATAAATCGAGTCTTATCCCATTCCAAACATTGAACGACCGCTTTACAAATAGTATCGATAATTCCTGCCTTGGGGTTATGCTCGGAAAAGCTCACCAATACTTTACGTAAAAATCTCATAACAGTATATCCATTACAATCATGAGCAGATCCAGCACCGTACTTATCCGCAAAATAAATCAATGAAAAGATATCATCTTTAGATAATACATCATTTCTGTCCGCCGAATAAAATTGTTCACTAACATGCTTTGCAATATCATACTGTGCCAATGCTGGTTTATAACCTCTTTGTAATTCATCATTATGAGTTAGATTCAATATTTCTTTATAACATTTTTCAACTAACGATTCCTCAATCCTACCAAACAGGCACAAGTTAGCCTTAATCAAAGAAATTATTCTTAAATCTTCGTATTTATAATCTCTATCTATTTTTATAATATCACTTAAATGGTTGCCAATATATTCTATCCCAGCTTCGCATTTATATGAGTTTAACAGTCCATATGTGCAAATCTCTATAATTATTTCTATAGATGCAGACATTCCTAAAAGAATATTCAACAATTCGTCAAATGATTCTTTTTCAAGATTCTTTTCTTCTGTAATCTGATGAATATATGCATACAATGAATCTGGATTATACCATTTAAAAGTGAATGTTTGCCTGATATCTTCTTTTGATGTAAGACTTACACTGGCATCTAACCATCCATCTACAAAATAAACATAATCGTTAGAATTTCCAGTAAGAGCATCCATATAATCTACATCATAGCATCGAAATATATATCCAGCCTTAACAAGCGTTTCTTTGTTTAGCTCCCCGCTTAACAATGCCTCTATATTATATCCACTGAGGTATTCATCGAAAAGTTTATGTCCTCGTTCAAATCCAGCCTTAGCAGCAAAATCAATATCTAAAATGATTTGCTCTATATCATTTTTAACATTCAAACAATATTTTTCCGCTTTAGTCTTTTTGTTGATACTTTGTGCTTCAAAATAATCCGATTCTTTTGCATAATACTGTATGCAATTTGCATACTGTGCCAAACAAAGAGACACTGCACTTGAATGTATGCATACTTCTTCAAGATTATCCATTGGCAATTGGTGCGCTAGTATAAACTGCTGAAGTATCCTATCAAACGATATCCCATATAATGCTGAATCCATTACATATTCAACATCAATCAGTTTCAACACCTCATCAGTGGCCTTACAAGATACTAGTAAATTAAAAGAGATATCATATCGATATTTCCATAATTCTCTATCCTGTTTAATTCGATTAATTATTGATTCGGTAATTCCTTTTATATTTGAATTGTGAATAATTGCATTCTGTAAAAAAAGCCTTACATCATTATGAAAAGCGAAGTATCTATCGCCTTCACATACAATAATTGGATATAAGCCATTTAAAACAAACGCCGCCTCGTCGTGTTCAACTCCACACATTTGAGCCACATCATAAGCGTTAATACGTTTACTTGAAAACGCCATAATTGCCTCAATTTTGTATAGCAAAAGGCTTTTTTCCTGCGAACTAATAATCCATTCGTAATATTTATCAATTTGTTTATTTAAAAAACTACTATTTAGTTCCTTCTCTATTGCCTCGAAGGAAAGTGGCAATACCATTTTCTTCAATTCCAGAATTGCAAATATTATATTAAGAACATTGTTCCCAATAACTGAAATAACGGTTTTCGCCAAATTTTCTATATCGACTGTATTCTCTGCCACACCGCTTTGCTCTAATAATATAACAACATCATCTGTATCCAAAGCCGGCATGCTGTAATATGTAATACCTTTATTATCTTTCATCCAAGACGGATAACCATCATTTATAGGCTGTCCGACCAAGACAAAATAAAAATCATCCCCGATTTCCTCTGGTCTTGGCAATTGAGATAAAAATGAATTTCGTGCATCTTTTGATCTTGCAGCATGATCTAATCCATCTATAAAAAAGTAGCAAGGCCTTCCTATACATTTTGCATATTCCGGTAGGAAATGTATTACCGTTTCCCGCATTTCAGAAACAGACATAAATTGGTATATAAGTGGAAACTTTACAACAGATAATAAATTATTCTCTTCAAATTTTTTCTTAAGCTGTACTAGAATACTTCTCCACAAAATATTACCTAAATAAAAGCCTTCATCATCACTATATGAACCATCTACTTTATTTACTGGGAGATATGTGTAAAATCTAAAATCAACTATAGACTCATTCATCTGTGATAAATAACTTATAAAATTTGTTTTTCCACAGCCCGGTAATCCTTCTAAGAATATGATATGATTACTATTCTTTTTAATGTCATCTATAAAGGTCTCCCCAAACCGTTGTCGAGAAGGAAGTATCGGTTTTTCTGGACATAGTTCATATGAAGGAACATCCGGCTCGGTATAGCATAATGCTCCATATACATTTTCTCTTGTTATTTCCTGCTTCTCTCTTCTTGATGTTGCCCATATATTCAATTTAGAAAGAAGACTATTTAAGCAAAAATCTATCGCATCACTATTATCTGTTCCTAGTATTTCGCCAATCTTCACACGTATTTTTTCTTCCACATCAGCAAGACACGACTCTTTTCTAAAAGAGAAAATTTTAGTGAAACACGCCGCCTCATTAGAATCTAAATTTATCTCCAAATTTTCTCTGTACCATTCGATAGCCTTCTGCTCATTAGGCTTTGCCGAAGTATAATTATAATTATCTTGTAAGCATGGAAACACCTTGGAAATAAAGTCATCCATTGAACACTTTCCATCTATTTCCTGCGGCCCCCATTTTTTATTTGTTACAATTTGAATACCTTTAAAATTATAATTATCTTTATTATTCTTCCATTCTAAAGCCAACGCATTCAGTAAAGGCTTTTTCCCAGAAGCTAAAAAAGAATATGTGAAATTAGCATCTTCATCTGTATGTTTTACTTGAATATTTAAAATGCTTTTATCACTATAATTTACTACGACATCATCTAATGCCTGAAAATCAGTTGATTGAAGTATTACTGATTCAATTGATGTATCTTGTAGCATATTCAAGCATTCTAGTATTCCAATTTCCCATTCAAACCAATAAGGTGTACCTATTCCCGAATTATACATGTTCTCCCTCTATTCTTTTCAAAACGTAATTACATAATTGATAACAATACGTCTCAACTTCTTCTGTAGACATATTTATATGGTATCCATTCACAAGCGAATCAAATAAATAGTTTACCTCTTCGTAATAATCCTTATTATAAAATTCTACTCCAAATAATTTATTCAAGCCTCGTACCATTTGAGATAATTCTTTATAATTTACTGGAAGGACATAATCGATTTTGTCATCAATAATCTTCTTCATCATCCTCTCATTTCCTATTATTTTTGAGGCTATATTTATAAAATCTCCACAAGTTTCAAAAACATTCCAATCACACATGAACTGCCAACGAAAAAAGAAAGGACTCCATACCTCTGCTGGTTCGATCTTTATATTATATGGCACCAATTCCTTCTTTAATTCATCATCTATGCAATTATAAGTTCCTTCCAATATGGCTATATCATTTTTTCTCACATCAATCGGATAATAAACGCCCTTATCATCGCATATTATGTAACCAATTATTCTGTAATATTTTTCAATGACATTTATAGCATCTCTTGTAAAAAAAACAGATCCTACAACTAAATCATCATTATAATTTGAGGTGTCTAATTCCCTAAAACAATGCTTAAAAACATCAAAAACTAATATTGAATCCATATAAATTACCTTCTTTGTTGTACTTATTTATAATAAATTGTGTTATATCAACTTGTCACAACCATTTTTTCACAATCACTTTGATTCTATTTCATACTTCTTAAAAAGTTCGGGACATTCCTTTTTATATCTCTCAGTTGGTGATAAACCACCTTCATCCAGCAACAATCCTTCTCCACTGCTAACAGGATGAGGTAAATACTTGCATTTAAAATATAGTAGGATATGTGTAAACAATGCTCATATTTCCAAACACTTCTTTCATCAAATAGAGTTCAATAATATACATTGATGATAATGCTATTATTGCATTTTCAAGTGTTGCATCCGTAATAAATCCTACTTCATCATGCTTTATCGAATTATAAGCAAACCACCAATCCAGCCCCTCAACTTTTATATTCTTACCACCGTCAATCCGCTTCGTCTTCCAATCTTGTAACGGTGTATTAATCCCAAAAGGTGTGCTAACTTCAAACTCAATAATTTTGGGGAATGTACCTAGTATTGTTTCGCTTATATCTCCAATCTTCTTAATTTTTACCCATTTTTTATGGCATAAAGCTTTACTCATTATTTCAAATTCAGACGCTGATAAAACAATAATCTGTTTAAAAACATCCGAGTATACCTTTCCATGTACAAGTTCTCTTTTCACGTTATGTTCTTGCAAGCCGTGGTCTATATAATGCTTTGTATCATCCAATCTTTCAGCAAGTGAACAGATGTAATTCCAATGCTGTATAAGTTCAATTTGCTCCATACATTATTTCCAGCTTTCTAACCTTGAAAGCTTCCCCATTCATAATTTTCCTTGACGTCTAATTCTTGTTATATCCAAATTGCCGCGTCATCAGAAGTTCCTTCCACCAGGATTCTCTTTCTAAAATCGCATCATCATCCGTTGTGCTTTTATATATTTCCAATATGCTATATCTGAAATTCTTTTGGATATAGCTGAAATCCAGATTTTTCAACTCTATATTTCCACCATTACCATTTGCTATGTACTCTTTCCATCTTCCCCAAAGCATGTTTTCTCCGGTAGCTGATCCAACATACTTTTTTCCATTAGAAGAATCTGTAATCAAATACACACCCTTTTGGTTTGCGAGTGCCGTTTTCCAAGCATCTGTATCAATTAATCCGGATAATTCTTCCCACGAAACATTAACTTTGTCGTAACCTGGGAATTCCGTCTTGCATACATCTCTTGTTATTTCAAGTACTTCCAAGTCATCAATATAGTTTTCCAAGCAAAGATATGACGCTCTAAAATCTTTCTTAAACCCAATTATCATCTTACCAATCAGGTCTGTTCCAACATCTAAGAGTTTTGTTTCATATCTATATTTTGACGGACCATTTGGTGTTTCTTTTACAGAAATACTCTCGTATATACCCGCAAAAATCCATTCATCCTTATGCCAATAGATCAGCGATAAAATATATTTTCTTTGAAAATTCTTTTGTGTCTGTTCCTCTTGCCATATTTTAAACTTTGACTGATCCTGAAGAAACAAACGCAGAGGTAAAAATGTATCAGTAGATCCTCTTCCACAATGAACTTTAAAATCTGATTCATTCTCTTTTAAAAATGGTAATACAACTTTTACCTTCATACGTATGTACCTCTATCTCTTCAAATAATCTTTTTAACGCATTTAATCTCAGAACATATGCTCAATCTTTAAAGATTATAGCTATTCAGCATCATCTTCTGGCGTTCTTCTTCTAAATCTGCCCTATAGAATACTTCAAGAAGAGTTCTTGCCCTAGACATCGCTACATAGTTTAATAACCTTTCATCGTCGTCCTCAAAACCATCAATATCAATATACAATATCACTCTGGCTTCAAGTCCCTTAAACGCTTTTACCGTGTAAAATCTTATAAAGTCATCACTATCCAGCTTATTAAATTCATTTAATCTTATCTCACCAATATCAGATGGAATGGATGCATTATAAAGACAGCTATTTGCGTTATCCATTCTATACGGAGACAAGATAACGATATCATTTCTACTGATTCCTTCTGAAAGAAGTCGTCTAATAAGTTTCAAGACATCCGTTTTTTCAGCAGTCTTACTATCATATTTATGATAACCAACCACTTCACCATCAGCCTTCATTATTGAAGCCTGCTTGATATTTGTTGCATACCAGTTTCCTGTTGCAATCTGCTTGGTGTTTCTGCAGTTTACAGAAAGCTCATAGCATGAGGCACCATAATCTTCTAATTCATCATAAATATCCTGTCCTTCATCGATAACCAGAACATCATACTTTTCATTATCTGGCATATACTCATCAATTCCATCTATGAATTTATTAGGCAAGATGTCTGTAAAGAATTTGGCATCTTCGATTTCAGTTTCACCAGTTTTCTTCATAAGAAAACTATGTAAAGTAGAAACATCTATATCCTGCTTCTCTAATTCAAAATTCTTTCTTACATAGTTTGCAATTAACTTGTTGTAGCATAAATACAACACGTTATATCCTTCTGCTGTCAGTTTTCTGCACTGATCCATAGCCAGCATCGTTTTCCCAGTACCTGCTGGACAGGAAACCAGCATTCTCTTTGAGTGAAATTCCTGCATGATTATGTACTGTTCATCTGTTAAAGAAGCCAGCATCTCATCCGTTCTTTTTAACGCTAATGACATTGCCGGAACAAACGCAAAGTCACCACGAAGAATACTTACTAATCGTTCTTTATCCTCATCCTGCAAGTGTCTTCCAGAAAAATGATGTTTTTCCATCGTCTTATCCTTCCAATACTTGAAAGATCTCTCAAAAAACTTAGGCAAATCTTCTTTTGTATTTCTTTTATCAAAAGTAATTTCAGGTATAATTTCTATATTATCATCCGCATCAATCACACAATCCGGAGTCATAACGCAATTGGCATAAGCACATCTACAAATAGGATCCTGCTTATTTTTAAGCTTTTTTTCCAAGTATAATCTTAACGATTGTTCATTTCCCTGCGCTTGCTGATAAGGACCTTCCTTCTTTGTAGAATCCTTACCATATCGATTTATAAAATGCCAATCACCACCTTGGCGTTTAACAATACCTCCCTTGACTTCTATACATAAAACTCCTTCATCAGCGATGACAACAAAATCTATTTCACCAAATACTTTGTCAACATATTCAGCCATTCCCAACGAATGTAAAACAATTCAATTTTCCCATTCTAAATTGCTCAGCCAACTATAGATCATTCTTTCGGCCGGACTTTTAACATCAGGGCTTAATTGTTTCTAATTCGAGTGGAAGTTTTAGTTGATATCCACTCTGATTTAACGTATAATCTTTTTGTAATTCATTATGTAGTTGCATACTAATATTTTACCATAAATCCCAGTTTTTCGAAGCCTGGGATTTATTTTTTTTTAGATTATATACCGCCTTAACATAAAAGAAGGGGCACCGCACTAATTTCTTAGTGCGACAGCCCCTGTTTCGCCCTCTTGATTTAATTGAATATTCAGTATTACATTATGCCGTAACACAGACAAATATAAGCTACAGGCAGTTCGGCATACTATGCGAAATGCACTTGAAGTTCAATCGTGCTGACTCTTAGACTTTTCTTTAGCTTTCAGCTAGCTTCGTACATGGATGTACGAAGCAATGAGGCCGCGCCATGGACGGCGCGTCCGAATGGTAGCGCCACCTATAACTACCTATATGAAAAGCCTTAGAGTCAGCCGATTGAAGCTTCTGGCATTGAACATCGTATGCAGGACTGCCTGTAGCTTATATTTGTCGTCCGTTCGTCACCAACTAATATTCGATTAAACAACAATACTCTTAATCATCTTCACCCTGCAGAGCATCATATCCAACCTCTCCAGTACGAACCTTTACTACATTTTCAACATCATATACGAATATCTTACCATCTCCGATATGACCAGTGTAAAGTACCTTTCTTGCTGCATTGATAACATCCATAACTGGCACCTTTGAGATAACCATCTCTACCTGAACCTTAGGAAGTAACTGCATCTCCATCTGAACACCTCTGTAGTATTCAGGTGCACCCTTCTGGGCTCCACAACCAAGCACCTGTGTTACTGTCATACCAGTTACACCGATATCGTTCATAGCCTTCTTTAAAGCCTCGAATCTTTCCTGCTTCATAAGGATTTCAACCTTAGTAATCTTCTTATCATCCGGTATATCAGATGTCTTAACCATAGCTGGTACTGCATTTTCAACGGATTCTGAACCAACTGATACAACATCATCATATGTTATATCTATATCCGGCATTCCTGCTGCACCGAATTCAAAACCTGCATATGCACTTGTAAGACCATGCTCACATATATCAAGTCCCTTGATTTCTTCTTCCTTAGAAGCTCTAAGTCCGATAGTTGCCTTAATAGCAAGGAATACAATTGTCATACATACTACTGCCCATGCTGCTACTGTTACAAAACCTAATAACTGAAGTCCTAACTGTGTGAAGCCACCACCAAAGAATAAGCCTTCTGCTTTGATAGCACCATTTTCCATAGCTATTGCATATCCAGGTGCCTTGCTTGTTGCAAAAAGACCAACTGCGATTGTTCCCCAGATACCATTCATCATATGAACAGCAACTGCACCAACAGGATCATCTATATGCAGCTTATAATCAAGAAGCCATACACCAAATACTACAAGAAGTCCAGCTACAATACCAATAACAAGAGCACCCTTTGCATCAGTTACATCACAAGAAGCTGTTATAGCAACAAGACCTGCAAGTGATGCATTAAGACACATTGAAACATCTGGCTTTTTATACTTAATCCATGTAAATGTCATACATGTTACTGTTGCTACCGCTGGTGCTATTGTTGTTGTGAGAAATACTGATCCAAGATCTTCGATTGTAGTGCAAGCAGCGCCGTTGAAGCCATACCAGCCGAACCATAATATGAATACACCGAGCGCTCCAAGCGGTATGCTGTGTCCGGGAAACGCATTTACCTTGACTACCTTTCCTTTTTCATCCTTGACAAACTTACCAATACGTGGTCCAAGTATCTTTGCGCCTATAATAGCTGAAATACCACCTACCATATGTATACAGCATGAACCAGCAAAATCATGGAAGCCTAACTGTGCTAACCAGCCGCCGCCCCATACCCAGTGTGCTTCGATTGGATATACAAGTGCTGATATAACTCCAGAATATACACAATATGAAAGGAACTTTGTTCTTTCTGCCATAGCTCCTGATACTATTGTTGCTGTTGTTGCACAGAATACTAAGTTAAATACAAAGCTTGAGAAATCAAAACTCTCATAAGCCGTAAATATATCAAATCCAGGTTTTCCAATAAAACCTGCTAAATCTTCACCAAGTAATAAACTAAAACCTATCACTATGAATACTACTGTACCTATACAGAAATCCATAAGATTCTTCATAATAATATTACCTGCGTTCTTAGCTCTTGTGAAGCCTGTTTCTACCATTGCAAATCCTGCCTGCATCCAGAATACCAGTGCAGCACCGATAAGGAACCAGATTCCAAATGTCTGCTCACTTATCAAGTTAGTTATCTGTTCTACTGCCATAACCTTTTCCTCCCTAATTCTTTTCTTGGAAGTCTAATGAAGTTGATCAGTTTTCATAAGACAACTGAAATACAGAATAACACATGAATTACCCGCGACGTAATAAAATAAAAAAAGACGTGCAACCACTTTATTTAATAAAGTAATCACACGCCTTTGTGTTATTTGTTTTTCAATTATGTTGTTTATTATACATATCTTTTTTAATATTTATTGAAAAAATCAGACATATTTATTGACTTTTTTAATATTTGCTTTATTATTATTTTATAAATTCTATTTTTAACATAAGCAGCAAAAGGAGTTTACATATGAACAATCACATATACCAGCCCATGTTATTTAACCCGGACATTGATATCCAGACTAAATCATTAACTAAAATAAACAAATATGGTACAACTAAAGTCCATGAAAATATGTATATATATGAATCAGTCAGTAATACTTCAGCAAATATTATAAATTCAATGTACTCTGTTCTTGTTCCATCTACCCATACAGAATGGATCATAGGCTATAACCATACAGATAACAAGTCATCATTCTACTGTATTGGACCTGTAGTTAAAAAACGTACTTATGATTTTGGTAACTATGAGCATTATTTTGGCGTATGCTTTGATGATACATATTCCTACTATGCAAAAGGAGTCAATGCTGACACTTACCCTTCAGGCATGACAGGGGAAGTATACGAATATTCTCCTTCAGAAGGCTCATATGAATACAAGCTTATAGAAGATTTTAAAACAAGCTGCAGCTTTGAAAAACACATACATATGTTTAAGGCATTTCTTGAAAATGCCAAACAATGCTGCTATATTCCTGATAATATGATAACGCTCACTGATATTATAAAAAAAGCTTATGGCAATATACTCATATCTGAGCTTGCCACAAGCCTTGGTTATTCTGAAAGACATATTCAAAGAATGTTTAACGAAGTACTTGGCATGTCACCTAAAGATTACTGTAAAATTATACGTTTCCAGAATGTGTTATACAATATGTTATCAGACCGCAGGCAGAATAACAGCGGATATATATCCGGACTGGGATATTCGGACCAGGCTCACTTCCAGCGGGAATTCAAGTCATTCACCGGACTGACTCCACGACATTTTCTTATGCAGTTCAAACCTATATAAAATCAGACATGACTGTATTGCTTATATCTATTCCTCTCTGGGATAGATATAGGTAATCGCCATTTTTTACAAGCAGTCCAGCAGCTATGTTATCTTTTATCTGTTTGTCATATACATCATATATATCACAGCCAAACTTCTCTTTAAAATCATTAATATCTATGCCTTTAGTCTTTCTTAAGCCAAGAAACATATATTCTGACATCTCATCTTCCTTTGACAGCTCTTCCACATCCATCCTTAACAGCCACACATCATCTGATTGTCTGGTATTTTTTTCATAACAGCAATAATCTTTATTGTTTTCGTTATTTAGTAATATGTCCATGTATCTGTTTATATCAGAAATATTAGTATATCTTATATTGTCATATAAAGAAGCTGCTCCGATTCCAAAACCAATATAGTTACACCTCTCCCAGTACTTTATATTATGTCTGCACTCATATCCTTTCTTCGCATAATTGGATATTTCATATTGTTCATATCCAGCTGCTGCAAGTACTTCCTTCGTCATATGATACATATCCCTGTCTTCCTCATCTGATGGAATCTGTGGATATTTATCAATATTTTCTGAAAGTGCTGTACCATCTTCTACTATAAGGCTATATACAGATATATGCTGCATCTCTAGTGATATCGCTGTGTTAAGCACAGACTTAAAGCTTTCAATACTCTGACCTGGAAGTGCAGACATAAGATCTATATTGATATTATCAAAACCGGCCTCTTCTGCTATCCTTAAGCTTTCCAGAAATTGTTCATAGGTATGGATCCTTCCAAGCATCCTTAATTCATTATTATTGGTACTCTGCAATCCGAAGCTTATTCTGTTTATGCCAGCCTGACGATATATAGCTGCCTTTTTTTCATCCATAGTACCAGGATTACATTCTATTGTTATCTCTGCATCATCACTGACGTTATAATTATGTCTTACTGCCTCAATAATATCTTTTATATCAGAAGCATCTATTACTGATGGCGTTCCTCCTCCTATGAATATAGATGTAACTATATCCTTACCATGGTTATTACTTTCATTATTGCACTTATTAATACAGCTATTTGTCTTACCTTCTGCTGCCAGATTTATTTCTCTTATAAGCGCTTTAACATATCTTTTTCTTGTCTTTTCATCAGCAGGCGATGAAAGAAAGTCACAATATATGCATTTATGTACACAAAAGGGGATATGTATATATATCCCCAGTTCGTTTTTATTCTTCATCTAACTTCAACACACTCATGAATGCCTTCTGTGGTATTTCTACATTACCAATCTGACGCATTCTCTTCTTTCCTTCCTTCTGCTTTTCAAGAAGCTTCTTTTTACGCGAAATATCTCCACCATAACACTTAGCAAGTACATCCTTACGAAGTGCCTTAACAGTTTCTCTTGCTATTACCCTGCTTCCAATAGCTGCCTGGATAGGTATTTCAAACTGCTGTCTTGGTATCTCCTGCTTGAGCTTTTCGCACATTTTTCGTCCTCTTTCTTCAGCACTGCCTGCAAATACGATAAATGAAAGTGCATCCACCTCTTCCTTGTTGATAAGAATATCAAGCTTAACAAGATTAGACCTCTCGTATCCCTTCATCTCATAATCAAATGATGCATAGCCTCTTGAACGTGATTTCAATGCATCAAAGAAATCATATATTATTTCGTTAAGAGGAAGATCATACTTAAGAAGTGCTCTTGTCTGTTCTATATATTCCATACCATTGTATACACCACGGCGTTCCTGACAAAGCTTCATGATAGGTCCGACAAATTCTGTTGTTACCATAATCTCTGCACTTACCATTGGCTCTTCCATATAATCAATCTCAGATGGATCCGGCATGTTAGATGGGTTCGTAAGATCTATGACATCTCCGTTTGTTTTATGGACCTTATATATAACACCAGGAGCTGTTGTAACAAGGTCAAGATTATATTCCCTTTCAAGTCTTTCCTGTATAATCTCAAGATGTAGAAGTCCTAAAAAGCCACATCTGAAACCAAATCCAAGAGCTATAGATGTTTCTGGTTCAAACTGTAGTGATGCATCATTAAGTTGAAGCTTTTCTAGTGCCTCTCTTAAATCCTGATACTTTGCACCATCTGCAGGATATAATCCACAATAAACCATAGGATTAACCTTTTTATAGCCTGGAAGTGGCTCTGCTACTGGTCTGTCATTATCAGTTACTGTATCACCAACTCTGGTATCCTGGACATTCTTAATACTTGCTGTAATATATCCAACCATACCAGCAGATAGTTCATCACAAGGTATGAACTGTCCTGCTCCAAAATATCCAACTTCTACAACCTCTTCCACAGCACCTGTCGCCATCATCCTTATCTTTGTACCCTTTTTAACAGTACCTTCGACTATTCTTACAAATATGATAACGCCTTTATATGCATCATATAAGGAATCAAATATAAGTGCTGAGAGCGGATTTGAAGGATCCCCTTCTGGTGCTGGTATTTTTGTTACTATCTGTTCCAATACTTCTTCTATATTAATACCGTTTTTAGCTGATATAAGAGGAGCATCCTGGGCTTCTATACCTATAATATCTTCTATTTCATCTTTAACCCTGTCCGGTTCAGCACTTGGAAGATCTATCTTGTTGATAACTGGAAATACTTCAAGATCATGATCCAGTGCAAGATATACATTGGCCAGTGTCTGCGCTTCTATTCCCTGTGCTGCGTCTACTACAAGCACAGCACCATCACAGGCTGCAAGTGCTCTTGACACCTCATAGTTAAAGTCAACGTGTCCTGGAGTATCTATAAGATTAAATATATATTCTTCGCCATCTGAAGCCTTATATACAGTTCTTACTGTCTGGGACTTGATAGTTATGCCTCTTTCTCTTTCTATATCCATATTATCAAGAACCTGCTCCTGCATTTCCCTGCTTGTAAGAAGTCCAGTCTTTTCTATGATTCTGTCAGCAAGAGTTGACTTACCATGATCAATATGTGCTATTATGCAAAAGTTTCTTATGTTTTTCTGATTAATTTTAGCCATTAATATAACCTGCCTGTTCTAAGTATTTTATTATTCCATCTGATATTGCTTTAGCTGTTTTCTCTTTATTAGTTGTTACAAGCTTGTTGTCATCACTGTTATACATATTTCCAAGTTCAATTATACAGCTTGCCGATGAACTGTGCTGATTAATATAGTAATTCTTTGATGAATCATTTGGAGTACCCGTATTCACCCCACCTACCGTTTCACCAGATTCTTTAAACACATTCATAATATCTGAAGCAAGGCTCTTTGAATCAGTTGGAGATGATGTATATATCCATGCACTGACACCTCTGCCTGTTCCATCCTTCTTAGCAACATCCCTGTGCAGTGATACTGTTGCTACAGCTTTTCCTGTATTGATTTTTTTAATACGTGATGTATAATCTACATTCTCATCTGTTGTCCTTGTCATAATAACCTTAACTCCATAATCAGCAAGATTTTTTTCAACAAGTCCAGCCAGCTCTAACACCTGTGTTTTCTCATAATTCTTTCCATCATACTGTCCTGTATCAGAACCTCCATGAGATGCATCTATACATACGATTGCTTTATCTGATATATTTGTCTTTTTACCACTTGTATCATTACCGGATTCGGTATTGTCACTTGGTTCTTCTGATATAGAATCATTTGTTTTATCACTTCCAATACCAACCATTGATTTTATTGAAGTTCCAAAGTCCATATATAACATAACCGCAAAAACTATAACAGACATTAAAGCCGCTATTCCAAATATTCTATGCCACTGTATTCCTGTACCTTTATTTTTCATATTACCTTTTTTCCATATCTTTATATAATGTTGATAGCTCTCCTATACTGGGCAAATTTTCCCTTATACTAATCATACCTTTATATTTTCATGGACACAGCCTGGAATGTCAAGCAAAAAGTTATATTATTTTATATTATTTGATGTTAATTCTTCAACACGCCCTCACCATATCCCTCTTCAATCTTTTTATTATCTTTTTTTCAAGTCTTGATATATACGACTGTGATATACCAAGCATATCTGCTACTTCCTTTTGTGTTCTTTCTTCTCCATCTTTGTCGCTAAGCCCATATCTTAAATCGACTATAATTCTCTCCCTCTCTGACAGATTGCCAAGTGCACTTTTAAGTGCTTTCATTTCCACCTCATTTTCAAGATCCTTATAACACACATCATCATCTGTGCCAAGAATGTCTGACAATAAAAGCTCATTTCCATCCCAGTCTACATTTAAAGGCTCATCTATAGATACTTCTGCCCTGATTTTACTGTTTCTTCTAAGATGCATAAGAATCTCATTCTCTATACATCTTGATGCATATGTAGCAAGCTTTATATTTTTATCACGATCATATGAATTAATAGCCTTTATAAGTCCTATTGTTCCGATAGATATCAGATCCTCTACTCCCACACCTGTATTATCGAATTTTTTTGCTATATATACAACAAGACGAAGGTTATGTTCTATCAGCATTTTCTTGGCATAATCGTCATCCTCGGTTTTTAACATCGCCAATACATTTTTCTCCTCATCTGTATCAAGCGGTGCTGGTAACACCTCTGCCCCTCCTATATAATGAACCTCTTTTGAGCCTAACATATATAGATTTTTTATAGATGGTACCATCTTAAACCGGAAACGATCCGCAACTGCCACTTTAATCACCATTTCTCTCCTCTTTTCTACGGTGCTGTTACTTTTATAGAAATACGAATGCACCGCTGACATATTTCCATCCTGTAATGCAAAAACTCATCCTCTCTTATAGCTTTGCATTAACGCTAAATCATACGTCCATTTATAAGTGCCTGATATTCCCCGTTTTGTGATACTTTCCTATCCGAAAGTCCTATCAGTGCACCTTTATAAGCCTTCGTTTCATCTTTTCCTGATATGTACATATAATCTGATGTAATAACTTCTATGATCCCCTCATTATTACCTATTGTTCTGTATGGTATAAAATGATACTTTAATCTCCCGTAATCATTTATCTGATAAAGAACATTTTCAAAATATGATTTATCCATCACATTTACCGGCTTACCTGTATACTTATCTGTAAGCTGATTCCCGGTATCTACTATTCCGTGAAGCATAATCTTATGATTGTCAACTATAACAGTAACCTTGTATATGTCACTGTTTTTTTTATAAGTTCTATACACTCTGGCAATCACTATTATAACAACTACGGATATCAGTATAAGATATATAAGCTGATTGTAAGTAACTAATATACGTCTTATTATCCAGCCGGCATATGTATAATATACAATCATATGCATAATCCCGCCTGAAAAACATGCTACAGACAGCATAATAATCATACCCTTAAACAGTTCTTTTAAATAATTTGTTAAAGCATACCTGTCCTTGTTACTTTGTCGTGCTTTTATGATATTTAATGGACTATTTATCACAGCAAGCATAAGAGCTGTAACAATAAAATATGTGCATAAATTAACGAATAGCCTATATCTGTCAGGAATCATCACTGCAGCAACTGACCATACTGCTCCTAAAGTGGAAGAAAGCAGCAGCCGGATAGCAGATGCATGATAACGCATAATTCTGTTAACAATAAGCAGTATAACCAGATCCATACAATAATTAATCCCAAACAATATATCTATATATATTACAATCCATTCCCACCTCCTTTACGCAATATATACAGGATTATGTATAACATCCTGTATCAGCGAACAAGAAGAGTATACATAAAGTTATGTGCAAAATTTGTCGTAGTAAGGAGCCGTATACAAAATTTAAGATAAAAGTCTGCTGCTGCTTTTCATTGTATCGTCATAAATATAAACATAAAAAAACAGGATAGTATATAAATCAATCATACACTATCCTGCTATATATAAGTTATTATAAGACTACTGCGTCTGTTTATGTATTACTTTCTGTTCTTCTGAAGAAATGTAGGAATTGTAATTCCATTAGACTTCACATTGCTTGTAACAGGTGTTGGCTGCTTGAGACCTGGAAGTGGAGCTGTTGTAGAGCTCATACCCATACCTGCCACAGACTGTGGCTGCTGGTAAGAATATGCTGGCTTTACAGCTGGCTTTGGTGTCTGAACCTGTGCCTGTGCTTTTGGCGAAAACTTAGCCATGGCATTATTAACGTTAACACCCTCTATACCTGTAGCAATAACTGTGATTGTACAGCTGTCTGTAGCACTTTCATCATATACAGCACCAAAGATAATATTAGCATTGTCACCGGCAAGCTCCTGTATATAGCTGGCTGCATCATTAGCCTCAACAAGGCCAATATCACCTGATATATTAATAATAACATGTGATGCACCTTCAATAGTTGTTTCAAGAAGAGGACTGGCAACTGCCTGCTTAACCGCTTCAATGGCCTTATCATCACCTGTAGCTGAACCTATACCTATATGAGCAACACCCTTGTCTACCATAACAGTCTTAACATCAGCAAAATCAAGATTAATAAGTCCAGGAACATTAATAAGATCTGTGATACCCTGAACAGCCTGCTGTAACACTTCATCAGCCTTCTTTAATGCCTCAGGCATAGTTGTTCTTCTGTCAACAATCTCAAGAAGCTTATCGTTTGGAATGACAATAAGAGTATCAACACTTTCCTTAAGCTTTTCTATACCAGCTTCTGCATTAGTCATACGTGTTCTTGCCTCGAATCTGAAAGGCTTAGTAACAACACCAACTGTAAGTATTCCCATCTGCTTTGCAATCTTGGCAACAACAGGTGCAGCACCTGTTCCTGTTCCGCCTCCCATACCACATGTAACGAATACCATATCAGCACCTTTAATAGCCTGTGTAAGCTCTTCAACATTCTCTTCTGCTGCTTTCTCACCAATCTCTGGCTGTGCTCCTGCACCTAATCCTTTAGTAAGTTTTTCACCTATCTGGATAGCTGTAGGTGCTTTACATAACTGAAGTGCCTGGCTATCTGTATTGATTCCTATGAATTCAACACCAGATATGCTTTCATCTATCATTCTATTAACAGCATTATTACCGGCACCACCGACACCAATAACAATAATCTTTGCTGATAAATTTGATTCGTTTTCTATTATCTCTAACAAGGTTATTGCCTCCTTCTATACTTATACATATTTATAATCATATAATTTTTCACAACAAATATCAACTAATTTTTATATTTTTATTCACAATTTTATTCACATTTTCATAATCTTTGTTCATTCCATAATAGTATGATGCCAATACCAGAATTTCAGGAATCATTTCTCATCTTTTTTAAATATTATTGCATTGCTGTCTTTCGTATAATCCTGCATATAAAGTGTTCCCTTTAAGCCTGAGAATTTAGTTTCCATCTGCTTCAGTTCAAAAAGCTTGTCCGTATAATCATCACTATTTCCAAGATACACCTTAACCTCTTCAATATACAGTATTAAATTATCAGATGAATCAAAATATACCTTTGATACATCCAGATCATATTTATCAAAGCTTTGTGTAAGGTCAAGTATCTGCCTGAATATATCATCATCACCAACATCAAGCTTTGAACCTAAAACTATCGAATTAAACTTAAGCCCTATTATTTCAGGGACCTTATCATAACTTTCTGTGGAGCTTTCAACAACTATGCCATCCTTATCAAAGAACATATTACATCCCATATATCTTATATAACCAATAACTGACTTTTCATATACTGTTATATACATTTTCTTTGGCCATTGTATTTCCACATCATACTTCTGTATAAATGGTATTGTCTTTTTTTTATTACCAAACAGCTTATAAAGTAATACATTAGGCTTGTCTTTTCCAAATATTTTTTCGGTCATCTCCTCATCAGAATAATGGGAATTGCCAGCATATGTTATACTTTCTGCCTGAAAGCCTATATATACCGCAATCCCCACTGCAATAAGAATAAACATTACAATAAAAGCTGTCAAAAAACCTTTTCCTTTTTTTCTTTCTCTTGCCATATTAATTTCCATTCCAGCCTGTTTATACTTCTATCTTTCCAGGTTAATCTGGCTGCTTATATTAAACACTATTCCAAGTTCTGCAAGCAGCAATATGGTCGCCGAGCCTCCATAGCTTATAAATGGCAATGTAACACCTGTATTAGGAAATACATTGGTTACAACTGCTATGTTTATAATCACCTGTATAGCTATATGTGCAAACACACCAACTGCCAGAAGCGAGCCAAAAAGATCTGGCGAATTCTGTGAAATATATATTATTCTCCACAACATTATTATAAATAAAAGTATAACGCATATCGCACCAAATAAGCCTAATTCTTCACAAATGATTGAAAAAATCATATCATTCTGTGATTCAGGTATGAAGCCAAGCTTCTGCATACTCTTTCCAAGTCCTTTTCCAAAAAGTCCGCCAGAACCTATAGCATATAACCCCTGCATAGTCTGATAACCTTTATCATCTATGTACTTCTCTGGATTAATCCATACAAACAATCTTGTAAGACGGAAGCTTCCTTTCATCTGCGTACCAGCTTCCACTGCTTTCTTTAACCACTCACGTATGCCAACATATCCTATGGCTATAAGTGCGGTCAAAAAACCATGTAATCTATAGTTTGGATATACTACAAATGACATTATAAATACTATTCCACATATAATAATGGCACTACTCAGATTAGACGTTATAACAAGGATCATTCCTGCGGGTAACAGGGCACATCCAAGAAATATCTTTGCATTCTTTGATAATGTCTTTATTTTAGTTCCTGCTGCACACATTCTTGCTGCAGTCATAATTATAACGGCTATCTTAACAATCTCTGCTGGCTGTATACTTATAGGGCCAATATATATCCATCTTTTTGCACCATGACTCTCGGTTCCAAAAAATATAACAGCCACTACCGAAATCAGAGCCATAATAAATAAATAAGGTGCAAACCTTTTAAGCACATGATAGTCTAAAAACCTGGCTATAAAAAGCATGATCACAAAGCCGCCGACATCAAAAAAAAGCTGCTTCTTAAAATAATACTCCGGGTCACCATAATTAATCTGGGCAGTATAAGAACTCGTACTATATACCATAGTAAGTCCAAAGCCAACTATGAATATAAGAACAAATAAAAGACTGTAATCAAAATAGAATCCATTCTTTCTTTTTTTCTTCTTCCTTGCCATATTTTTCCTCTTTTATATCATCATATTCTTTTATTAAAGACTGTTAACATATTCCTTGAACATATCTCCACGCTGCTCATAATTGTCAAACATGCCCCAGCTTGCACATGCAGGTGATAACAGTACAGCATCACCATCCTTGGCATTCTTTGCACATATTGAAACAACCTCTTTTAGTGAATCTGCAAACACATAGTTGCTAAAGCCGTATTTATCACATGTTTCTGCTATCTTATGTGCTGTCTGTCCAAGTAACACAAGCATTTTGACTTTATCACCAAAGGCTTTTACATACATATCAAACTCTGAGCCTTTATCATAACCTCCGCCAATCAGAATCGTAGGTCTTACCATAGCCTCTATAGCCTTAACAGAAGCTTCCGGATTAGTTCCCTTTGAATCGTTGTAATACCATACACCATTTTTGGTAGCAACATATTCTATTCTGTGTTCTACAGCCTTAAAGTTCTTTATCTGTTCTATTATAATATCATCCGGAATCCCCACAGCCTTTGTCATGGCTATAGCTGCACACACATTTTCATAATTATGTGTTCCAAGTAGATTCATATCATGGACATTTAGCATTATCTTATCAGTTACACCATCTGTATATCTTATGTTATTCCCATCAAGATAAGCACCTTTGCATGGTTTTCTCCTGCTTGAAAACCATACAACTGATGCGTTGCATTCTTTACCGAATCTGTATAATTCTTCATCTTCCATATTAAGAACACATACATCACTCTTATTCTGGTTCTTTGCTATTCTTTCCTTTGTATGTGCATAACATTCCATAGTGTGATGTCTGTTAAGATGATCTGGTGTTATATTTAAGATAGCACTTACAACCGGATGGAATTCATGTACAGTTTCAAGCTGGAAGCTGCTTATCTCAGCTACTGTATATGAATCCTCTGTTGTCTTAAGAACCTCACCTGTATATGAATTACCTATATTGCCTACTACAAATGTCTTTTCATTGTATGCCTTTATTATCTGTCCAACAAGAGCTGTTGTTGTTGTTTTTCCATTAGTACCTGTTATGGCTACTATTTTTCCTTTGTCATAATTATATGCAAGTTCTATCTCTCCCCATACAGGAACACCAGCCTTTTCAAACAGTTCGACTATCGGACTGTCTATAGGAACGCCTGGACTTATAACAAGAAGTTCCACCTTATCAGTTATACCTTCTGGAAGCTGTCCTATAATAATCTGTGCTTTATTACCACCAAGCTTTTTTACTACATCTTCTGTTGAAAGCTTTTCATTGCCATCATATATGATACAGTCTGCTCCTACTTTATTAAGGAGATCTATGGCACCTGTTCCACTTATTCCAGTACCTACAACCATTACTTTTTTGTCTTTTAAATCCATAATCACTCATCCTATCTGCCTGCACATAATGCAGACTAACTATTCATTAAAAAGCTTATTTTATTTTACTCTAAGCATTTACATATGTAAAGTATTCATTTAATCCATATATGGCAATATATTGTCATATAACTCTCTTATGACAGGAGCTGCTATTGTTCCTCCATAGTATACGCCCTGAGGCTCATCTATAAGACACATAGCTATAACAGAAGGATCCGTCACATCTGAAAAACCTATAAAAGAGGCTATATATTTTCCTGAACCTCTTGGAAGCTTCTGTGAAGTAGCTGTTTTTCCTCCTATTGAAAAGCCTTCAATATATGCTTTTTTTCCACCACCTTCTTCAACAACCTGTCTTAATATATCCTTCATCGTATCACTTGTTTCCTTACTTACAGCTTCCTGTGTAGTCGAATATGAAAACTCGCTGTATGTTGTTTTATCAGCAGCACATGTTCTGATTGCAAAATGTGGTGTTACCAGATTACCACCATTTACAATTGCTGCAGCTGCCCTTAGCATCTGCATTGGAGTTATCTGAAACGACTGTCCAAACGACATGGTTGCCAGCTCCACCTCTCCTACGTTTTCCTTCTTATGTATGATAGTACCTGCTTCACCTGCTATATCAATTCCTGTCTTTGAGGTTAATCCAAGCTTATCAATATATGTATAGAAATTATCTACACCGACACGCCTCCCCCATTCTATGAATGCCGGATTACACGAATTCATTACTGTCTGGGTAAAGGTCTGCGTTCCATGTCCTGTTGTTTTATGACATCTTATTCTTCTATCAGCAACTGTTGTTGAACCACCACATGTATACATATCTGACAGGCTCACAACACCAAGTTCAAGCGCAGCTGTTGCTGTTACCATCTTAAAAACCGAGCCAGGTTCATATGTATCATTTATACAGAAATTTCTCCACATATTATTTAGTTTATCCATCTTATTTCCAGTTGTGTCTTCATCATCATAATTCAATGTATATGGATCATTCAGGTTATACTCCGGAGCATTTACCATTGCATATAACTCACCATTACGTGGATTCATGACTATTATCGATACCCTTTTTGCCCCCTTTTTAACAAGTGTCTTTTCTGCAAGCTGCTGTGCATACATCTGGATATTTATATCTATGCTTGTATAAAGGTCACACCCTGCCTTGGGTTCAAGCCTTCCTTCTTTTTTACCCTCAAGCTCACTTCCCCACGCATCTGTAAGTGTCAGTATCTTTCCACCATCTCCTGACAGGCAGGCATCATACTTTGCTTCAAGACCAACAATCCCCTGATTATCTCTTCCTGTAAACCCTATAACCTTAGATGCCAGAGTGTCATATGGATAATATCTTTTATAATCCTCATCAACCTTCACCCCTGCATAATCATACTCCCTTATCCTGTCTCCTGTTTCTTTATCAACATTTGTCCTGATAATCTCTATTGATGATATTTTATTTACCTTTTTAGTTATCATCTCCTCTTCTTCTGACAGCTCACTGCACAACATCTCAATAACCTTTTGTGGTTCTTTTATCTGGTTATGTATAACTGACACAGTACACACTGTCCTGTTATCTGCAAGCACTGTTCCATTAGCATCAAGTATACGGCCTCTCATTGCCTTTATCGCACGCTCTCTTTCGTGCAATTCTGTTGCCTTTCTGCTATAATAGCCAGCCTCAACCGTCATAATACATCCTATACGGACTGTTAGAAGTGACATGATTATAATAAGACTTATTATTATGGTCAGCAGCTTTTTTCTGTGCCTCGTTCTTACATACAAAGAATATCTTTCATCTTCATTTAACTCTATTCTTGATTTCATATAATACAATAACCCTGTGTAAACTTACTTTATTCATATGTAAGTTCACTCAGGGTTATTCTTATACTTATTATTACTAGTTAACTGATGGCATGTTCTGTAAGTTTTCAGTTGCTGTGTTCTGTATAGAACCCTCTGGTACACCATCCACTGTATATTCATCTTCCGCAGTGCCTGTATCTGTTTCTGGTTCTAATGAATCCTTGTAAACACTCATATAAGGAAGAAGCTTTTCTAATATATCATGTGAAAGTGTAAGAACATCTGCTGAGCTTCCGGATGTTCCTGTCGTTCCATCTGGTTCATCAATTATTACATATATAGCAAACTTTGGATTATCAGCTGGCGCATGTCCTATAAATGATATAAGCCACTTATTCTCACTTCTTGGTGATTTCTGCGCAGTTCCTGTCTTTCCAGCCACTGAATACCCCGTAACAGCTACCTTCTTAGCTGTTCCTGTTTCAACTGTGCTCTTAAGATATCTTCTTAACAGCTTTGATGTTGACATAGTAACTGTCTGTCTCACAAGCGTAGCTTTGTTTTCTTTTACAACCTCGCCGTTAGCTGATTCTATTCTTTTAACTATATGTGGCTGATATAACATTCCACCATTTATAATAGAACAGTAGGCAGACATCATCTGCATCATATTAACATTAATAGTCTGCCCAAATGAGTTACATGCAGCATCTATAGTTGTCATCTTATTTCCATATACAATACCCATTGTTTCACCAGGAAGATCTATACCTGTTGTTTTACCGAAACCAAAAAGTGACTGATATGCTGCAAACTTTTCGTTGCCAAGTTCTAAGGCAAGATGGATCATATATGGATTACATGAATTCATAACAGCCTGCTCTACTGTAATCGTTCCATGTCCACCTGATGAATACACATGGCACTTAAGCCTGTCAGGTCCTATCATTTCATATCCATTACATGTATAAGTATCTCCATCCTTTACAACGCCTTCTTCTAAAGCCGATGCCACTGTAACCGGCTTAAAGGTTGAACCTGGTTCGTAACTTTCCGATACACAATAGTTCGTCCATAATGAATATAATGCATTCTTATAATCATCATCCGACATCTTATCTATCTGTTCCTGAGTATACACACCACTTAAGTCTCTTGGACTGTTAAGGTCAAAAGTTGGATAACTTGCCATTCCAAGAATATCCCCGTTAGATGGATCTGCAACTACTACTGCTGTATTCTTTGATGGTTTTTCAGCGTTATATTCTTTAATACATTTTTCTATAATAGACTGAACATTATAATCTATCGTTGTTACGATGTTATTTCCATCTACAGCAGCCTTCTGTGTTTCTGTAACCTCTAGTCCATCATCAACATAGCTGTATGTTGTTCCATTAGTTCCTGTCAATTCATCATCATACTGGCTTTCTATTCCAAGTTCACCACCATTGCTGGCACTTGCAAAGCCTATCGTATCACTTGCAAATGTGCCTAATGGATATTTTCTTAAATAGCTGTCCTCAAACCATACACCCTTAATGTTTTTTCCTTCTGTCTTATCATTCATAAGATTCTTAAACTCTTCTATCTCATCCATGGTAAGATTTCTTAAAAGCTTCTGATAACGGCTGTTAGGATTGGCTGCAACTATAGTTTCAAGCTCACTTCTGTCAAGCGAAAAGCATCTTGTAAGTGCACTAAGTGTCGGTTCTTTATATTCTTCATCTGAAAGCAGCTGTTTAACATCTAATATAAGATTATAAACCTTTTCGCTATACGCAAGCACAGTACCATCGCTTGTAAGTATCTGTCCTCTTTTATATGCAAGCTCAGTTGAAGTATATGTCTGATGGTCTAATACCGCTTTTGCATACACATCACCATGTGTATAGTTTATCTTAAACACATGTCCACCAAGAACTATCAATATAACAACAACCATGCCAAGCGCAACCTTGCCCCTGACATGGACTCTTTTTAACATCACTCTTTTTCTTCTGTACTTATTTCTTCTTAACTGTTCACTATCTGCCATAAGTACCTCTTAATATTCTGATATTTATATTCATCATTACTATATAACTGTAAATCAGTTATTTACCAGCTTCTGGAACATCCTTGAACTGTTTTACATATTCGCTTTCCTTTGAGTCATATGTAATAACCTGTCCTTTACCTGGATATATCATTCCAAGATCATTGACAGCTGTATCATATATGGCATCATAATCTATACTTGCATTGATATCAGCTTCAAGAGCATCATTGTTGTCTTTAAGTGAATTCAAAGTACTTTTTAACTCTATTATCTTATCTGAATTAACCTTAGCTGCTGCCTGGACATTAAGATACTGATAGCATATAAAAAATACAACTGATGCAACTGTTGCAACAACAACTGTATACATAAGATTAATCTTATTGTTGTGTCTGATCTGTTTCTGTTTTGCACGTCTTTGTTCTCTTGACTCTTCCGATTCTTCGTTACGTCTAAGAGGCTGTGCATTCATATTAAGCTGTCTTGCTGCACTTCCATATTCATATGCCTTACCATATATCTTACCAGAAACGCTTACACGGTTCTTTGAATTACTCATCTTCACTCTTACCTCCCCTTATGCTCTTTCAAACACTCTAAGCTTAGAGCTTTTTGATCTGCTGTTCTCCTCTAATTCCTCTTCAGATGGAATAATAGGTTTTCTTGTTATAACTTTTCCTTTAGACTTTTTGCCACAAACACATGTTGGAAAACTTGGAGGACAAGTACAAGGATTCTCATTATTCTTGTATCTGACCTTCACTATTCTGTCTTCAAGTGAATGAAAAGTTATTATACACAGGCGTCCACCTTTATTAAGCCTGTCTATCATCATATCTATCGAATTCTCAAGAACCTCAAGTTCTCTGTTCAACTCTATTCTTATAGCCTGATATGTTCTTTTTGATGGATGTCCACCTGTTGCCCTTACCTTCATAGGTATGGCTGCCTTTATTATTTCATTTAGCTCAAATGTTGTCTCTATAGGCTTTTTTTGTCTGGCAGCAACTATATGTTTTGCAATATTTTTTGCAAATCTGTCCTCTCCATAGTCTCTTATGATTCTGTAAAGATCATATTCACTATAATCATTAACTATATCTCTTGCTGTAACTTCCTGTCTCTGATCCATTCGCATATCAAGCTTGGCATCTACATTGTATGTAAATCCTCTCTCAGCTGTATCAAGCTGATATGAAGAAACTCCTAAGTCTAACATTATGCCATCTACTTTATCAATGGAAAGTTCATCTAACACTTTATCCATGTTGCAATAATTGTTCCTTACAATAGTGACTCTGTCCATAAAAGGTTTCAATCTTTCACTAGCTGCCTTTATGGCATCCTCATCCTGATCAATACCTATAAGTCTTCCTTTGTCAGAAAGCCTGCTTGCAATCTCATATGAATGGCCTCCACCTCCAAGCGTGCCATCTACATATATACCATCAGGCTTGATATTAAGTTGATCAACCGTCTCGTATAATAATACTGACTTGTGCTTGAATTCCATACCACTCTCTCCCTGTTTATACTTTAAATGTCAGTCTTTAGTGTTTCTGTTTAAAAGCTGATTCGTTCTTATATAGTAAATCCCAGACTGTCCATATTTTCTGCGACTTCATCCATATCATCATCATAACCGCTTATGCTTTCATCCCATCCTGCTCTGTTCCATATCTCTATACGGCTTCCAACCCCTACGAATACAACATCCTTCTCAAGTGATGCAAACTCACGTAATACAGATGGAATAAGTATTCTTCCCTGCTTGTCAACCTCCATTTCTGCTGCTCCCGCAAGAAAGAATCTTGTAAACTTTCTGGCATCTTTATTCGTAAGAGGAAGTGTCCTTAACTTCTCTTCAAACTTCTGCCAGTCTTCTTTGGTATATACAAAAAGGCAGTTATCAAGTCCTTTGGTAACAACAAAGTTATCACCAAGACTTTCGCGGAACTTCACTGGAACGATTATTCTGCCCTTGGCATCTATAGTATGGCTATATTCGCCCATAAACATAGCAATCGTTCCTCCTTTCTACCACTTTCTTCCACTCACTACCACTTTGCTCCACTTTAGAGTCAATTTTATACTTTTTTAATAAAAAACACAAGCATTTTCCTATAGTTTTTTGGCATTTTCTAAAATTTTCCATCAACATCAGGCAGATTAATATCAACCACTTGCGGACTTTTTTAAAAATATAGTACAAAAGGACCAGACAATCTGTCTTATGACAGCTGTCTGGTCCTTTTATAAACCTTTATCACATTTTATTTTATACGTTAAAACGGAAAAGAATTACATCTCCATCCTTAACTACATATTCTTTACCTTCCATACGCACAAGACCTTTTTCTTTTGCCTTTGCATAAGTACCACAATCTAAAAGATCCTGATAATTAACAACTTCTGCCTTGATAAAGCCTCTTTCAAAGTCACTATGAATCTTTCCTGCAGCACCAGGCGCCTTAGTTCCTTTTGTTATAGTCCATGCTCTTGTCTCTGTTTCACCAGCTGTTAAGTAGCTGATAAGTCCAAGTATCCTGTAACTTGCTGCTATAAGCTTATCAAGTCCTGATGAGCTTATTCCAAGATCATCAAGGAACATCTTCTTCTCTTCATCATCAAGTTCAGAGATTTCTTCTTCTATCTGTGCACATATAACGAATACTTCACAGTTATCCTTCTTTGCATATTCTCTTACCTGTGCTACATATTCATTGCCAGCACCATCATTAGCAAGATCATCTTCTGACACATTAGCAGCAAATATAACCGGCTTAGCTGTAAGTAGATTATATTCCTTCATGAATGCTTCTTCATCCTCATCCTCACATTCAAAGTTCTTGGCAAGATTACCTGCCTCAAGAAATGCAAGAAGTCTTTCTATAAGTTCACATTCCTTAGCTATATCCTTGTTATTATAAGAAGCTCTCTTCTGCTTTGCCAGTCTTCTCTCAAGCACTTCCATATCTGAGAATATAAGTTCAAGATTGATTGTTTCAATATCACGTACAGGATCAATAGAACCATCTACATGTACGATGTTAGAATTCTCAAAACATCTTACTACGTGAACGATTGCATCTACTTCTCGTATATTAGCAAGGAACTGGTTACCAAGACCTTCTCCCTTACTTGCTCCCTTTACAAGCCCCGCTATATCAACAAACTCTATAACCGCTGGTGTTATCTTTGCAGAATTATAAAGTGCTGCAAGCTTATCAAGTCTCTCATCTGGTACTGTAACAATACCTACATTAGGATCAATTGTACAGAATGGATAGTTTGCTGACTCCGCTCCTGCCTTTGTAAGTGAATTAAATAATGTACTTTTACCTACATTTGGTAGACCTACGATTCCTAGTTTCATTTTATCTTATACCTGTCAGAAAATCCTTGTATTTCAAGTTTTTTCGCCTTTCCATGTTATTTTACTACACAATTTTTAAAGCTTTTTCTATCCCTTTCTGCTGTTTAAGCATAAAGAGTTTGATACGGGTTATTATTATATCACGATTCTTGCAATTTTGAAACCACCAATTTTTATAATTCAAACTTCCGTGTTCTGGGCGATACAGAATTTATTCGTAAGTGCAAAATAAAATAGAGGATTTATTTTCATCTCAAAACCATTCATAATTAGTACATCAATTAAATAATTATGGATGTTGGATATAGGTTTATTCTTTTTCTCTATGCAAACAAGACTTATACCTTTTTGATTAGCTTATGAATTAACAAGCCAATTCCTTTATTCGGGAGTTTGACAGGTATTTAAATACAAAAACACTTTAAAGCCTTTTATTAGGCTTATTTTTTTTGTCAACTTATATTGCACGCACTTATAGATACTGTATAATAGATTTATAGTATTATAATGAAAATGAAAGGATTTCTCTCTTATGGATTACGAACAGTATCTCAAGCTTTGCCAGAGTATTCAGGAAACAAACGATCTTTTGTTAGAACTTTTTGAAGAAGATCTTGTTAAATCTGGATTAAAAGAAAAAACTATCAATCGTCACCTTTCAAATGTCGATTTTTTTCTCAATGAATTTCTGCTTCGTGCAGGTGCTCTGCCTATGGAAAAAGGAATTTCTATGTTAGATGAATATCTCGGAAATTTCTTCATTCGCAAATGCATGTGGTCTACACCGGCTAATATAAAAACAAATGCTACAAGTATTAAGAAATTTTATAAGTCTATGTTAGAACATAGAAAAATAGAAAAAGAAGATTACGATTTTTTATGTTCCTGCATTAAGGATTCCATGGAATCCTGGCAGTGTGATTGTGCTATATACAATGATCCTTACAACCTGAACCCATTTTTTCCATTTTGATTTAAACGGAGTACTATATTATGCGACTAGACTGGACAAAAAACAAAAATCCCACTATTTATAGAGCTGTAAAAACTATCCGTGTTAATGGGAAGAATAAAACTCTTCCAACGCATATTAGCTCACTTTATCACTTGTTTCATTGCACTAATTGTTTATAGATACTTAGAAAAGAAGTTAGACAATCAATACAGCACAGATCAGATCCTTTCAACGTTTAGAGAAATGGATTTTGTCAAATATGAAGGAAAAGGATATCAACCGATCTATACTCGTACAAAACTAACTGATGACTTACATAATGAATTCAATTATTTTTTCTACGCACATTTTACGCCCATTTTCCATGAATAATATTTTGCCATGTGTGCCTCCCATTGTTATATCTATCTATTCCTCATATTCTGTCAGAGGCCAGCAGCCTCCATCAGTAATGCGATAATAGCTATCTGTATCAGTGTCAACCATTAACACTTGAATAACACCAGTTGACAGCACATCTTTATCTATGTATATGTGATTTTCGCCATCATAATATATGTCATTAAATGATGAATCTCCTGATATCTCCGATGTATGGACATAACCTGCTACTACTTTCATGTCAAGACCTTCTATTCGTCCTGTTTCAGCAGGATACTTTGAGGTGTATATATCATCAGATGTCTCCCATTCCCACATATCACCAACAGTTTCATCAATTCCGGCATGCACAAATATAGTATTGCCTTCCGTGTAATATCTAGGCAGGCTGCTCAACCAGCTTATATATAAATCATCAGCAGCATTTTCATTATCATACCATTGCATACTTCCATACATTGAATCTATGGTACATTCACCACCTATTACCATATCTTCATGATTTCCTATGAGCGCCATAACCTTATCATTGCCATATTGTTCCTGCAAATGCATTATCTTATCCAGTACTCCCCTGCCAGAATCACCACCATGCACATAATCACCAAGCAATAAAAGCATTGTATCATCTTCATCAAGATGACAGATTACATTTTCCAGAGCAGCCTCAAATGACTCAAGGCACGCATGTATATCACTCATGCAATATATTTTCATGTACATTCCTCCACAAATTCTCATTCTTTATCATTGACACTATTATATCGTTTTCGAAATAACTATGATTGGTATAGTTATTTATGAAACGATGTTCCAGAATAAAATTCTTCACTTGTATCTAAACATATCGCTGCAAGCCTTCCACACTTCAGATATGCACCACAGTCAATATCAATGTGATTATTTTTTCTGTACACATAGTCTGGTCTGGGATTGTCCTCAATATACCTTGTTGGTGTATGTCCTGTGACAGTTATTACATCATCAAAATATCTGACATCATAATCCACCCTTGACCATACAAGCTCATCAAGCGAATAATCATCAATATCCCTCTTAATATCGAAATTGCCAAGTCCTCCATGTACAAGAAGATACCTCTGCCCATTAACCTCTACCTTCTCGTAGCATGAAAAATCCGCCACATAATCAAGCACATCTTTTCTTGTCTCATTATCCAGCTTACTCAACTCATCAGTGGTTGCAATCCCGCCATTTCTCTGCCATGCATAAAGCTTCTGAAACATATCATCACTAAACTTTTTTGCAAATTCTATGACAGAATTCTCATCTTTTACTTCCTTAATAAGAACCGACATACATTCCAGCATCATCTGTTCATGATTGCCTGTTATAGGTATAACATTTGGCATTTCCATCATCTTAAGGAGTGTCTTTATCGGATTCTTTCCTCTGTCAACAACATCTCCAAGCACATACAATATATCTTCATCCGAAAAATGTATTATATCCAGCAGTTCCATAAACTTCCCGTATTCACCATGAATATCCGATATCACATATGTCGCCATATTCCCTCCGTATGCTATTTATTAAGTATTTCCTTCAGCGTGCGTGGCTCATAATTCATATAAGTCATCATACATCCTACATTATAAGCCCTTGCTATATCATAGCACTTCTCTGACCTAGTAAGATTTTCAATATTAAGTCTGCGTAAACATTCCTGATAAAATTCATTTTCATAAGTATTATGAGTATGTCCATACAAATGTATTGTCCACCTGTGCTGTCCATTCCACATAAGTATAGGATAATGGCTTAATACAAGCTTGTATGCATCTTTGTCTACATAATCAGTAATTTCCTTGTAATCATATATCTCTTCAAAAACATTCTTATATCTCATATCAAAAACATCATCATGATTTCCTTTAATAAGAACTTTCCTCCCCTTTAACTGTGCAACTAAGGCTATCAACTGCTCGTTTGTACCACGCATAGCAATATCTCCAAGAATATAAACTGTATCACCATTTGTAATCTTACTGTTCCATTTTTCTTTCATGTACTGGTGCATTTCCGCTAATGAATTAAATGGACGGTTATCGAAATTATTACCCTCATTTGTCACATTTTTATGGAAGAAATGCATATCACTAATAAAATAGTTCATTCGTGTTACCTCCTTTTTATCAACATCAAAATCAATACAATTCGTTCATAATCTCCATTCCCTCAATTCTTTATCTTTAGCTTTCACAACCTGATAATTCAGGTTGATTATACCACAAATTGTCTTTATGCAGTATCTCTAAAGGACTGTAATATTGCAATTATTTTCTCTCTGTCTTTATCTGTATAATAAGTGCTTAATTGTGTCATAAATACTTCCGAACTTTGGCATTCAAACCTTCCTCCCTCTCAATTTCAACAATTTCCATCTCATCAATACTCTGTATTTTAGATTCTCTTATATGTTTGAACAACGTATTCTCTCCAGGTAATTCACATGGAATTCCCAAAATATCATAAGAAACTTCTTTTTCTTGTCCTAATGTTCCATAATCATCAACCCATTCAACAGTTCCATAGCCATCCTTTTCGTCCTCTTTTCCAAAGGTAAAATACACCATTTCTCCTACTCTGTACCTAGGTCTTCCTACTTTCTGAACAAAATCTGACTCTCCTAATTCTTTGATTTCTTCATACAGTAGTTGAGCATCCATATATTGAATATTATCATGATAATGTCCAAAATACCATTGCGAATAATCTAGTTTTTTTGCAATTGCATCCATCCATTCCTCTGTTGACAGATCTATCTTCTCGAAATCTATTAGGCTCTCCTGACTTGGTCTATATACTAACGGGCAAGTATGAGAAAACACATAATCTATTTTCCAATCTACTTCATTCAATTTATTTTCTACTCGACTTTTTACTTTGTCGTTTGGTTGTTCATCCGGAAACCATGGAAGACCCATTAAAAGTCGGTATTCTTTATCCTGGCTGTATGCCCCACCGATTGCAACCGCCTTTTTTCCATCAAAATCATAAATTTCTCCATCTTTTGCAAATAATATATTCGGATATTCCGGCTCATAATATACCTCTCCTCCACGCCAGATTTGTGTTCTGTAAGTTTGTATATTATAAGGTCTTTCCTCATGATTTCCATGCACGCACAGAAAATAATTAGGAAAATCTGCAAGTATTTTTTTATTCTCGCGATCCTTGTCTGGTCCATAATAGTTTAATCCGACATCCCCCAGTAAGATGATCACATCCTCTTTTCCAAGTTTTTTATTAAATCTTACCAACCAGATTAACTTTTCAAAATGTGCATGACAATCTCCTGTTATGTAATAAGCCATTTCAATCATCCCCTTCATTTCTAAAAATCTTTCCTAACACTTGCATTTTTCCGTTCCTGGCATCCATTAACACGCAAATCCAATCTTCTTTATCTGTCTTTTCACTTCCATCGGAATCTCTGGAATATCGCTTTCTTCAATGGTAGTCAGCACTTCTGTTGTAATTTCCGTTTCGTCCATCTGACATATTCTTTCTGCCAGATTCATCTCTGCTTCTTCCAATATTTTTCTTGCAAATCTTCCATTTCCATAGTCTCTGCTATCTTTTACATTCTCAAAATTCTCTTTTATTTTTTTCATTCCTGCCTCTGTGATTGTCATTTGTTTTCTTGAAAGCATCAGTTTTGTAATCTCACAAAGTTCCTCCGTAGAATAATCATCAAATTCTACACTAAATGCAATTCTGGAACGCATACCCGGATTTCTGTCAAGAAACTGTTGCATTGGTTTCGGATAACCTGCAAAGATTATAATCACATCATCCCTGTGATTTTCCATCTCCTGAACGATTGTATTAATTGCCTCATCACCAAAACTATTTTCACAGTTATCACAAAGAGAATATGCTTCATCGATAAAAAGGACTCCACCTTGTGCTTCTTTAAACTTTTCCTTAGCCAATGGTGCTGTAGCTCCTACATGTTCACCTACAAGATCTGCACGCCCTGCCTCTATAAACACACCTGTTGATAATATTTTCTCATCTTTCATAATCTCTGCAAACAATCTGGCTACAGTAGTCTTCGCTGTTCCCGGATTTCCTGTAAAGACCATATGTAAAGAAGCTTTATCCCTTTGAATACCTTTCTTAATACAAAGCTTGTTTATCTTATGTTTGGCAATCGCTTTATGGATTACTTTTTTAACAGAAGCTAATCCGACCATTTCGTCTAATTCTTTTCTGGCTGCTCCTGATTTTCTTTCCTTCTTTTCTCCCTCTCCCAGCATATGGATATCTGCCTTCGTAATCTGAAAAAGCTCTTCCTTTTGAATATCACTCACGCTTTCGCTTGTTGAAAGCAACCTTACGGACTGTTGTCTAACCGCACGTTCCATCAGATTACGGACATACCTTCCATTCCCAAAATTATCGATATTTCTTACTTTTTCAAAGATATAATGCGCCTCTTTGATTGCGTCATCTGTCACACAGAATCCTTTTTCATTAATCATCAGCTTAAAAATATCTGTAAGTTCCTCTGCTGTGTAATCTGGGAAATCAATCCAATATGGTATTCTGCTTTTCAATCCTTCATTTCTCTTCATAAACGCTTTCATTCTTTCATTGTATCCTGCAAGAATGACAATCACATTTTCTCTTTGATTTTCCATTTCCTGAAGCAGCACTGTAATAGCTGTGTCACTCTTCATAGCATACGCTTCATCTATGAACAAAACACCTCCTCTTGCTGCCATAAATGCTTCTCTGATAGCAGTTACGCATCCCATTCCATCCAGATCCATTCCTCCACGCTCAACAAATGCACCACTTTTTAAAATGCCTTTTTCTTTTGTAATTCCTGCAAATAATTTCGCAACTGTAGTTTTGGCACTTCCCGGGTTCCCGCCAAAAATCATATGCATTGAACTGGATTGATAATCATTTCCTTTTCGTTTTTTTCGTTCTTTTTCAACAATATCTGCTGTAATAATGTTGTCAATCTGCTTTTTTACAATTTTCAGTCCAACCATGTTCTGTAACTTTTCATAGGCAGATCTTTCATTTTCATTTCTATCCAACAAGAAATCTTCCGAAAGATTGTAGTCATATGCTTTCAATACATTTTTATTCAGACACCATGCTTCAAACTGCTCATAAGCTCGTAGTACATCTGTCTGGGAAAATTTATTTCCGGTAAATAACGCCATGAACTCCTGTGCCTGTCCGGCATATTTTGAATATTCCGATTTTTCAATCAATCTCTGCATATAAGCGACTGCCGCCTTTCTGTCACCTGTTCCTTCTCTTAGCATAACTGTCATTACATAATTTTTTAACTGTGGCAAGAGATAATAGGCAAATCCTGGATGATCCATATCATATGTAAACACAAACAGGCATTTGTTCCGATACTTCTTTATAAGTTTCTCCAGATATTGACTCGCCCTTACATAATCAACCGGATCACACCCAAACTTTTCAGATAAATCTAAAACAATCACTCCACCATAACTGTTTTCGATAATTTCTTCGAGATGATTATTTTCCCTGAATAGATTAGGTTCTATTTCACTGACGATTTCCATTCTTCTGCTGCCGATTCGATTCGCTTTGCGTAAATTTTGAACAAGTAATTCTGTCATTTCACCTGCTGCTTCAACACTACGACTGGATATCACATAATGAACCATATTTCCACGGTATTCAGATAGATTTGCATGCGCTTTTATATTCCAAAGTTCCTCCACAAAATCCTGATGGTAGATACTACAGATCTCGCCCTCCTGTTCGGAGATAATACGCTCCTTAAAATCATAAGGAAATGGTCTTGTATAATTTATACAAGAATAATAATAGCTCCATAGATTCGACGATTCTATGATTCGAGTAGAATAGTCACAACATCTTCTTCTTTTACTTTCAAGAATACAATCCAAGAACTGATGCATTGTTATTTCATATGGCTCTACTTGAATCCTTTTTATTCCAAATATATCTCGCAACATTTCAAGAATACCGTCATATACATTTTGAAAATTCAACTTTTGTTCATCGAAAGAGAAGATTGCTGAAATCAGATTTTCTTCTTCCCGATACACTAAAAATGTCCTGTTATTTTTCATATTCTGATACATATACGAGTTGATAGATTCAAGTACATTGTCGTATCCATAGTGTCTGAGTTCGATTTTTGCATTTTCCTTAATCTCTTCTGAATTTGCATTCAACTTAAAACCATAATACCGCATACTCTTTCCCTCCGTGTTAAATAAATTATCTTTTTATCCCGACATCTACAGCATAATATCTTATGGCTTTTGGGCTTCTTCCAGCATCTTTTCTGATGAATTTTTTTCCGACATACTTCAGCATATTTTCTGGCATATTTCAGAACCAAATCCGGGCAAAATTCTTTTCAGTTGCTTTTATGACTGAGATAATCTCCCAACGCTTCCGTTGCATATCTTAGTGCCTGCCTTTTTGGATCATCTTCTATATATGTTGGGGATTCTACTTCCAGATATAATGGATTGATATGCTCATGTGACCAGATTCCTGATTCTGTTAATCCAAAACAAATCATCTGTATATCAGAAAAATCAACATACCATTTCTTTTCTTCAATACGTTCAAGATATCGATTCCAATCTTCTTCTCCTTCTCCCAGAATATAATAAGAACCGTCCCTTATATCTTTTACCGGTGTACCAGCTTGTAATGGACACGGCATTTTTATAAAATGATATTCGAATCGTTCTACTTTATAGCTATCTACAATCTTTTCTTCTTCCGGAAGCTCATAAGAACAGACTCGTTCTATTTCTCCATACATATTCAAGGTAACATATGCTACCGCATTTCCATCGTATGCACAGTATTCCTCAGTTTCAAATCCTAGATTGGGATTTCCTCTCCACAGATTACGAACAATTTCATCTTCATCAGCAGCTACAATCAACTGCTTATTTATCCGACATTTCAGCTCATATGTCTGCATATATTTTTTTGCATATTTTAAAGCTCTGTCATAATCAACGAAAAAGCCACAGCTTTCATATTCCATGTTTTCAACCACATAGACATATTTTCCCGACTGATTATAGATAAATATCTCAAATGCCTTTTTTTCATAGTCCAGACGTTCGTTAATTTGTCTTTTTAGATTTTGGTCTCTCGTTTCTTTTGACAGCTCCTCCAACACATCTAAAATTTCCTGCCGAAGTCTGCCTGGTGCATTCCAAATCAAAGTTGCCTTCTGAAAATCTGTAAATGCAAAATCAATTTCTTCAAAATATTTTTTCATCCATTGAGATGGAACTATTTCAAACATCTTACTTCCTCCCTACACAATTCCCGTTCTTACTATCTTCAATTCTCTTTCATTCATCTTTTTTCCCTGTTCATCCCACTCCGGCAAAATTGTGAATCTCCCATTTTGATAGTCTTCCAACAGTTTTTCTCTCATATCGATATACCAAGCTCTCAACGTTGATTGAAGATAATATACTTTGTCTTTTCAAGTTTCATCAGTTTCTAAAATATTTCCAGTTTGTACATCCATGTAAAAAATGATTTTTCCTTTGTCTCCACCATAATTCTTTTATATCTCGGTTAAGAAATAATGCAAAACTAAAGTATCATCATACAATAGTGCTGTTCCTAAATAGTTTTCCTTACCAATCCTATCACCCCAATCATGACCTGTTCCAATTGCCATTAAGTAGAATTCATTCTGGATATCCGTGGACATATTATGAACATCGGTTTGATACCACGCACACGGAATACCATATTGTGTTTCGATTTTCAGAATATGTTCCCTCGCTTCTGCTACTGATATAAATGGCAATTTTATTTTTCTCACATCCAACGTATCCATCGGAAGCTGCATTTTATGTATTAGCATTTTAATCCTCCATTCTTGCGCTACTTCTTTGCGCATCTCAAGTTTGTGCGAAGCACAAATATTGCGTGTGAAAAATATTATTTTTCACACTAATTACCTACTCTTTCATAAATAAATCCGGGAAATCATGTTCAAACACCTTTTCTAATGTTCTTAACAGTTCATTTCTGAATATCTTTTCGTATGAATACTGCAAGTTACCATTCTCCACTTTTTGAACAATTCCAGAAAAGTACGCCCCACGTTCTTTGAAGTCTCTTTCAGTCGGTAAAAATTCGAATCTAAATAAGATTAAATCATCAATCCCGACTTCTCTGTTATAAACTGCCTTATATAGTTCATAGTTCTCTGCACAGATATCATAAACAGCATCGAAGTACGTAATATGTCTGTTGATATTTTTCCAGCGTTTAACAACACCCGGTATCGAATAGCTCTTTATAAATAGTTCTGTCTCTTCAACAATTCGAATCAGCTTTTCTCGAACCTCTCTCTTATCAATAAATCTTGTGTTTACAAACGTGCGAATCGCATCTACTCTTTTTTCGTAATAAATAAATGCATCTATATCTTGATTTCCCAAATCTGGTACATAATTATAATTACAACTCTCTTCAATCTCATATAAAATTTCATAAAGCATTTTATAGACTTCTTTTATTTGAGCATTGTGGCTACTATTCTCTTTTTCCATCAAAGCTTGAGTTATTGTTTCGATTTCCACTTCTTCCAAGAAAGCCATTTCATCTCCATTTCCAAATGCTAATCCCAGCAGATGTATCGTATTTAAACCGATGATTTCTTCATTCCCTCTTAGAAAGCTTATAATCCTAGAGGCTGTTCTTTCTTTACCATTTTCATCGTCAGCGACTAATTCTAATGCCTCCTTCAAAGTCGCTGTGGAAGTCCGCTTATTTCTCGCCATTGCCGCCACAAAAGCTGGAACATCAAATAAATATGCTTTTCCCGCTTTCAAATATAATCGTTTATATTTTCTAATAACAAATTCATCCATAGACTTCACCTTTGATTTAACAATAATTTAACATGTCATTTTAATTAATCTCGCCAAAATACTGGCGAATTCATGTATTTTCCATATTTTCTTTAGAATAGTTTCTTATAGTTCATAAAATCGAAAGTGCAATCGTCTAAAATTACACATTCTTCTATTTTCGGATTTTCCTTCAAATACCTTACGATTCTAGCACCTCTTTAGCGATTTATATCCTGTATATGTCCAGAAATAATTAATCCATACTTTTTCAGTTTCGAAACAAGATAAATGAAATATTCAATCAACACATTTTTTATTTTGTTTCCATTCGTTCTGTACGTTTTTTTATTGCGTTGCAACAACCCAAAGCATAATTTATATAATTTTTCGGAATATAAGCATTTTCTAAATTTAGAAAATAATTATTTGTTCCTTCTATTTTAGGTTGTTCTTCTATAAATGTAAGATACGACATCGAATTTATATTATAGCTCGATAAATTATACACTTTATATGCATCATCAACTTTGCCTACAAAATCATTTAGCATAAAGAAATTAATATAACCCTCAAAGCTATCAAATTGTGACAGCCATTTCCTATTACCATTAAAAACATTTCTTGAAGCACTAACTTTATTGTTATCTAAATACCATTGCTTTAGTTCAAATAGAAAATAATCTATTCTCTCCTTAAATCTATAACTTCTAATTTCGTTTAAGGACTTCATTTGTTCATTTACTTTAAATCTCATTGTTGGTAATAAGATGTGACCACCGATTTCTCTTGTGATCATTACATTCATTAAAACAATAACATCTTTTTCAATATTTCTCTTCTCAAGATAATATCTTGATGGTCCAATATAATCCACACCAAGAATACAAGTTTCTTTATTTATCGTTTGAAATAAAGTATCATCATTTACATTATATTCAATTTGTGGTTGATGATTAGGATTATGTATATTTAATTTTTTTGACAGATCATTTCTTAGTTGGGGTAAGGTATCAATTTCATACTCAATCCCTCCTTTTCCTCCTGAAACAAAGAAATCCTTGTTACTTTCCAAAAAATAATTCAAGTAATAATCACCTCCGTCATTATTCTTAATTTAATTGTTCATTTTGTTTACTTAAACTTCGCACTTTAATAAGTGCCTATGCACCTTGCTACAAAAATAAAACTCATAGCAAAAAACTAAACCTGTTAGAACTATTTCTGTAAGCACTACAATGTCGTCTTTCCATATATAATCCTCCTTTGATCATTGATAGTCCCTCTTGTATATATTTGTAGTGACATGTATAGAATACTCTTCTTTGAAATCATTATCAATACATTTCTATACATATTTATCATTTATAGATTGAATATTCTAAAATATTGCTTATTTGCTTAACTATAAGCGTTCCCATCGTTTCATTTGTTACATCTGAAATTGTGAAGTTAAAAACTAATACTTCAAACGAATTTAACCATTCCCTCAGGCAAAGAATTCAACAAGATAGCTATACTGACATTTGCCTCATATAAGTATGCAATGCTTCCTGTTTGGGTACTGCAGGAGGCTACTGGTGTAAAGAAACAGACTTGTATACAACCGTATTGGTACAATTCCTTTGATTTTTTTGCATTGAAACAGGAGAAATGTTTTATTCATCGTAGCTGGAAAGTATTAGTAGTGTATTGATGAAACAGCTTGACATCTATACATACCTATACTATAATATTACTACTACAATACAGGGGTAAGAATAATGGATAAGATATTATCGATACGAAAAAACAATCAGGTTTTTTCATTATTTATAAAAATTCAGGAGTATCAAAAATCTGCGAATAGAACAGACATTATTAATGCAGCGATTCAAAAGGCTCTTGATGATAGAGAAAATGGTATGGTAAATTGGAATACAATCGCATCGGTTAAGATTCCTTCTATTTATACAGAAAATGATGATTTCCCAGAGTTTATCCAGCTTCGTGTTGATGAAGCGAAGTATGGTGAAATTGTTAATCAGATGAAGATGGATTTTAATTTAGAAAAAGGTAGTCCTGCACCATTTGTTGTAAAGCTTTTATTAATAAATTACTTATTGTTCTTGGAAAGTAATGGTATTAAGATAATCAAATCTAAAAAGGAAGAAACAATTGCTTCAAAACAAAAATTGATGGAAGAATTTAAAAAACTAACATCTGAAGAAAAGATGGAAGCAATATATGCATTGCTTTTGGATTTGACAATAAGATAATTATAGAATTAGAATATGGACAGGTATGTCATATCAACGATTGAATGTACATCAAAGGGTTTCTGATTTCCTAAGTTGGGATAAAGAAAATTTCACAAGAATGTAAGAGTTAGACCAGGATTTCAGATAAATCCATATTTGGAAAATTATGAAAAGTATATTTCTGATCCCCACACACTGCAGTGGACGATTAATGAATCTGAAAAAAACAGGAAAGAACAGTGTATATAGAAATATGTACCCTGTTCTTTGTATAATCTTTATCTAAATGACATTGGGATTTCTCCCGCGCCTTTATATTATTTCAGATATTCCGCTCTGGTCTTTCAAAGGTGTAAATTATCGGTTAATTCCCAAGAAATATACATTTTTCTGGAAGTCAAGTAAAACCTAACTTTGCAACACTTCGCCCTTAGTAGTAGGAACGTTAGTAATTTCTATGTATATTATTCATCCCAGTATTCGTCTGTCTCCTGGGATGTTGTTCGTATTCCAAATAACTTCCACATAAAATCTTCTCTCTCATGAAAGATATCTACAATATAGATTGCATCATCTGTAATCCTATAAAATGCATAGTTATGTTCTGTATATACCATCAGATAATCACATGGCACACCTATTGCCTTTTCTACTGATATTCCAGACTGTTCAAATCTCTGTAATCGTCGCATCGTCTGCGTCATATTTGACACAACATGTTCTGCTACATCTGCGCCATAATTTATCGTTACATCACGTTTGATATTGCGCAATTTCTGTGCCGCATCTGGTGAGTATTCTAATCTCTTCAAATTCTATACCCCCAGCTCTTTTTCTAAATCATCTGCAGAAATCCATCCCTCTTTATTCGCATGCTCCTCCGAGCTTTTCAATTTTGAAAACAATGTATATGCAGCTCGATATCTATCAAGCTCATCAATCTCTGCCATTGTCAGGATCCCATATTGACCGTGTCCATTACGTGTTAAATATACTCTGTTAGACACATCAACTTCCTTTAATACTTCTGTATAATTTCTAAGATCCGATACTGGTTTAATGTTTGGCATAACAATTCCTCCATTTCACATATCAATCTAAAATATTTCTAATTTATTAATATTATTATACCAACGAGGCTCATGTTATGCAACAATATTTGCGCGCATATTTAACAGCAAATATTAAGCTGCATAAAATAAGCACCTGATTCTGATGAACCAGATGCTTCCATTTTCTCCTGTACTTCACATTTGCTACACTCTCTTATAACACCCACATCATTCGTAGTAAAACCATAGTCAAAATTTCTGTCATTACCACCGGTTGCACCGTTACGCTGCAAGTCATTCTGGCTTTGTTATACAGGTTATCTCCTGCCGTGGCAGCCAAAAAGCACTTTTATCATTGTTTTATTTCTCCTTATTTGCCTCGAAATGCCCTGTTTTGCAAGGATTACAGGCAATTCTATTGTTTGCTCTGAGATGTGTGAATGTGGCAAATCAGAGCAAAATTTAGCAAATTATTACTGGCTATTAGTTGTAAAATGATAAGCGTTGGAGCGTTTACCTTTATATGCAAAAGAGAGATGCCATTTGCATCTCTCCTCTATCACACCCTTCATTCTATTATTGCTTGAAGGAATCATTTAACCTTCTTCGTATGTGATCACTAGTGCCGCGTGATCTGAAAGTTCTTTTTCAAGGAATTCCGAAACAACCTCTGCCTTTACCTTATCCTTTGGCATATTTGTGAAGACACGGTCTACTCTGGTTTCTACACGGTCTGTTCTGGTTCCTTTTTCATAAGTATATGGCTTTCCCTCGGGTATTATTTCATGAAGCCCCAATTCATTCATAAGTTGTTCAAAAATAGAATTGTTTAGATAGGCTTCTATTCTAGCTGTTTTCTTCTCCTTTACAGCCTTTTCAAGATTCACATCAGGATTTGAATTTGTATCTCCAAAAAGTATAACTTTTATCTTTTGACCCAAAGTAAATGTAAGTAGTCTCTTTAATGACAAAATAAATTCTGCTGTTCGCAATACATATTCATCATACCCGACAGCCCAATGAATCCCTATTAATACTATAACTTCCTTATCATTCCTAGACACTATTTTGCAAAAATGTAAATAATCCTCATCTATATTAAATCCATTGCCCTCATTTGTATAATTTTTTAAGCCATTTTTCTTCAAACATATGGTACAAGAGGCACGACCCAAGGTTTCATCTGTGGCAATCGGATACAAAATATCATACTTTTCATTATCTTTTTCTTTAGTATTTATTTCTTTCAAAAAAACCTCCTTAAGTTCATTCTTTTGAGTATTGATTTCAGACAAGAATATCATGTCCGCATCCTTAGTTTTATTATTTTCACCTATTTGCTCTGCCACACCTTCATAACAAGTCTTTTCTGACTTTTTTTGTCTTTTTTTCCAGCGAAGCCATTCACATTCAAATACATAATCTTCATTTTCTTTATGTCACTCATTTATTCTCACTCTCCTTTTTCTTTTTATCCGACTCTAAATACTTCTGCAATATTTCATTCAACTTCAATTTTACTGTTTCGCGGAAGCTTATATCGTATGCTCCTACTTTGCTCTTTATCGGCTCCCAGCATATAATATCTACCATTGCTCATTATCAAATAAAGATTACAATAAGATAATAACACTATACGCATTAATCCTCGAGTCACACCACTGTGACTTGACATTGATTTATATTTTTTACGGTAAGTACTGTCTCGCTATATTAGTTTTCCCACTAGTATCTCCAATGTTCTTAAAAGTTCATCCTGAAAGAATCTTTCCTCCGAGAACATGAAATTATATTTCTTATTTTTCTCACGAAGTTTCTCCATATATTTTCTCCTGTTGGATAATTCTTCTTCTGTTAGATAAAATCTAAAATGCAGTTGACCCTATTCGCCCGATTTACTCTGCTCATACAAACTATAATCTGTCTCCATAATTTCAAAAACAGCATCATTGTATCTTAGATTTGGATTAACATCAAGCCATGAATCCACCACCCCAGGGATTTCACATCTTTTTATGAATATTCTTGTCTCCTCTACCAGTTGTAGAAGTTCTTCTTTCGTGGCAGATTCTTCCCCCCCCAAAAAAAATTCAACCCTTATCTTTTTTTGAATCTCATCAAGACATCTATCATAATATCCCGTATCCTCTGGATCTGGTAAGTTATTAAAACATTTGCTTGCATCAAATGACGCCAGTATATCATACAAATCCATATGGGCTCTTTTTACCTTTTCCTTTATTCCCTTCTCGTACCTAAAAGCACATAAAAATGCATACTCATTTCCGCACAATAATTCTCCAAGTGCCTTACATTCTTCTATAAATCCAGGTGTTCTCTGACTCTTGCTGCCTGCTTTTCTTATCCTATATTTTCTTATGGAGCTCTCTGATATATTTAGTTCCCTATCTATATCACCATACAGATCCCTATCCGCTTCATATTTTTTACATGCATCATCAAAAGCATTGTTACTGAAAAAATAGACTATATCAGTTCCTATCTCATGATAAAAATTTTTATAGTTTACGCTGTTGTCCATCCGACTTTTCCCTCCAATCAATATATCATAATCTCTAAGCCAGTAAATACAAGGCTTTCAGATTCCCTTTTTATTAAAATCCCCCACTTTTTTGTCAAAAACACTTGACAACTTCATCGAAAAATGTGGCACTTCGCGCCTATTGATTAATAAGAACCATCGCTTGCGGCAGATATTTTTCGATTGGAGGCGATTTTTTATGTTACCTGTTAACTGTGAGCCATGCTGACGACCATATGTCACCACATATCCATCCTCTTAAAACCAAGTTTAAGAAGACTAAAACAAAAGGAACGAAAGCTGATTCTGTCGAAAAAGTTACTGTTGCCGATCTTCTTCCTGTTTTAGAAAATACTGACTTTAAACTGGACGAACAGCCTTATTCTTCTCTCTTTGCAATCTATCAGAAAGAGTTCCTTGATGTTTCTGTATCCACGGGACTTATTCATTCGGATGCTTTGGCTTTAGCTGGTGATGGAACTCCTGTTGTAACTTCACACAGAGAACGCAAAAAGCGTATCTGTAAATGCAAAGAGAATGGCATTACTGACTGCAAATGTGACCGCTACTTTTCCCAGCCTGATTGTGATATCGGCTGGGATTCTTAACGCGACTGTTATTATCATGGCTATGATCTGCACATAATGCCATGCCTTATTATCAATACTTCAAACGTGAGAATATAACACTATTTATCGACCTTAATGGAAAAGGTGGCAATCCCCCTGTTTATAAAAATGACTTTACGATTGATAAAGATGTAGTTCCTGTTTGCCCTTCTGGATTCCGTATGCGTCGTGATAGTGTTGAGGTTGCAAAAGGCAGGATGAAATTCAAACGTCCTAAAATCAGTCATAAAAACGGCTGTATTTCCTGTACCTGCGAAACTCCATGTTCTGATGCAAAATACGGACGCACGGTTCATTTGGTTATGAAAGATAATCCAAGATTGTTTAATAATCCGCCAAGGAGTAGTAAGGAATGGAAGTTGGAATACAATGCCAGGACTTCTGCTGAGCGTTCTAACAAACGCGAGAAATTAGACTTTAAATTAGAAGACGACAGACACCGCTCAACTAAGATGCGGTACTGCCGCTTCTATCACATCCTGATGTTACAGCATCTGGATGCATGGGATTTGCCACCTGAATCTACCCTAAAAAAATGATTTTGAATGTAGCATAATCCTGTATATTATTATACCTCATTTTTTGAAACATAGCGACAGTTATGTTTATTTCTTGCGCTCATTTTTTCGTTCAAGAATAATATTTACTTTTCAAAGTTCAATGCCAGAGTTTCGCTGGCATGATCACTCAAGATTCCGAGAGATCATCTCGCTTTATCAGATTTCATCTAAAATTTTTTGTACTGCATATGGTTTAGCGTATTTAATATATGCATCGCTAACATATATTTTTTCTCTATCTCTTGGTTCTACTAACATAGCAGGATATACAACCACCTGCTTTTTATGTTTACTATTTTCTACCCATATATCAGAATCATCAAGCCAAATCTTACACCCTGATAAATTTAAAATATCCTTTAATGGATAGAGATACCTTTTTTGTAATTCCAAATTAATATCATTAGTAACTTTTCCGTATTCACCCCAATTCAATAACTCTAAAGCTGCAAATCGATCCAACATTCCATGTACATACTGATTTCTGTAATGCTTAAGGCAATCATGGCATGCATTACTACATGAACATTCTGTAAGTATTTCACGAGTCAGTTTTAATAATGTATTTATCTCGTTTGCTACATTAACAGCGTATCCTGCACCACTAGACAAGCTATCATACAAATATACATCTACATACGTACCCGCTGGATTACTTCTAAGTCTATATCCTGTTACAAGTTCCGAAAACTCAACATCCAAGTATTTACTTGCCGCAAGTCTCAGCGCCTCTGCAAGCGATTGTGCAGCTCTTGGTAACCAGGGATTATCATTTCGTCTTGTATCTATTCTACTGCTATCAATATCAAATTCGAGAACAAGCATGTCTGTAACAAAATCATATCCAAGATTCACATTTTCCCAATCGCTATGCCTGCATTTACCTCTCGCAAATTTTGTAATATACGGTCTCTGAATATCATCAAGCACATGAGGATCATCACCTGGCATGGCTGCTCCGCAATCTCTACAGATAATAAAACCTCTATTTTCTACACCTTTGTTCATCATAATAATTCTTTGGTTTTTTCTCGATGCCATTCTAATATTCTTTGTACCTTTTATATTAAATATTTCATCCGCTTCTGGTAATGTAGAATATAATGGTTGTTGCACAGCTGTATATTCCTCTGATATTTGAACATCTGGAATAGATCTTGCATTTTTCGGAGCAAATCCCCAAGGGCGTAGCATATTTCTTGCTAATTCTAATTTATCATTGCCACAAAATGGACATTTTCTCACGTGTTCTTCTTCAAGCCCAAACCATCCACATTCAGAGCATGTAAGTACAGACTTCATATAATTTCTATCATCCATATAGGATTTAGCCGGAGATAGTGCTTTCCCTTGTTTCTTTTCGCTTCCCGGATAAAACAATCCACCTATTTGATATGTTTGTTTATCTACAACAATTGCTCTTCCTGGAGCATACTCACCTATAGCGACATCTAGACCTCTCTCAACCTCGTATTTTGTTCTTCCATAGTTATCGGTTATATATGTACTAACAACATTCTTCGGAAATGAATATGTAGGAATAACACCTTCTTCATATAAAGCATCCAATAAAGATTTAATTTCCACATTTGTTTCATTTTCCTGAGCTCCAAATAGTTCCGGATGATCATCACGTTTTTGCTTCAATAACGTCAAATAACTTTCTACCGAATTAGCAAATTCCAAATAATCAAAATCAACCATTGCCGGAAGCAAAAGATCATCTTTCTTTACTCGATATTTTTTTGAAAATAAAATGAATTCATCTAAATACTTATCCAAAAATTCTACCGCAGGAATAGTATCTAAGCTAGCTCCTATTCCTTGTAAATATTCCTGAAATACAACCATTGTGATATGTCTTTGCATCAACTTTGAACTTTCAATATCTATCCATGGTCTTCTAGGATCACCTCTAAACATTGGAACTGGATTATTAAAATATAACGTATCGTGTGGTCCATCTTCACAGAAAGTTACTATTGTAGAAAGGCTCGCTCCTCGTCTACCTGCACGACCTGCTCTCTGTTGATAATTTTCACGCATTGGAGGAATATTACGGAGGCCAACAGCAACTAACGAGCCTATATCAATACCAACCTCCATGGTTGTTGTGCTACTTAAAATATCTACCGGCGTCTCATCCTCTTGTATTAAATCTTGAAAACGAAGTTCGTATTGCTCTGTTTTGCTCCATAGATCATCACGTTGATCTTTATGAGAAAGTTGGGCTGTATGTTCTTCTGTATCAATAACGTGAATTGACTTTCCGTCCAATGCATCAAGTGCTGGTTTTCTCCAAAAATCCAATGCACCATATTCGGCCTTAGAAATAGCATGCATATGTGTTGATCCACAGCTTGGACATCGTTTCTTTATCATATATGGAGATATTTCTGAGCACTGTTCACATCGGTACCATTCTTTATCACTATTAAATCTTGGTTTAACCCTAGACAAATCAACATATAATTTTCCATTATCTGGTTGTGCTGAATCCAGAAAAGCTTCTTTAAGCACTCCCTTCCAAGTAGTCATTTCCTTCGAATCGTCTTCCCATTTCATAATTTCCATAATATTCTTTGAAAACTTCCACTCTTTATCCAGACCATAGCCACCATAATTAGGTCTGACATTTAATCGGATATTATCCGAAATTGTATGCCCTAGCACTGTTGCTGTATCACACGCTGAAATCATCCATGCATTAAAAACTTCTATGAATTCATCCTCATCTATATTTATCCCAGCTTCCTCTAACGCATCAAGTGCATCAAACATAGCTTGTTCTGTCGGTTCAATCCAGCATAATGCGGAATCATATAATGTATTATAGCCACCTGCAAATAATCTGAGCAAGTAATTTTGCATTTGTGTTGGTGCATTTGCAATTGTAAATCTCGGAATATAATCTCTTCTGCGCCTGATACATCTTTGATAATTACTGAATGCTGTCTTACAATCTTCAGCAAACTTTTCTCTTTCTGGCTCGTGAAAGATTTGCAAATGCTGCTGTCCTGCCACCAAACAAAAATAGTCATAAAGCGAATTCATTGATTGCTCAACCACTGATTTCTCCATCAGATTTATTGCCATTACAAACAATTGTCTTGTAGCCATGATATCTGAAGAGTCCGACATATCTCGCGCCAATTTTGCAGCTCGCTGTCTACTATCCGAAAAAAGCAGCACCTTTCTTCCCTCATTTGGCAATCTGTCAGGATCATTTTCTTTTCCTGGTACTGCTGGTTGGTTTTGAAATTGAGCTTGTATCAAATTAAAGAATGACTGATTTCCTCTTGTACTAAATGAAGTAAGTTGCGCAGACGAAAGCTGATGTCTGCAATGTGGACATGTTGTAAAAGTCACAATCTGTGGTTTTCCTTTTGCGGAATAATTACAGTAATAAAGTTTTCTTACTCCCGGATTATCAGCTTGCGAATCATCCTTAAAATTAATAAATCCACTCTTTATATCTAGATAACAAGGTTTAATTGCATTCTTTCCTTGTTTAGCAGGAGGTTGATAGTCATCTGTTGGAATATATAAATGAACTTCCTTCATTCTTCTATCCATCATTTGTCCAGAATAGTGCCATAAATATGCATTACCTTTAAAATCTGTATCATCTTCCAAAATATACCCTTTATAAAATAAAGCACCGCATCTTCTATCATTATATAATTCATAAACAACACTCTGGCAATGTGGACATATTAATTTCCCATCCGATAAAAAAATCTCACCTAATGATAATGCATCATCATGATGCGAATGTGTACAATTAGGGTTCGCACATGCATATATACCTTTTATACCTTTAAACAACATGTGCATTCTTGCTGGAAACAGTACAGTACCTTTATCATTTTTTGCCTGTGGAGCAATCGCTAATAAAACACCAACTGCTTGCATTGCCTTCTCTTTATCCTTATTAGGAAAAATTGTCTGCGCTAATTCATTTAGTGATATCGCTGCACCTCTGCAAGTACTAATCAATATAGAAAACGGTGCATACTCAATTAAATGTTCATACATCCAAAAATATACATCATCCAAATTTGAAAACTTTTCCGGTGCCCCGTCTATCCCGTTCCAAAATTCATTTAATTCTTGTAAACGTTCTTCTTCATTTCCTTCAATTTTTTGTACATTTGAGCTTTCAAATTTTTCAAAAGATATATCATACTTTTGACATCCTTTTATATCTTCTCTTTCACCTGTTAAATAACAAAAATCGATACCAGTGTCTGCGGCAGTCAATTCTGTTACAAATTTCATCACTGCTTTTTTGTCTTCTTCAGACGCATCTGGCATACTCGCAGTTGTAAGAATAAATTGAACTCGATCTCTCGTTATTCCTAATTTATGGAATAATCTACGAATAAGCAATGCAACTTCTCCACCTGCCGATCCCCTGTACATATGAGCTTCATCAATAACAAACAGCAACTTGTTTTTGGGATCACTCTCTAACCAATCCTTTGTATCATTCCACATTTTAGCTTCACGAGGTCTTAAAAGCATATATTCTAACATGGAATAATTCGTTATTAGTATATCTGGACAGAATTGTTGCATCTCAAATCTTGTAATAAGCTCTGCATCTTCATCGTTAGGAATATGCCTACTTTCATGTAAATCCTCTAAGAATGATTTCATATCAGCTTTGGCTGGAATCTTTCCCTCTTTAGTAAGTTGTTCAAAAAAGCGTTGTTCACTTTCTGAAACTGGAAATGACATTCTCTTGAGAGTTTTCTCCAATCGCCTATCCTGATTTTTATTAGGCTCTGGGCCTGGATATGGTGTTCTTCCTGTGTACATTCCAAATTGTGGACGTCTTACATTATTTCCACAAGTTTCCCTATAAATATTGACAAATTTGTTTTCAGAATCACCTATCAATCTTCTTAGTCGGCTTACTTGATCAGATACGAGCGCATTCATAGGGTACATTATAATAGTTCTAATCCCCCTCATCTGCCATGTATCTGTAGAATTCCGAGCTTCATCGGCAAGCTTTGCTAATAGAGGCCACATAAAACACTCTGTTTTACCAGAACCAGTTCCAGTCGCAACGAATAAATCCTTTCCCGCACTGGCCGCTTCTAATGCATTTATCTGATGCACAAAAGGAGACTGATATACACCCACTCCAGCATTGCTCAAGCTCAAAAAATAATCCTTCATCCAATCTGGTATCTTAGCAGACTGAATACCATTAAATTTAACCTTGTATGCTGGAGAAGATTCAATATATGGTTTTTGATATAAAACGCCTTCATTATCCAACTGATTACTTACTGCCGACAGTAATATTGGTGTCTTCGCAAAGTACTGCGATTTTATATAATTTTCTAGTTCTGTGCGTAATTCCTTATGCACCGAATTTGCTCCATTTGGCATAATCAATTCTCCTCTACAAATGCATAACCTTGTTTCTTCATAAGTTCTGCAATGCTTTCAAATATACACTTAGTTGAAACTCTATTGAAATCTTTAGGAAGATTCAATACCGTGGTTGGCCAACTATACAATTTCCATAGATAAAGCTCTGCAGGTGGTGGCAAATATCCTAATTTAAAATTAACTATATCCCCATCAACTCGATAAGTAATTGGTGGAAGAACGCCCGCATTGTACAAACAAGCATTTGCTAAAGACCTATATTGATAATCATCTACAATCCAATTCGGCAATTGACTAGCCTGTATTTTCTTGTCTTTATCTATTTTATATAAATAATATAGTTCATTGCCTTTAAATCCAGTTCGGAGTATCGAAATCTCACCTTCAGCATTAGGCTTATTCACCCAATACCCATGAGTGAATGGTGGAGCCATTCTAAGATATTCTATATCTCCTTCAACTTTAAACTCATTCCATTTAGCATCTTCTATCCACGATTGCCACCTATCACGTAAATATGTTATATCAAGATAAAAAATATTTTCTTCTGAATGCAATCTATTTTCTGATATGATATACGTTCCCAGTCCACTTACTGCCTGTTTTAATCCTAGCTCATATCCTCTTGTCAGTACCACACCATTAATATACTCATCTGATTTCTTTGATAAAACAATACGATTTGGAATATGATAAAAAACACCTGTATGAGAATAAATATCATATATTTCATTCGCTATTTTTTCAGCATCTTCCGGCAATAAAGCACTTAGTTCTGGATACATTTTATAATAGCTATCAAAAACAGTAGAAACACGATTTTTCATATGCACAATCGAAGGCATATCATTGTCGTAGTCATCTAAAAGTGATGATACTGCCATCCTACCCAAAACAGAATATATTAAACGTACTTTATAATCATTGACACTCTCTGTTTTTCCTTTTTTTATATTAAATTCCGTACCTATTTTTGTCATTAGATTATCGTATTTATTCATCAAATTCTCCGTAAATCTCTGTCAAATACTTCAGCATCGTATTTGAAATAGTAATCTTTTTCTTATTGCTATCTTTTATCATTTCATTTAATAACTGCATCTGCATAGTCGAGTATGCATAAGGTAATAAAGCAAACATAACGTCATAATCAGTATTCGAATCACCCAACATTAAATGCATATTACCCACTATTAACTCAAAGCGTTTTTTAGCTATTGCTGGAACATGCAATATGGATAATGCTTTAGAGTTATCTTTTTTATCTAAAGCATATTCATACTCAACATAATTATCTGCCTTCAATGAACACATGTAAGATTTTGCCGGAGCTCTATCTACTACACTATCTGTAAACACCGGTAACATATAATTAAAATAACTTCTTGGTTCAATTTGCAAATCTTCAATAAACGGATGAATACCTATGCAAAATGCCTCTGTATTTGCTACAAAATTAGGAATTTTTGAAACCCATTCTGCATTAAATGGCTCTTCGATTATTACTATTGTGCCTTTATGTATCTGATTTTTGTAATACTCTAAATTAGAAGCATTCTTATATTGTAATTTCTGAGCTAATTTTCCTATCACAGCACATGAGAATGCTTGTGCAATTGCCTCAGCATTTGGACCAGTTAATAATAAATCGCTTCCTATTAAGTAAGCAGAATATAAATATGCCGCCATATGTCGAGCAAAAGTTGCCATAACCCCAGCTTCTATCAATTCATCCTCTATTGAATCTAATGTCATATTCCAGTCTTCATCCGATTCTTCTTTTACTTGTATAGAAACACTGCCACTTTCCTTACCATCTACGCTTTCTTCATTTATCTGTTTTGCGACCTCAGTGAAGGATTCTGATTTTGATGGTCCATTAACAAATGCCATTTCCGCTATAAAGGCAGCCGCATTACTCTGAGCCTCTCTGATACGCTTCGATACTTCTTTTTCTACATCCTCGGCCAATTGTTCTTTAGCTTCCAATTCTTTCCTGAAGTTCTGTACTTCACCTTCATATTTTTCTTTATCAGAATTTATTTCATTTAGTTGTTCTTTGCCTTTTGCTAATTCATTATTAAGCAAATCTATCTCTTTATGTTTTTGAACAATTTCTTTCTTATTTTCTTCCTCCCAGTCATTTTTTAATATTTTTTTGCATTTTGTCATTAACCTTTCATCTGTAACAATTATTGCTTCAATAACACTATCTTCTATACTATCACCATCAATATATTGGTTAGCAACTGTTATGAATTCGTCTAACTGCTTTTTTGCCTCCATTTGCGAACAACTTAGCGTGTCTGCAATTTCAGCACAAATCGAATTAACATCTAATCCATCCAAGAAATTCTTAACTAATTTCCACTCTCCTCTTGATTTGCCAGCTTCTTTAAATACTGACCATGAATTACGTCCCAAAATAATATTTTTTATAAGTTCCATAGTATCCTTAACTGGTACAAGAGCATCGGGCATACCTACTGACAGCTTTTTAAAGAATTTCCTGTTATTATCAAATTTTATAAATTCATTTCTTCCAAATTCGTATTTAGACAATGTTATCAAGGTTGATTTCAACCTAAACTTATCACCATTCTTTTCAAAATCTCTTGATGAACATAAAAAGCCTGAATAATGTCCCTTTCCAACATGCGCTGAATACATACCCATTTCAGGTAAATACTCAATTTCTATCCCATCTTTCAATAAATCAAGCAAGGTTTTTTCATCAGATACTTGATGAATTGATATCATTTCAATTGGCTTTAACTCTGATACAAACCTAGAATATATATAATCCTTATTGGGATTGGTATTATTAGGTACAGCTCTCCACATCCATACTCCCATCGTTCCTACTTCACGTGGGCCTTCATTAAAATATATTTTATCCCTATTCTCAAATGTGGTTGGTTCACTCTCATCACAGTAAAATTCTTCAAATTCACCATCCCGTGTTAAGTCTGCATATCTTTCTATCAACTCTATACCATTATAATCTGGCGACAGCACTTCACATAATGATATGAAATCATATTCATCAGATGTAAAATTTTCCTCAGCAACTATAATTTCATGCTGTGCACGTTCCCTTAGATCTTTCAATTCCAGCATATCTTGCTGATATTCACCTTGTAACTTCTCTAATTTTTTCTGACATTCATATAACTGAGCATTGATATTTTTCTTTTCTTCATCCAACGCATTAATCTGATTTTCAGCATCCACTTTTTGCTTCTCGAGTTCTTCGTTTTTGACTGACAAATCTTGAATCTTTGAAACAAGCTCTGTATTATCTATTTTCTCCCAACTCCTAGACAATCCATCTTTTTTCTGTTCCTGTGCAGCAGATACCATTTTATTGCAAATATATATAATATAAGCATCGTCCTTCTCTGCTTGCGCCAATCTAAAATATAATTTTATATTTTCTGCAAAGTATGAATCTAGCAATGTAAGAGCAACCGCATCTTCATAATCATGGCCTTCCATCTGCAACGATTCAATATTGGCTTCTATTTCTTTTAGCCATTGTTTTATCATTACTTCTACAAATCCACGTACAAACTCTTTATTAAAATTCTTAATAGCGATTTCAACCGCATCTTCATCTGACATGCTATTGGGTCTAAATCCAGGTTTGATTCTTGTAAATTCTTTAGGTGAATCTGCAAAAACCTTTTTAAAGTTTTTTCCCGATATTGCTTTGCAAATATATTGGATATCTTCATCATTCAACAACTCTGTATATTTCATACTTTTCCTCCAATTCATTTCATCTGCTTAGTTACTTCTCGAATCAAATATTTATAGGCCTTTTCATCTATATAACCTTCTCGTATCTTTTGGTATAGCCATTTCCGTATCAAAGGATATTTCGTCAATCTATTTGCTAAACCACCTGCTATATGTGAAATTTTTATATTTTTACCAGAGAAAGAATTTAATTTCTTTAACAGCTCGTTTTCTTCTAAATTATCATTCCTTTCGTTCCTCACAAATTTAACGATTTTTATTAAATCTAAACCCACGTAAATAGAAAAAGTCATTCCCCAAGTAATGTTGTCTAATTCAATTGTTTTGTTCGAACTTATTCTTCTTTTTTCAGTAACTTTATTATTTATCGAAATCTCTATAAAACCATCATACTGCGCTCGAATATATATTTTTCCTTTATCCGGCAATATATTATTATCTTCCTGTAAAATAGGGATACCGTTTAGATCTGTAATATCTACTACTGGCTCTTGATTAATATGATTTAGGTTGTCTTTCCAAATGTATGCATAATTCAAAGCCTTTGTTCTACCAGCAGACACCAATTGTTGCCTTGAATTACAGGCGATTTTTAATACGATTTCACCGCTATTATTAAATCTTTGCTTATATGCTTCAGGAAAAACTAATGTATTTGTAGCATTTCCCTTGATATGCATATATAAATTATCTTGATTGTGCTTCACAACATATTTGTCTTCTACATATATTGGCCACACTGGTTGAATAGCTATAGGGGACTCTGTTAATCTACAATGATACTCTAGAAAGAATCGTGCAGATTGTTCACTATAATCATTTGCTACAACCGCATACACTCTCCATGTTTCCCAAGATATTCTTTTGTTAGAAATTTCATTAACACTCACATGTGAACCATAATAACCGCTAATCCAGCTTCTGCTTAAAATATAATATTTTCTGCCTACTACTACATCTGCATCGGTTACCATCTTTCGCCCAGTTTTCGCATCAAATACAGTTCCGCTAGACGTAATTCCACTATTATATTTAGGCCAAAACTTATAAATATCTTCTTTTCCGCCTTCCACACGAATTTTAAATCCGGCAGAGGGTTTGTCTCCTACAGACAAATATGTAACCCCATCAACATTTAATCTTTCACTTGAATAGATATAACTATTCCTTCCATAATCTGTCGATTCAACAATAATTTTATTATTTCTTGAAAACAAGTTATCTGGCACAGGAATGAATCCCATTTCAAATTCAAAATTATCCTTTGTAACATTTTTTATACGTAAAGGGAGTTCATGGTCTGAAATACCATATACCATCGGAACATATGCAGCTGTAGTTCGTTCTGGGCAATCTTTACTTTTTTCTGCAGAACTATGCCTAAAATGCCTTCTTTTATAATTTCCATCTGTTAACAAAACATATTGCCCACATAGCTCACACATAAATAATCCGCTGTGAGCAGAGACTCCTCCACCTGGATGAAGACGGGCAGCTTCATCAGCAGTAATATTTTTCCATCCGTTGTTTTGCCACATACAGACATGCGTTAACGATGCCATTCGTTGTTTCCTCCTAAAAAAAACTTCTTTAGTAACTAATATCTATTACCTAGAATCAATTATCTTAATTCTACTCCTTCTCCTGTCCCATTTTCCGTACTCGTCTTGGATCTTCCGGCTTTTTCGCATTATCTGGTATCAGCCACACATTTCCATTCAATACTGCACCTTCTATACGATTTTGAAAACAGAGTAATGACACTCTTCTCCTTGAAATATTCCACTTTTTTGACATTTCACTCGTAGTTAAGTATTCCATTATGCTCCTCCATTTTTTGACAAAAAACACCTTATTTCCCTGCTTATAATTATATTCCTGCGGAGGAATATTTTCAATTTAAAAAAGCTGCCTTCGTCGGTAGATTCGTAGTGTCATTCCTACCATTGAAAGCAGCTATTTTGTATTTATCGATATCTAATTATAGCCTATCATCAGTACCTGCAATGCAGTCCTTGTCACACCACTCTGAATGCCTTAAATATCAAGTACTATTTCTCCACCAACAGATCCGCCAGATAAAGCTCATCCTTCTTATGAGTTCCCTTTTTCCTACGGTATTCTATAATGGCACTCACAAGTGAATCCACATTATTACTGTAATAATCTCTGTAAAACTGCGTGCTATTATTATAATGCTTTTTCCTGGATTAATATTTTGTTTAGCAAAATCCTTCGTTTTCACTTTGGATTTCACTTTTTCATACTGATCGTATAATCCTTCTGAAATAATCAGCAATATCTCCAGCTCAGGTTTTGTGCAATACCTATCTTCTCCGACAATTTTATGCTTATATTCCGCCGGTATCGTAAGCTTTTCACTCTGTGTATCTCCTACTCGAAGCACCTTAACTTCATCTAGATAGAGATTCAAAGCTGCTTTTACCTGTCCTGAATTTTTGATTTGTCTTGCGTGATAAGGAACCAATCCCAACAAATCATCTGCCGTAAAGATTAACTTGCTATGCTCTAAAAGAATATCTATAATTTCTTTTTCATTTGGTCCTTCACACATGATGAGCAGCTTCATCTCATCAGTTTCCTTTTCAGATTCATCAGTTCCTCATAATTTACGGCTGTGCGGAACGTATTATTATAAAACTGCTTACTCTTCAAGAGTCCAGATCTGATATCATAGCTCTGGTACATATTCTCAACGTAAATCGCTTCTCAGCGCATCTCAAGTTTGTGCGAAGCACAAATCTTGCGTGTGAAAAATCTTATTTTTCACACTATCCCACCTTTCACAACTTACTTTCCTACAGTCTATTAATCTTTAAGTAACCAGGCAATCTCTTCCTTATAAGGAGGCTCTTTCTTATCAGTTCCCTCAACTGCTACCCATGGAGTCTCAAGAATCTTAGGAAC
>OOCP01000332.1_pt1 | contig 62396 bp, 48 predicted proteins | sample 1671511 | NCBI WGS metagenome assembly OOCP01 (sample SAMN06348164, study PRJEB24527) | human gut metagenome | biome: human gut; feature: ankylosing spondylitis patient; material: feces | host: Homo sapiens | place: China | collected 2015-10 | reverse complement strand
TCATCAAAAACATGCTGTTTGAAGCGTTCACTAAGAGCGGTAAATCAATCGAAGAGGCTCTCACGTTTTTTAGCTGATAGGGTCGTTACAGAGTGCCCTGCGAACGCTATGCACGGCACGAGGGAAGTTTTTTATGGGAAATTCACGTTGATCAGGAACTTGTCCAAATCGTCTTTCGTCAAGCCGTGGGCTTCTAAATATTCGCGGAATTCGCGCTTCATATGGCCCTTACCCGACCACTGCACCCCAGTGGGTAATTCGTATTTCATACGAATCGTCGAACGGCGCGTTTCCGTCGGAGCAGAACCTTCCGAAGCAAAACGAATTTCAGAGTTTTTAATACCGAACTGATCCACGATCTCCTGAATATGGGAAATCGCTTGCTTACGGTTCTCCGAAAATTCCGCTTTTAATTGTTCTTGCTTTTTTGACAATTCTTCAAAGGTTTTTAAAAAATCGGACATTGTAGCCCCTCCATTTAACAACTAATACTAGTTTAATGCGATTTACTGTGATTATACAACCGTTATATCCTTAAATTGTTTTGATTTTAGGCCAATAAAGTTGTTTCGAATATTGAATCGATTAATGTCGTTAATTGAGTAAGAGGAAAAGGGAGGGTGAGATGTGAGGATAAATGATAAGTTTTTAAATTGTGTGACAGTTAAAAACAATATATTTAAGTGTGATATAAAATTGATAAATAATAAAGAAGGCGTGAGGGAGGAGGCGAGCGGAACTGAGCGATGACGGGAGATATTGGACGAAAAAAAACGGAAAGTCGCCATGCGCTTTCCGTTCTTTTCAGAATCTTTGCCGTGAGTGGTCATTTGGCGGAGAAGGAGGGATTCGAACCCTCGAGGCCCTTATTCGGACCTGCACCCTTAGCAGGGGTGTGCATTCGACCACTCTGCCACTTCTCCAGCCATAAAAATCAGCCAACTAAGGACAGAGATCCCGATATTAACACGTTCACCTCTGAAAAGCGACGTGTTTGTCTAAATTTTGGCGCGGCTGGCAGGATTCGAACCCACGACCCTCTGGTTCGTAGCCAGATACTCTATCCAACTGAGCTACAGCCGCGTTAATGAGGAGAGGAATTCTATAGCGAATTCTGCGTAAATAGCAAGTGTTACGCAGAGCCATACCGTAAATACGGGGTTTTTCTTAGGAAACGAAAGCTTGGGTCAAGAAATGTGTTTGGCTCATGGAAAAATTGCCTCTTCCGAGGGCAAACAAGGCGAATCCTCGCTAAAATGCGCCCAACACTCAAAGATTATGAGAACCGAAACCTAGGGGTAGCACCGAATCCGTCACGCGACGGGGGTGGGTAGGCCCCCTTTGGGTTATGGGGCTTGAATTCCTTCTCTAGGGAAGTTGAGTTCGCCCGCTCAGGCATCTCATCACAACGAGAGACTCCGGATTTTTGTTTTTGGCTTAACTTATCGGTGCAATGTGGGTACCGGTAAGTTTATTGAACCAATCATGATTCCACGACTTAGACTCACCAATATAACGAAACGCTATCCTAATATCGTGGCCAATGACCGAGTGACTTTAGAGGTTGCTCCCGGTGAAGTATTGGCGATATTGGGCGAAAATGGGGCCGGCAAATCGACCCTCATGAAAATCATCTACGGCGCAGTGCGTCCAGATGAAGGCACGATCGAGTTTGACGGCCAACCTTTGAATCTCACCAGCCCCCACCAAGCCCGTAGTATGGGTATTGCCATGGTGCACCAGCACTTTGCCTTGTTTGATACGCTCACGGTGGCGGAAAATGTCGCGCTCGGCCTTCCTCAGAGTCGCCCGATCACGGAAGTCTCAGAGGAGATTCGACGCTTGGGTGAGCGCTATGGCCTTGAAGTGGATCCCAATGCCATTGTTTACGAACTTTCCATGGGGGAGCGGCAACGTGCGGAAATCATTCGCTCGTTGATGACGCACCCCAAACTCTTGATTCTGGACGAACCTACGTCGGTGTTGGTCCCGCAAGCGGTACAAAAACTTTTCAAAACGCTCCATCAATTAGCCAATGAAGGCGTCTCCATTCTGTTTATTTCCCATAAGCTCGATGAAATCCGTGAGTTAGCAGACCGTTGTGTGATTTTGCGTCATGGCCAAATCATTGGGTCGGTGAATCCGAAGACGCAAAGTGCTGCACAACTCGCCCAGCTCATGATTGGCGCGGAGCCGCCGAAAGCACGTGTGGCGAAAAATACCCCGGGCGACGTCGTATTTTCCCTCAATGGGGTGACGGTGCCAGGGTCATTGCGTAAGTGCGGTATTCAAGATGTTTCTCTCACGGTTCGCGCCGGTGAAATTGTGGGGCTCGCCGGTATTTCTGGTAATGGACAAGCACGCCTCATGGCCGTGTGTTCCGGGGAACGATTAGTCGAACCCGAGGGCGTGACGCTGTTTGGGGAATCCGTGGGGCACTTATACACCCGTGCTCGTCGCAAAAAAGGGTTACGTTATGTGCCAGAGCAACGCCTAGGGCACGCGGCAGTTCCCGAAGTCACCTTACAAACCAACACCTACCTGACGGGGGATCAGTTTGTGAAAAACGGCTTTATTCTGGCGGATAAAGCCCGTCAGTTTGCGGACTTAGTGATCGAACGTTTTCACGTCAAAACCCCGTCCTCCCAAAAGCTCGCCTCAAGTCTTTCGGGCGGGAACCTACAAAAATTTATTATGGGTCGCGAAATTCTTCAAAACCCCAAAGTGTTGATTGTGAATCAGCCAACCTGGGGCGTCGACGTGGGGGCTGCGGCGGATATTCGTCATGCGTTGATGCGTTTGCGCGACGATGGGGCGGCTATTTTGGTGGTCTCAGAAGAAATTGATGAACTCTTCGAAATCTCCGATCGTATTGGGGTGATGTACCGTGGGTATGTGTCCCCCTTGGTTGAGAAGCAAGCCATGAATATTGAAAAAGTGGGGCAATGGATGTCGGGACTCTGGCCGAATGGTCCGGTGGTTTGCTCCGAAGATCCCCTGCCTGAAGGAGAGAACTGATGAAGTGTCCAATTCGTCTTGAACCGCGTCAGGAAATCTCCAAAGGACTCCGTTGGGTCTCCCCTGTCGTGGCGTTGATTTTGACGGTGATTACGAGTGGGATCATTTTTGCCGTTTTAGGCAAGGATCCTCTGCAAGCGCTGTATACCTTTTTTATCGATCCGCTCGACAGTTTACGGGACTGGTCGGAAATTACGGTGAAAATGACCCCGTTGCTCTTATGTGCGGTGGGTCTGGTGGTGGCTTTCCGAGCCAATGTGTGGAATATCGGGGCTGAAGGCCAATTGGTCATGGGGGCCGTCGCGGGTGGGGCGGTTGCTTTAATGGCTGACAGCACTACGCCGGGTGTTTGGGTGGTTGTGGTGTTGCTCGCCTCGGCCTTAGGGGGTGCCCTCTGGGGGGCGATTACGGCGCTTTTGCGTCATCGCTTCCATGCCAATGAAATTTTGGTTTCCTTGATGCTCGTTTACGTGGCGCAGTTTTTCCTCCAGTGGGCCGTACAGGGTCCGATGCGCGACCCGCAAGGTTTTGGGTTCCCGCAGACGGAACTCTTTGCCAGTGGGGCAACGCTCGGGGTACTCCTTGACGGGACGCGCTTACATTTTGGTTTTATTTTGGCCTTACTCGCTGCCGTCGGGATTTGGGTGCTGATGGATAAGATGGCGCTCGGGATGGAATTTAAGATTTCCGGGATGGCGCCCTTGGCGGCTCGTTATGCTGGCTATCAACCAGGTCACCTCATTTGGGCCTCTCTGTTGATTTCAGGAGCTCTGGCAGGGCTCGCCGGCGGGATCGAAGCCGTTGGACCTTTAGGTCAACTTACCCCCACGATTAGCCCGGGGTATGGGTTCGCCGCCATTATCGTGGCGTTTGTGGGACGACTCTCTCCTTTAGGCTGTGTGCCTGCGGCCTTTGTGATGGCACTCTTTTATTTGGGGGGCGAATTGGCTCAGAGCCGTTTAGGCTTACCCAATTCCATTACGGGTGTTTATCAGGGGTTATTACTTTTCTATATTTTGGCGTGTGACACGCTCATTACATACCGCATTCGTTGTGCGAATCAAGGGGAGGCAAAATGAGTTTAACGGCTTCGATTATTGCTTCGACACTCAATGCGGGAACGCCGTTACTGCTCGCGGCCGTTGGGATTGTGATCCATGAAAAGTCGGGCGTCTTAAACCTCGGTATCGAAGGCATCATGCTCATGGGGGCCGTGACCGGATTCGGCGTGACGTATAGCACCGGTTCCATTCCCTTAGGGTTCTTAGCGGGGCTCGGTGTTGGGCTTCTCTGCGGACTCCTTTTTGGCTTTTTTGTGATTGGGATTCGCGCGAACCAATACGCAGCGGGGCTCGCGATGACGCTCTTTGGTGCCGGGCTCTCCGCCTTTATTGGACAACCGATGCAGGGTGCCTCGTTACCCGTGCGTGCGCAATTAGGGATTCCTGGTCTGAAGGACTTACCCTTCGTCGGTGAAGCGTTTTTCTCCCAGCACTGGTTGGTCTACGTGGCCCTATTGCTTCTCGTGGGTGTGTGGTATTTCTTATTTAAAACGCGTGGTGGGCTCGTGTTGCGTGCGGTGGGTGAATCGCCCCAGTCTGCCTATGCGCTCGGTTATCCCGTCGCGAAGATTCGTTTTGCTGCGACGCTTTTTGGCGCCATGATGGCTGGGCTCGCCGGGAGTTACCTGTCGGTCGTCTACACCCCCTTATGGGTCGAAGGGATGGTGGCTGGACGTGGTTGGATTGCCTTGGCGCTTGTCACGTTTGCGACGTGGCGTCCGTTCCGCGTTTTAATTGGTGCGTATTTGTTTGGTGGCGTGACGATGTTGCAGTTTGCGGTGCAAGGGATGGGGTTTGATATTCCCCCGCAATTAATGTCGATGACGCCCTATTTGGCTACGATTTTGGTACTGGTGCTCATTAGCCGCAATCCCGCCTGGATCCGCCTCAATGTGCCGGCGTCCTTAGGGAAACCCTTTGTGGTTTCGCGCTAACGAGGCGTAGCCAGCGACGAAAGAATTTTTGCGTTTTTTCTATTCACAACTTTTATGGAGAATCGATCCATGAACAAACGTTTTGTTTTAAAACTCTGTTTAGCCGGTGTGGCGATGGCCATGTTGGGTGCTTGCGGTAAGGAGGAAGCGAAACCGGCTCCGGCTGCGAAACCCGAAGCGAAGCCTGCTGCCACGCAAGCTGCGCCTGCTCCCGCTGCGAAGGATCCTTTGAAGGTGGCCTTTGTCTACGTGAGCCCGGCCAATGAAGAAGGTTGGTCGAGTCAACATGATGCGGCCCGTAAGTCGGTCGAACAGAAGTTTGGCGATAAGGTCAAAGTCACCTGGGTGGAAAACATCCCCGAAAACGCTGACGCGGAACGCGTGATTCGTGACTTGGCCCAGCAGGGCAACAAGCTCATTTTCGCGACGAGCTTTGGTTACATGAATTCGGTCTTGAAGGTTGCCAAGGAATTCCCCGCGGTGAAGTTTGAACATGCGACCGGTTACAAGACGAGCGAAAACGTGAAGAACTACACGGCGCGCTTCTATGAATCGCGTTACTTGGCGGGTAAGTTAGCTGGTGCGACGACGAAGAAGAACGTCTTAGGTTACGTGGCTGCCATGCCGATCCCGGAAGTGATTCAGGGGATTAACGCCTTCACGATGGGGGCCTTGTCGGTTAACCCCAACATTGAAGTGCGTGTGGTGTGGACGAACGCTTGGTACGACCCGGGTAAAGAAGCCGATGCAACGAAGAGCTTGATCGGTGGCGGTGCGGACGTTATTACGCACCATACCAATTCGACCGCGGTGGCGAGCACCTGCGAAGAAGCTAAGGTGCCGGTGATTTCGTACCACTCCGCCATGAAGAAGGCTGCTCCGACGATGCTCAAGGCGGGTGTGGTGCACCTCTGGGAAGACTACTACACGCAGGAAGTTCAGAAAGTCATGGACGGCAAGTGGGACAACACCCCAGTGTGGGGCGGTGTGAAGGATCACATGGTCGACTTGGCTGCGATTGCTCCCGATACGCCTAAGGCTGTGGTGGACGATATTAAGGCGACCTATGACCGCATGGCCAAGGGCGAATTCCGTCCGTTTGATGGTCCCGTGGTGGCGAACGATGGCAAGGAAATGATTCCTGCGGGTAAGACCGCTTCCGATAACGACTTACAGAACATGATGTATTTCGTGAAGGGCGTGGCTGCCAAGATCCCGACGCAGAAGTAATTCCGAGTCGACCGTTTTTACGGAGAAAGCGAATATCCCTTCGCTTTCTCCCCGATTCAACGTCAAGCGTATAGGATTTTGCGCTTGGCGTTTTTTGTTTGGGGATTTTGCGAACCGTAGCGAATTTGTGTCAAAACAAATGTTCTTAAGTCGCTTGAAACAAATCGATGAATGTTTTCCGTTCTTACGGGAATTGCCCCGTCGAATGGTGGCAAAATAGGACTATTGCGAATAATGACTCCCTTACGTCCCCACTGATAGATTCATGACAGAGCATTTTGTCCTCATTACGACCCTCGTTACCGCTTTTGGTCTCGCGCTGGTTTTTGGTTATATTGCTGAACGTTTTCTAAAAACTCCCGCCCTCGTTGGCTACATCATTTCGGGTGTCGCCGTTTCCTTAATTCCTGGACTGCCTGCCGTCGATCGAACCGTTACCGAACAGTTTGCTGAAATCGGCGTGATGCTTCTGATGTTTGGGGTGGGTTTACATTTCTCGTTAAACGATTTGTTGCGTGTGAAAGCCGTCTCTGGCACCGGGGCACTCATTCAGATGACGGTCTCCACCGTTGCGGGGTGTTGCCTAGCAATGCTAGCTTGGGGTTGGTCTGTGCCGCAGGCCTTGGTCTTTGGCTTAACGCTCTCGTGCGCCTCCACGGTCGTCGTGATGAAAGCGTTAGAGTTACGGCACCTAACGACCGATATTAATGGTCAGGTTGTGATCGGCTGGCTAGTGGTTCAGGACTTGGTCACGGTCTTTATCATGGTGTGTTTGCCTTTGTTGGCACAAGTCATGAACGGAGGGGAAACCCTTACCAACCAAGTCATTATTCGCGAACTCTCAAAGACGTTCTTAAGCGTGGTCGTGTTTGTGGCTGCCATGCTGATTGTCGGACGTCGCGTGTTGCCGTGGATTTTGAAAAAAGTCGCGGACTTAGGGTCTCGAGAACTCTTTACCCTCTGTGTTTTAGCGCTCGCGATTGGGATTGCTTACGGGGCCGGTGCACTCTTTAACGTGAGTTACGCCCTAGGGGCCTTCTTCGCCGGTATGGTGATGCGTGAAAGTAGCCTCGCGCACCGTGCAGCGCAAAATTCCTTACCCCTACAAGACGCCTTTGCTGTGCTCTTCTTTGTCTCGGTTGGGTTATTGCTTGACTGGCACGTGTTTATCGAACAACCCTTTACGATTTTCACCATTTTGTTGGTGATTCTCTTTGTGACCTCTGGGGTGAGTGCCCTCTTGGTGCTCTTACTCAAATGGCCGCTCGACTCTGCGTTGACACTCGGTGCCTGTGTGGCGCAGATTGGTGAATTCTCGTTTATTTTGTGCGGACAGGGGATGAGTCTGGGGCTAGCGGATCAGTCCACCATGAGTTTAATCGTGGCGGCCTCGATTGTTTCGATCGCCTTTAATCCGCTCCTCTTTATGCTGACTCCTAAGTTACGCTATGTGTTGGTGACGCGCTATCCCTTCTTTAGACAAGCGGCCATGCGTGTGGCGCCGGTGAGCTTACCGCAGAGTCCAGCGACGACGAAGCAGCCCCGTCGTGGTCATGTGATCGTGGTGGGATACAACACGGTCGCACGTGCCTTACTCGTGAAATTGCAAAGCGCCAAAATCCCCGCGATCTGTATCGTGAACACGATGGATAAACTTCCCGAGGATGCTCCACAAGGCGAAAATGCCCCCATGATGATTGTGGGGGACGCCAAGGATCCGATGGTGTTGGTGAAGGCACGTATTACGCAAGCCTCGTATTTAGCCCTCCCGTTGCGCGACACGATTCTCAATCGCCAAGTGTTGAAGTTCGCACGTCAATTAAATGCGGATTTGCCAGTGATTGTGCGCGTCCCAGACGATGACTTGCCGGAAGCGTGGGTGGGCGATGAAAAGATTCATATCCTCACCAACGATGAAGCCGTATTGCTCGCGATGTTTGAAAATCTGGCCATGCATGTGAAACCGCTGGAAACCTCTGACGAGGAGGAGGGGACGCCACACGTTGCTGTGGCGGCGGAACTCAAAGACCAAGCCACTGCGTCCGCGGACGCGCCCGTCCTCTCACAGAGTGTGACCGAAGACGGCATGGTGGACGATACGCCTGCCTCAGCGCTCAAGGACGAAACCAAGCAAACCATGAAAGAACGCCTCACACAAGCCTCGCAGACAACACGACTCTCGATGCGCCGTGCGAGCCTGCGAGGGCGTACGTTCTGGGCGCGACTCAAACAACGTAAGAAAACAAAGCCCGAACACGAATAAAGCCTTGTAAGCCTATAATCGTGTGAACGGGATGCCTGGCGTGGTACAAAACGGGCGAACTCCCGAGACGGATAAAGGACAGTATGACGACAACAGAATGGATACTCATTGGGCTCTCGGTATTGACATTGGGGCTAAGCGTAGTGGTTGCTTGGGTTGCCTGGCAACTCAAAGCCCAAATGAATGAAGGGCTCGATGAAAAGCACGACACGATGATCGATGCGATTCTGATGGGTACCCGTGAAGAGCGTAAGGAACTACAAGCGCAATTGATGCAAGTCGATCGCAATTCTCGCGAGTCCTTTACCCATTTAATGGCCTTTGTGACGGACCAGCAAGGGAAAAATGCGGAGGAAGTCAAACGGCTCAATGAGAAGGCCAATCAAAGTCTCAATGAATTGAACGCGATTTTGCATAAACGTCTCTTGGAAATGCAGGCGAGTGTGGATGAACGACTCCAGCGCCTGCGTGATGCGCAAGTGATTGCGCAGCGCGAACAGCAAGATTTGCTGCATGTGCGTTTAAACGAAATGCGCACCGAGCTCGATAAAAACCTCGAACGTATCCGAGTGCTCAACGAAGGTAAACTCGAAGCAATGCGTGCGACGGTTGAAGAGAAACTCGATAAAACGCTCAACGAACGACTCACGGCGAGCTTCCGCACGGTGGATGAAAAGCTGGGGTTGGTACAAAGTGGCTTGGGTGAAATGCGCTCCATGGCGGCCAGTGTTCGCGACTTAAAGGGCGTCTTAACGAACGTAAAGACCCGTGGAACGTTCGGAGAAACCCAGCTCTCCGCCTTACTCTCAGATGTGCTCACGACAGGGCAGTATGAAACGCAATTCCGATTGATCCCCGGCAGCAACGCCACGGTCGACTTTGCGATTCGCTTACCTGGGCAGTCGGGGGATCAGCCCTGTTGGCTCCCGATTGATGCGAAATTCCCTGTCGAAGACTATGAACGCGTTTTGGCGGCCAATGAATCCGGCGATCGTCGTGCCGAAGAGGAAGCCCGTAAGGCACTCGAGCGGGCGGTGTTGGTGCAAGCAAAGTCCATCCGCGAAAAGTACATTCGCCCTCCCTATACCACCGAATTCGCCCTGATGTATTTCCCGAGCGAAGGACTCTATGCGGAAGTGTTACGCCAACCGGGGCTCTTTGACAAATTGCAGCGCGATTACCGTATCACCCCGGTGGGCCCCACCGTCGTGAGTGCGCTCATTAATAGCTTACAGATGGGGTTCGTGACGCTTGCTTTGCAAGAACGTTCCAGTGAAGTCTGGAAGGTCCTTGCCGACGTGAAGAGCGAATTTATTCGCTTTGCGGACGGTTTTGCTAAGGTCCAAAAGAAGTTTAGCGAAGCCCAGTCGAGTCTAGAAGCCATGCAAACACGCCAAAACGTGATGCAAAAAACCATGGCCTCGATCGATGCGATGGTGCCTCAGGGGAGTGGGGACGACACGGGCACATTGACCGAAGTGAGTCCTCACTTATCGTTAGAGTCAACGGTCGAAACGCCTACGGCACCCGAGCGTCCCCAAGCTTAATGGGGAGTGCATAGCATTTAAAGCGAGGCGGCGTGCTCAGCTAAAACCGCTTGCAGGATGAGCGCGTGATTCAACGTGGGCTCTTTGCTGGCGTAGAGCAATACCACCTCGTTTATGCCTCGCTCACAAAGCCCGGCAAGGAGCGTATCCAGGGCGACTAAGGCCAGTTCCTCGCGATAGCGCTCCGAAAATTCTTCCCACCGGCCAAGAGCATCCTCGTGAAACCAACGCCGCAACGGTGCGCTCGGTGCGAGCGATTTGGCCCATTCAACGCCCGTGAGTTGCGATCGGGCTATGCCCCGAGGCCAGAGTCGGTCGACCAGCCAATAGCGCGTGGTGGGCGAAGGGGGAGGCGCTTCCTTGACATAGTCATAGACTCGCTGGAGCCGAAACGTGAGCGCAGACGAAGTGCCCTGATTCATTGATATAACCCCTCATGATAGCGTTGAGGGTTTAAGAAAAACTCCAACGCCTTTTGTTCTTTACGCGTACGGAAAAAGTCCGGCAAATTGCCCGTAATGCGGGGCCCATAGCTTGGTTTACTCACTAAACGGGCATCACACAGAACCACCACCCCACGGTCTGACTCGGAACGGATCAGTCGTCCAACGCCTTGCTTGAGGGCAATAATGGCTTCTGGCACGGTGTAGAGGGCAAACGGATCCCCGCCACGGGCACGAATTTGGTTGCAACGTGCTTCAGACACGGGGTCGTTGGGCGGTGAGAAGGGGATCTTGTCAATGATGACGACCGAGAGTGCATCGCCCCGCACGTCCACCCCTTCCCAGAAACTCATCGAGCCGACGAGAATCGCGTTGCCATGCTGACGGAATTCGTTCACTAGCGTCGTTTTCGGTGCTTCCCCTTGCACGAGTAGTTTGTAGGGGAGGGCATTGGCGTCAATGAGGCGGGCGAGTTGATCGGCGGCTTCACGCACGGCTAAAAGCGAGGTGCACAAGAAAAACGTGCGACCTTGGGCGGCACAGATAATGGGCCAGGTCTTTTGCACCACGCGACGTGTGTGTTCCACGGTGTTATTCGCGGGGTCGGGCATCATGGGGATATAAAGACAGCCTTGCTCCCAATAGTTAAAGGGACTTTCCCAGCTAAATTCTGCGCTGTCCTGGATGCCAAGCTCGGCCTTAAAGTGGTTAAATTGTTGATCGGTTTGCTGTTTACTGCCCGTGGAGAGCGTCGCCGACGTAAAGACCCAAGCCCCTCCCATATCGTTACGTAACGTCTGGAAGTCTTTGGCAAAGGAGAGCGGGGTGGAATTAAAGCGAACCGCATACTTGGTGTACTCCAACCACACGACGTAGTTGCGTGAGCGCTGACGCGCTTTCTCTTGCGAGAGCGGATTCTCGGGGTCCTCGGGATCGGCTTCCGAGGTGTTCATTTGCCCCTCTGGACTCTCGCTTTCCTTCTCTAAGAGGCTATTTTGTGTAAGTGAGGACTCACTAACTTTGGCGGATTCAGGGGCCAATTGTGCCGCTAATTCGGGACAACGCTCGGCTAAAAGCGCACACCAGCGGCTCACTTGAATGACGAGTTCTCGGGTCCATGCAAGTAAGGCATCCAATTCGGGATCACGCCCTTCATTAGCGAGCAAAGTATTGAGAAATTCCCCACAGACGGCTTCAAGACGTACAAAGCGCTCATAGAGGTTGTCAAAGCGTTCGAGTTTATCGAGCGCCACCCGATCGCCTTCCTGAACGCCTAACTCGCTCACCGCCAGTCGAAGCTCTTTACAGGCACGATCCACCCGGGCACGGAGGTCGGCCCAATTGGCTACCCCCGTGAGGGTGTCACGAGCGCTCAAGCCGTGAGCGGTATAGACCGCTTCTTCGAGTTGACGGGTAGAAAACCCATCGCCAAAGAAGTCGGAGGCAATTTGTGGCAACTGATGGGCTTCGTCGATGACGGTTAATCCGGCATCAGGAAGCAAGCCGTCTGCGTTTTGGTTCGTTTGTTTACGTAGCGCGAGCGAACTCAAAAAGAGGTGATGGTTCACGATGACCACGTCACTATTGAGTGCCTTTTCACGGGCCTTTCGCACAAAGCAACCATCCCAGTGAGGGCATTTCTCCCGTCCTAAACAGTTTTCACGGGTACTGGTGACCATGGGCCAGAGGCGATCGTCTTCGGGTACGTCCGGGAGTTCCGCTTTATCACCGGTTTCGGTATGCGCGGCAAAGGCGGCGATTAAGCGCAACTTTTGGTAGGAGTCCCGCTCAGGCAGCATGTCTTCACTTTGGGCGAGCTCCAAACGATACGGGCAAATGTAGTTGGCACGCCCTTTTAAGAGACTGACGGTGACGGGAAGCCCTAAGGTTTTCCGAATTTGTGGGATGTCTTTGTGGTAGAGCTGATCCTGAAGGGATTTCCCGGCGGTGGAGACGATCGTTCGCACACCGGCCACAATCGCCGGGATCAAATACGCGAACGTTTTCCCCGTACCGGTACCGGCTTCGGCAATGAGCGTTGAGCGTGCTTCAATGGCACGAGCCACTTCTTCGGCAAATGCCTGCTGACCCTCACGTGGGCGAAAACCAGGGATTTTTTGACTCATCAGCCCGCCAGGGGCATACAACGAGCCCACACGGCTCACAAAATCCTTTTTCGGGTCTAACCAAGCATTTGACGACATAACGACGATCTATAGAGCAAACAATCCAGAACAAAATCGTCCGTGGTGTTCGCCACGGACGACGGTAGTGATAGTTTAGAAGAATTTCGAGAGTGAGGAGTTCGAACTCCCTTGACTCGCTTTAAGTCGCTCTTGCGCTTCTTGGCGTTCACGAGTGGACTTTTCAAAGTCTTCCTTCTGCGCGAGGCGTTCTTGCTTTTTCTCTTCTGCGACTTTTTTCGCATTCGCCAGTCGTTCATTCAATTCGCGTTGTTTTTTGGCGTATTCCGCTTGATTTTTGGCTTCTTCCGCTTTTTTCAACGCTGCGTCATGGCGTTCTTTTTCGGTGCGTTCAATGGCTTTGTTTTCAGTCACGCTCGGTTGCGAAGGCGCTTTCACGGATTTCGGTTTGAGATCAACCGGGTTACTCGGTTCACGCACTTGCTTAGGCGCAACGCTCACGGGTTTACTGGGTTCGCGCACCGCCTTGGGTGAAGGCGTGGAGCCGGGGGTGCGTTGTGCATCCTGCGGGATCGCGGCATTCGGATTGGGTTTCATCGGAGGGGTTTTTTCTTCGGCTGCGGCGGCTGCACGACGCTCTTGAATTTGGCGTGTTTTATCGGCACGAATAATGCGTTCGGCTTCGTTATTGATTTGCCGGATTTCACGCTGACGTTCATACGAGGCACGACGGGCGTCTTCAATGCAGGAATTCACAAAGAATTTGTCATAGCACTGTTTGGTTTCCTCCGCGAGCGCTTTATCAATGCGACGCGTTTGCTCATCCACCGCTTTTTTGGCTTCATGGGCTTTCTCGAGGGTATCGAGGGCGCCTGGAGCAGACCAGTGGGTGAAGAAGTGTTTGTCATTGAGGATGACACTCGCTTCGCTGTCTCGGGCGAGCGCGTTGACACTGGCGGCCAACAAAGTGAACCCAAGCAGGGGGATGAGAGCGAAACGCACAGACATGAGTGAACTCCTCTAAGAGAACGTTCTTGCGGGGCGGGAGAGCGCTTAGCCTACACCCGACAAACAAAAACCGATCGTTTACTGTACCCACAAGTCTAGCAAACGATCGGTGTAAGAGGCGCAACTCTTTGTGTAAGGGTCGCAAAAAATGTATCGAAGTGAGCGCTCGAGGATTAGAGCGTCGTGACGACCTTATCTAAGGTGAGACGAGACTTCGGACGGGTCGCGTTGCCGTCGTTAGCGGAACGATGACCTAAGCTCACGGCGACCGCCGTGCGCAACCCCGTACCTTTTAAGCCCAAGATTTCATCGAGCTTACCGGCATCAATCCCTTCCAAGCAGGTGGTGTCGATACCCATATCAGCCGCGGCATAAAGTAAGAACCCTAGGGCGATGTAGGCCTGACGAGCACTCCACTCATAGAGTTCTTCGGGGGTCTTGCTGTGTAAGCCGACAAAATAGCGACGTCCTTGATCTTGCTGAGCGCGCATTTCGGCGTTGGGGTAACGGCCATCCACGGTTTCCTGTTCCAAGCGGGCTTCAAAATCCGCATCCGTGTACTGGTCGTTCACGGCGAAAATGATCACCGTGTCAGCGTCCGTGACACGAGGCTGGTTAAAGTCCAAGAATCCCGGCAACACTCGGGCTTTGGCTTCAGCGGTGCGAGCCACAAAGAAGTGCCAGGGCTGAGAATTGACGGACGAGGGGGACTGACGAAGCACTTCCAACAGGGTAGCCACTTCATCATCGGTCAAAGGTTTCGTTGTATCGTAGTGCTTTGTCGTGTAGCGCGAACGAACGATTTCAAGAGGGGACATCATGAGTTCCTTTGAATAAACATCAGTTAGCAGGGAATGATTAACGCTTACCTATTAAGTAAGCAGGTTTTAGTAGTGTAACGCTATTGCTTCACGAATGCAGAAAGCAGAAACAAATCCTTACCTACTTGCGTGCGCAATCAATTGAATAAAGAACCCTCAAAAAACACTTTGACTCTGGGCAATACGGGGGAGTTTTGATAAACTACCTGCACCTTTTTGATGCACCGCTTGGATGACACCCCAAGGGGGCAGGGATACGGGTTATCTCGCCTTTTGCCAAGCAGAGCCATCAATTTTTTGGGCTCGCGAACGTTTCGGGTAATTTGGGCTCCACGTTTCTCGAGTCAGTCTATTCAAACATTGGATTGCGCCATGAAAAAACCTGTTCGTGTTGCTGTAACGGGCCCCGCGGGCCAAATCGGCTATTCTTTGCTCTTTCGCATTGCCTCTGGGGCCATGCTCGGTGCTGATCAACCGGTGATTCTGTCTTTGTTAGAGCGTGATAATTCGCAAAGTCAGGGTGCACTTAAGGGCGTCATGATGGAATTGGAAGATTGTGCGTTCCCGACGCTCGTGGGCATGGAAGCCTCGACCGATCCGAAGGTCGCTTTTAAGGATGCCCAGTATGCGCTCTTGGTCGGGGCACGTCCTCGCGGTCCTGGTATGGAACGTAGCGATTTGCTGGAAGCCAATGCCCAGATTTTCCAGACGCAAGGCCGTGCCTTGGATGCCGTTGCGGATCGCAATGTGAAAGTGCTGGTTGTGGGGAATCCCTGCAATACCAACGCATTTATTGCCATGAAAAACGCTCCGAGCCTTGCGCCCGAATGCTTCTCCGCCATGCTCCGTCTGGATCAGAACCGTGCCATGAACCAGTTGGCCTTAGAGACGGGGCACCCAGTGACCGATGTCAAGCATTTGGCCGTTTGGGGGAATCATTCGCCAACGATGTACGCTGACATTACCCACGCCACCGTGGCTGGTCAGGCTGCCAGCACATTGGTGAGCGAGGCTTGGGTGAATGACACCTTTATCCCGACGGTCGCTAAGCGTGGTTCGGCTATTATTGCGGCGCGTGGTGCGAGTTCGGCGGCTTCTGCGGCGGCAGCAGCGATTGACCATATGCGTGATTGGGCGCTTGGGTCGCAAGGGGAATGGGTGACGATGGGGGTACCGAGTGACGGCTCCTACGGGATCCCGGAAGGGCTCGTGTTTGGCTTCCCCTGTGTATGCGACGGCCAAGGGCACTATGAGATTGTCCAAGGGTTGAATTTCACGGACGACGGCAAGGCGCGCTTAGCGAAGACCTTGCAAGAACTCGAAAACGAAAAAGCGGCGGTGGCGAAGTATTTCGCCTAAGCGCAACGCGTTGATGACTCTCGTGTTGAGCGCCTTCGGGCGCTCAACGTATTTCGGGAGTTACGTGACCAAGGATTCACTAAGGATGAGTGACTTTATTGAGCAAATACCGCACCGCATTGACACCCTAGAAAAGGCGTTTCCCTCAACGTTGTCGCTACCGACCAGTACCCCAGTGGTGGTGCTCGATACCAACGTCCTGTTGGATTGGCTCTACTGGGGCAATGAGGAAGTGGCACAACTCAAACCGCTCTTAGCCTCGGGGTGGGTACAGTTGCGTTCACGCGCGACGATGCAAGAGGCAGCGCACGTGCTTGCCCGTGAGGGATTTTGCGGGGAATCCGAAATGGTCTGGACGCTCTTGCGTGAGTGGTATGGCCAAAGTGTAGGACTCACGGAAGACGATTACGCGAAAGCCCGAGAAGTAGGGGTGAGTCGCTGTCGTGATCCCGATGATCAAAAGTTTTTAGATATTGCGCAATTTAGCCAAGCTCAACTGTTGATTACTCGTGACAAACTGGTCTTAAAGGCGGGTAAACGACTCAAAAAAGAGGGAACCTTGGTGCTTACCCCTCAGCAAGCGAAAGTATGGTTGTTAAGTGCCAGTACGGGCGCTTAACGTTGAATCTAGTTATTAACGATTAGTCCCTCTGAGCGATAGCAATGAAGCGGTTCAGGGGATTTTTTTTCTCTTCCCAATCAATGAAAACGTTTGATTTGGAAGTTTTATGATGACAGTGGCTTTCCCTATCCCCTCTATAGGGGAGGGATAGCCAAGGCACGTTGAAAGTGCCTCGGTACAATAAAACCCTCGCGAGCCCGCTATGGGTTAAGACTCACGCTCAGTGCGATGTGTGAGACAACACAACACTGAGCTCAAACGAATATGGATCGTTTTCGTGCGCTCATTGCATCGAGAGCTTTTCCTCATGGCTTAACGGTGGTGACACACGATCAACAATTAGGAGAACCCTGGTGGATAACGTCACTCAGATCGTTCAGAGCATTAACAGCATGCTCTGGGGGATGTACTGTCTGATTCCCCTTTTGGTGGGGACGGGCATTTACTTCACGGTGAAGCTGCGATTTGTGCAGCTCAAACGCATCAAACAAGCGTTTAAACAAGTATTTGGTGATTTTTCACTTTTTGGTAAGGCCGCCGGTAAGGACGGGATGTCTTCCTTCCAAGCGTTGGCGACGGCAGTATCCGCTCAGGTGGGTACAGGGAATTTGGCTGGGGTTGCTGGGGCTATTGCCATGGGTGGTCCGGGCGCCATTTTCTGGATGTGGTTAGCTGCCTTCTTCGGGATGGCAACCATTTTTGCGGAAGCCGTTTTGGCTCAGCTCTATCGCTCCCGCGACGCCAAAGGGGTCGTGACAGGGGGCCCAGCCTTTTACATCAGTGAAGGGTTTGGTAGCAAAGCCCTCGCTAGCCTCTTCTCGGTATTGATCATTATTGCTCTCGGGTTCGTGGGCAATATGGTGCAGGCGAACTCCATTGCGGACGCCTTTAATACCGCCTTTAATATTCCGAATTGGTTAACGGGGATTGGCATTATCGCCGTTGCTGGTTTCATTTTCATCGGTGGGATCCGTCGTATTGCGAGTTTCGCGGAAAAGATGATTCCCGCCATGGCCTTGGTGTACATCATCGGGTCCTTGACGATTCTTCTCTCTAACCTTCCGCAGTTCTTCCACGTTTTTGAAATGATCTTCGTGGGGGCGTTCAATCCGGAAGCCGCCACCGGGGGTATTATCGGGGCGGGGATTCGTGAAGCCATCCGCTACGGTGTGGCCCGTGGCTTATTCTCGAACGAAGCCGGTATGGGCTCAACGCCCCATGCACACGCGGTCGCCAAGGTGCAGCACCCTGTCCAGCAAGGGCTCTTTGCCATGGTGGGGCTTTTCATTGACACGTTCGTGATCGTGAATATGACCGCCTTTGTGATCTTAGCCTCCGGCGCTCTCGATGGAAAATTGACGGGGATTGCCTTAACGCAGCAAGCCTTTACGATTGGCTTAGGCCCGATTGGGAATGGCTTTGTGGCGGTGTGCCTCTTATTCTTTGCCTTTACGACGATCATCGGTTGGTACTTCTTTGCCGAACAAAACGTGAAGTACTTGTTTGGTACACAGGCCATCTCGATTTATCGTGTGATTGTGCTCTGCTTCTTGATGCTCGGGTCTTTCCTTCAGGTGACGTTGGTCTGGGAGTTGGCTGACCTCTTTAACGGGTTAATGGTCATTCCGAACGTCATTGCCTTGATTGGCCTCTCGAAGTTGGTCGCCAAGGCACTCGACGATTACGATACATTCACCGCGGGCGGGGTTCCGCTCTTTGGGGTGAAAGCACCCAATGGTGGTCGAGACAATGTGCCCATGAAATTGCGCGTTTCGGCGGAGCATCCCTTTGCGGAGGACGAAACACCCGAGACGGGCAGTGCACCGCTTTATACACGTCGCCGTGTGCGTTTGATGAATTTACGTAATCACTTACGTCGTCGTCATCCGCCCGTACGTGATCGGAAGTCAACCCAACGCGAGAACCGCGATTAATTCCCACTGAACTTCCGATACAAAAGGCATCGTGCAACACTGGGTTGACGGTGCCTTTTTCGTATTGGGCTGTTTTAGGCACGTCTAAAGAGTCCGACCGATTCCACATGTGGCGTATCGGGGAACAAGTCGAGCGTGACGATTTTTTCCAGCGTATAGCCTAAGTCCACCAATTCGCGCGCATCGCGGGCAAAGGTTTTGGGGTTGCAGCTCACATAGACTAGGCGTTTGACGCCAAGCGCTTTAATCATCCCGGGCACTAATCGGTCCATGCCTTTAAAGGCAGGATCAGCAATCGCCACGTCGATGCGCTCACCTTGCACGATGAGTTTAGGCAAGACCGCTTCCACCGCACCAGCGATAAAGCGTGTGTTCGTAATGCCGTTACGTTGCGCATTGAGTTTTGCCGCCTCAACGCTTTCTTTCACATACTCGATCCCGAGTGCGGTTTTGGCTTTCTGGGCGCCTAAAAGCGTCATAGTACCAATGCCTGCGTAGAGATCCATGAAACGATCTTTGGGCGTAATTTGCGCCCAATCGAGTACGACCTCGTAGAGTTTCAACATCTGCGAGCGATGGATCTGTAAGAAAGTCTGTGGACCCACTAAAAAGGAGAGCCCATGAATGCTCGTCTCAATCGCACTGGAATCGGCGGTTAAAGCAATGTCTTCTTTCCCTAAGAGGCTATTGCCACGTTCAGGGTGAATATTGAGTGTGACCGTCGCAACCCCCATGTCAACGAGTTCGTCCACTAAAGGGGTGAAGATAACAAGTGACTTAGGCATTTCCCGGACAATCAGGGTGACCATCCCCATTTTGTCGCCCGCACGATCTTCGCCTTCGCGCATCAGGAGGCCACGCACCATGCCTTTGCCGGTCGCTTCGTCGTAGGGGGGTAAGTCCAAGTTATCGAGCGCTTGGGCCACTGCCTTGGCGACCGCGTTCATCCAGTCCGGAATCGCTCGACAGGGCTCGGTGATGACTTTCTCATGACTCCCCACCGCATACATCCCCCAATGCCACTGACCTTGGTCGAGAATCGGGATGAAATGGGCTTTACTGCGATAGCCTTTACGTTCGGTTGTCCCAATAAAGTCTTCCACGATCGGCACTTTGATCCCGACTTGGGCGAGCTCTTTAAGGGTGGTTTGTTCTTTCACCACCGCCTGATGGGGTGGATTCATCATCGCCCAGGGACACCCCCCACACGCAGGCGTTTTACGCATATGGGGGCACTCGACGTCCCCACGTGCGTAGGATGGCTCGAGTACTTCAAGCAAATGGGCTCGGTAGGGTTTGGTGCTGGTATCGATCTGTACACGGACGGTTTCGCCAGGCAAGGCCCCGGGAACCTTTAAGGGAAAGTCTTCAAAGCGTCCTTCCGCCAACCCGTCGTTGGCAAGGGCGTCTAGCTTTAGCGTTGTTTCTATCTGCGTCATAGTGGGGCCTTATATTACATGCATAGAGGAATTGTACGCAGTTAAGAGAACACTTGCTATAGTGGATGATCCTAGTATTGGTGAGGAAACGCGATTGAGAAGGGAGTGTTAAAACCCTGAACTCGTCGCGTAGACCAAGCCCCCGAGCAAAAGAATGAGGACGGCTTTGATGGCATGGAGTTGGGTGTGCGCAATGTGTGCTGGAGGCAGTTTCAGTTTAAGCGTAATACCGAGGGAATACGCTATACCCAGAGCGAGCATCACAAGAACAAGGCTCGCTAACAGCCCATAGTGTAGGAGGCTAGCCCCCCAGGGATACGCATGAACGCTACTTTGGTAGAGCGCAAACACGATAGCAAGCCCATACAGCCCAGCGAGTCCACCGAGCCAAAGACCACGGTGCGCCTCAAACTCATAGCGGATAAGTTGCCACAAGAGTTGATTAGGGGAGGCATTCGGGTCGCGTTGAAAGTCGTTCAGCATAGGTAGAGACACGGATAAGGGTGATAAGGACGACCGATGGTCGTCCTTATCACGGATGGGATTACAGGCTACCGGCAGCCACAGCCAGCACAAACACTGGGCTCACAATGCCGATCATAAAGCGAATGACGCTTAACTTTGCGGGGGTCATGGTACACCCCGTCATCAACTGTTCGCGGGTACTAGGCCAAGCCACCCAGGCTGCCGCAATGGCAATACCGAAGGTCGAGAGTGGCATGCCCACGTTACTCGTGACGTAGTCTAAGCAGTCAAAGATGGTTTTCCCAAAGAACTTCACCTCGCTCCACGCGCCAAAGCTCAAATTCGCAAAGAAGCCCACGATCGCACACCCAATGGTGGTGAGCACAATAGCTGCAGTGCGCGAGAGGCGGAACTGGCGCGTGATCATCGCGACGCAGGCCTCAAGCATCGACATCGAACTCGTCAACGCCGCAACCACTAAGCAGAGGTAAAAGAGAATGGCAAAGCCATGACCAAAGGGCATTTGCGCAAAAATCGCCGGCATTGTCACGAAGGTGAGCCCAGGCCCAGCGCTGGGATCAACATGGAATGCAAACACAGCGGGCATGATCATGAGTCCGCCTAAGATGGCGGCCATGATTGCTAAGAGGGCAATCCAGAAAACGGAATTGGGTAAGTCGGCCTTAGGATCCAAGTAGGAGCCATAGGTAATCATGGTCCCCGCTCCGAGCGAAAGTGAGAAGAAGCAGAACCCCATGGCGTTAAAGAGTGCGGAAGCGTTAAAGTCACTCCAGCGCGGCAAGAATAAGTATTCCAAGCCGGCCGTCGCTCCCGGTAACGTCACCCCACGGATAATCAAGATAAGCATCAGGATAAAGAGCGTGGGCATCAAGAATTTGGCAACGTTTTCAATCCCAGACTCAATCCCACCGAGCACAATCACGGCGGTTAAGAGTAAGAATCCTAAGAGGAAGCCGTAACTGACCGTTCCGTTAGAGACGAAGGCGCCAAAATACTGCCCCAAGAGTTCGGGGTTAGCAATAATCCCGTTGCCGGTGATCGCGTCCCACAAGTACTTGAAGGTCCAGCCGCCGACACAGGCGTAAAACGACAAAATCAAGAAGACCGTAAAGACCCCTACGGCACCGAAAAAGCCCCAACCACGACCGCAGACGCGGCGTAAGCTTTCGACCGGACCCGCACGGCCTGCGCGGCCCATGGCAAACTCGGCAATCAAGAGCGAGACCCCTACGGTGAGGGTGAAGAAAATGTAGGGGAGCATGAATACCGAGCCCCCATTGGTCCCAGCCATATAGGGAAACTTCCAAATGGCACCGAGGCCAACGGCAGACCCAGCGCTTGCGAGAATAAAGCCAAGCCGAGAACCCCAGCCCGAGACGTTATTACTACTAGTCATTCTGTATCCTTTGAAGGTTGTCGAGTGCCGCTCGCGACGTGCGTGGGGCGAGCGGCGAAAAATGGTTAAAAGACGCCTAACCCTTTGAGCATCACGATGATGATTAATACGGGCGCGACAAAGCCAGCAATCAAGTGAAAGAGGGTCAAAAAGTATTGGGGATAGGGTTGTACGAGTTGTAATTGGGTTTCGGCCATCGGACGAGCGAGCCACCCGACCACCAAACCAATACCGAGCACCCCAATCGGCATACCGATATTACTGGTGAGGTAGTCAAAGAAATCAAAGAACGTAAAGCCTATAACTTTGACATCGGCAAGGGGACCAAAACTGAGTGCGCACAAGACACCCAAGATCGCTAGGCTCACAAAACACAAAGCACTCGCCACAGCACGGGTGATTTTCCACTCATCGACCAGATACTGCACACTCATTTCAAAAATTGAAATCGAGCTCGTTAATGCCGCCACAAACAGACAGACATAGAACGTAATGGCAAAGGCATGGCCAAAGGGCAGTTGAGCAAACACGGCGGGCATCGTCGCGAAGGTGAGCCCAGGACCCGCGTCCGGGCTTAACCCGAAGGCAAAGACGGCCGGCATGATCATGAGACCACCCAAGAGCGATGCGATAATGGCCAAAAAGACAATCCAGCTCACCGAGGTGGGTAAATTCACCTTATTACTCAAATAACTCCCGTAATTCATCTGTGAGGCAGAGCCCACGGAGAGCGAGAAAAAGGCAAAGCCCATGGCGTTTAATAGGCTCGACCCGGTGAATTGCTTAAAGTCGGGTTTAAAAAGAAACTCCACCCCTTTCATGGCGCCCGGCAACGTGAGTCCACGTACGATCAAGACGAGCATCATGATAAAAAGGAGGGGCATCAAGACTTTCGAGATGCGTTCAATCCCTTTTTCGACCCCAAAAAGAACCACCAAGGCCGTGGCCGATAGAAAGGCCAAATGCGCCAAAACGGGGGCTAAGCCCGAGGAGGCAAAGGCCCCGAAGGATTCGCGCATCATGGCGGGATTATTCACAATGCCGTTGCCGAGAAACGCCTGCACCATGTAGTAGACACACCAACCGCCGACGACCGAGTAAAAGGCGAGTACCAAGTACCCGGTTAACACGGAGAGTTTCCCAATCCAGGCAAAGTAGGAGCCAGCCCAACGACGAAAAGCCCCGGCCGCACCGGCTCGGGCCGCACGCCCCATGCACATTTCCCCCATGAGTAGCACCAACCCGATCGTGATCGTAAAGAAAATGTAGGGCAACATGAAAACGGAGCCCCCGTTGGTACCTGCTAAGTAAGGAAATTTCCAAATGGCGCCTAAGCCGACGGCGGAACCCGCACTAGCTAGGATAAAGCCGAGGCGTGAGCCCCATTGTGAGCGTTCTGTCATGGTTCTGTCTCGTGTTTTTGTGTCTATCCTGTCCTAAAAGTGAGGCTGTCCTACGTCCTAAACGAGGACAGCCAAACCCGTAAGTTTACATGAGGCCGGAAATGAGCACCACTAACACCAAAATCGGTGAAACGGTCGTCATCATGAAGCGCAACAATTTGAGTTGCCCTTCGCTCAAGTTCGAGCCATTCACTTTACCCAAGTCGCCCTTGACTTGATCCCAGCAGCTAATCCCCGCCAAACCGAGAATCACTAAGCCACCGATCGGCAACGATAAGTTACTCGTGAAGAAGTCAAAGATATCAAAGAAGGTTTTGCCACTGAAGGTCACGTCCGAGAGAATTCCGAACGAGAGGCAGGGGAGCATACCGACAATCGCGAGCGCAATCGTGGAAAGCACCGCGGCTTTGGCGCGAGCCATCTGGTATTCGTCCACCAAAAAGGCCACAAGAATTTCAATCATCGAGAGTGAACTGGTCACCGCGGCCACGACGATACACAGATAGAACATGATCGCAAAGAGCTGACCGAAGGGGAGCTGTGCGAAGACGGCCGGCATGGTGATGAACGTGAGACCTGGGCCCGCGGCCGGGTCAAGACCAAAGGCGAAGACGCTCGGCATGATCATGAGGCCGCCCAAGAGTGACGAGATAAGCGTGAGAATCGTAATCCACACACAGCCATTGACGACGTTGCTGTCTTCCTTTAAGTAGCTCCCATAGGTGAGCATGCAGCCGCAGCCCACACAGAGCGAGAAGAACACAAAGCCCATCGCTTGTAAGAGTGCCTTGAGCGTAAACGCGGACGCATCAAAGTGGAACAAAAACTCAATCCCTTTCATGGCGCCAGGCAACGTGAGCCCACGCACGATCAAGACAAGCATCATCAAAAAGAGGAGCGGCATCAACACTTTCGAGACGCGCTCGATCCCCTTGGTGACGTCAAAGGCCACAATCAGTCCATTGATCAGAAGGAAGAGCCACTGATACCCTAACGCCATAACGGGGTTACTGGTGAGCTCGCCAAAATGCTTGCCTAAGAGGGCCTGATCGGTAATTAAGCCACTCCCCGTGAGGGCTTCACAGAAGTAGGCCAAAGTCCAGCCACCAATGGCGGAATAAAAGCTCAGCACCAAAAAGCCCGTGAGGACCCCTAAGTAACCAAAGGGCAACCACTTGGCACCGGCAATACGACGATAGGCGGTGACGATCCCCCCTTTACCTAAGTGACCTAATGTGATTTCAGCGATCAGCAATGTTAAGCCAATCGTCAAGGTGAGCAGAATGTAGGGGAATAAAAAGGCGCTCCCTCCGTTCGTTCCAGCCATGTAGGGGAACTTCCAAATGGCACCTAACCCAACGGCTGCACCGACGCTCGCCAAAATAAAACCTAATCGACTGGTCCAAGATTTGCGTTGAATGTCTGGCATGTAAAGGCCTTTATGAGGTATTGAAAGAAAAAGAGCCGGTCTCCAGGTCATCGGGAGCCGGCTCTGTGTTGTATGGTCTACTGATCAGCTACCCGAGGGATTAGCCGCCAAAGAGACCTTGGTAGATCGCTACAGCCACCAACACGGGAGCGAGAACGGTGATCATCACTCGCAACATGCTCAAGGTGCTTTCGCTATAAGGCTTGACGGCAACAATTTGTTCGCGGAATACGGGCCAAGCGACCCAACCCGCCAACACGGCCACCGACAACCCGCCTAACGGCATGAGGTAGTTGGAGCACACATTGTCTAAGAAGTCAAAGAAGTTGCGTCCACCGATCGTGAAGTCACCCCAAGGTCCAAAGGAGAGCGCCGAAACGCAACCTAAGAGGAAAAGGCTAACCCAGTTGACAATGGTAGCGGTTTTACGGGACAAGTGCCATTCGTTCTGTAAGAAAGCCGTCACAACTTCCAAGAGCGACACTGCCGAGGTCAGCGCTGCCACGAGTAAGCAGATATAGAAGAGGAGCGCAAAGACGGCACCAAACGGAACGTGCGAGAAGATCATCGGCACGGTGATGAACACGAGACCCGGGCCACCGTTGGGTTCAAGATTGAACGCAAATACAGCCGGCATGATCATCAAGCCTGCGAGCAAGGCCGCCTGAATGGCCAGCACAGCCACCCACAAACTGGCATTCGGAATATCCGTCTTGTCAGAGAGGTAGGAACCGTAGGTCACCAAAATCCCAGCCCCCAAGGAGAGCGAGAAGAACGTGAAGCCCATGGCGTTCAGAATCGAGTTCGGGGTCACCTTATCCCACTGGAAGTAGAAGAGGTACTTCACACCTTCCCAGGCGCCATCGAGCGTCAAACCACGCACAATAATGGCCAACATGAGGATAAAGAGCGTAGGCATCAAATACTTGGACAAACGTTCAATACCGCTTTCCACGCCTAAGGCCACCGTAGCACAGGTCATCGTCAAGAAGACAAAATGCCAGAACACGTTCAATTCGGGCGTGCTCACCAAGTGACCAAAGTGGTTTTTGAGGAGCGTCGCGTCGTTCACGGTAATGCTACCCGTGATGGCATCCCAGAGATAGGCGACACACCAGCCACCCACCACGGAGTAGTAGGACAAAATCAAGAAGGAAGTGAGCACCCCGATGGCACCGATACCGGCAAACCAACGACCGCCAACGCGGCGCATGGCCGATACGACAGAGCCACGACCACGGCGACCAATCGCTACTTCCGCCATGACCAACGCGACCCCAATGGTGAAGGTGAAAACAATATAAGGAATAATGAAGCCCGCGCCACCATTTGCGCCAGCCCAGAAAGGAAACTTCCAGATCGCGCCAAGGCCGATTGCAGAACCAGCACTGGCGAGAATGAACCCGATACGGGAACTCCATTGTGCGTTATTAGTCATGATGAGATCTTTTGCGTTGAGTTATTCTGAGTCTTCTATGAGGGATTGGGGAATCCTAAAAGACCATGACAAACACCAAACCATGTTAAGACTTTACGGCTTGATGTATGGGATTGTAACCAGAAACAATAGCTAGAAACGGTTGAATAACAATTAAAGGGGATTTGTTAGACTTAAACGGTATCCTCTAGGGGGGATGTCTTAGGACATGCGTCTCAATTTAAACTTTTTCCTTAAGTGTTAACCCTAGCGCTGTAGGAAAAAGTCTTTGCAAAAACTGCGCTTTTTGCAAAAAATCCGACAATAAAAGGAGTGAACGTGTCAGCAAAAACAATACTTCAAGGAGTTTGTCTCCCAACCGTCCTTGCTTTGGCTTTCGCGAGTACGTTTTCCCAAGGGGTGGCCGCGAACACGATGCCACAACCCGTCAAAGAAGGATTAGAAGTGAACCTCACGGGCGAAGCAAGCCAATTAGTGGCGAATGACCGTGCGGAATTACGCTTTTTTGCCAAGGTGGATGCTGAGGACGCGAAGGCTGCCAGTCGTGCCGTGATCGAGCGCACCAATAAAGCCTTGGATACCCTCAAGGCACGCGATTTGAAGGCTGCCTTGGAGTCGATTGAAACGACGGATTTATCGGTGATGCCACGCTATACCGCCACGACGGAAACCAATGCGGCCAAGATTGACCGCTGGGAAGCCACCTCGCGCGTGGTCGTGCGCGTGAAATCGCTGGATCGCGTGAGCGACGTGATGGAAGCCTTGGGCGGAGCGCTCGACTTTGAAGGCGTAGGGTTTAGTATTTCCAGCGAAAAACGCCGCACGCTTGAAGGGGAACTTTTATCGCAAGCCACTCAAGCCTTAACGGCGAAACTCGCCAAATTGGCACAAACGCTTGGGGTGAGTTCGGATCGGGTGAAACTCAAAAAACTCGATACCGAAATGGGCTTCCCAGGAGGCATTCGCTATTACGCTATGCCGCGAATGATGAAGAACGTTCGCGCTGCCGATGCGGCTCCTCAGGTGGAGGCGGGTAGTAGTGAAGTAACGGTACGTGTGTCGGGGCAAGCGCTCTTAATGCCCTAATGCTTTTAGGCATCCCACATAAACAAAGGCCCACAACCTCAATGCGGTGTGGGCCTTTAGCCTATTGAGTGAGCTCGATTAGAGACGAGCAATGGGAGTCATTACCCCGGTGACCTTGTCACCAATCGAGACGGTGACTTCGGCCTCCATCGGAAGGTAGACGTCCACACGCGAACCAAAGCGGATAAAGCCATAACGCTGACCACGTTCTAAGCGTTCACCCACGTTGGCGTAGCACAGAATACGGCGGGCAACGAGCCCCGCAACCTGCACAAAGGTGACCGTCTTGCCGTCGTCGGTTTTCACTCGAACCGCATTGCGCTCGTTATCGGTCGACGCTTTGTCGAGATCGGCATTCACAAAAAGCCCAGGGGTGTAGCGAATCTCTTCCACAACCCCCGACACCGGGGCCTTCTGGCTATGCACATTGAAAACATTCATGAAGATCGACACCATCTTGGCGGGTTCGTTCGTTAACGGATCGACTCCGAGTTGCACCTTGCAGACACGACCGTCAACAGGACTCACCACCGCACGGGGGTCGCTCGGCAATTCGCGCGCGGGATCACGGAAGAATTGCGCACAGAAGATGGTCAAAATCAGAGCAATGGTGGCGAGAAATCCCCAGTCAATCAACCAAAAAAGGATCGTCAACACGAGTCCGCCCACGATAAACGGACGGCCTTCTTTAGCAAAAAATGGATGAGGATAAAGTTTTGCGTTCACAGTAGAAATCACTCCAAGGATAGCGAGAGTTTAGGCACGTGTTGGGATCGTAATGATCGGGGTCACGGTTTGGGAGGCAACCCCTAATACGTGCATTCTTAGTTGCTGCTAATCATAGCAAACTCGTAGTGGGTGCGCTTCAAAAACGAAGGGCTTGAAAAATCCGTGTGGATTCTTCAAGCCCACTGTAAGTGAGTCCTTACTTACGGGTGATTAATGCACATCACCTTCGGCTTGTTCAGCCTGCTGTTGCGCTAAAGAGCGCGCAATATCGGCCTGAATGGGATTGGGGCGTCCCGTCCAGTAGCAGTAAAAGCCGTAAGCATAGCCCGAGAGGGCATATAAGCAAAAGAGGACAAAAATCGAGAGCGAGGTGTTACTCGAAATCACGATAAAGAGCAGTGCCCCGACGGCAATGACCCAGAACGGAATGGTCTTCACCACGGCGTAGCTCTTTCCCGAGAAGAAGGGGGCATTCGAGACCATGGTAAGTCCCGCGTACAGCGTGACCACCGCCGCAATTTCCGACGTATAGGGCTGGGCGAAATCCGGTAAATGGCCTTCCACGCAGAGCCACACGAAACCGCACACGAGGGCTGCGGCTGCCGGCGAGGGTAACCCTTGGAAGTAATTCTTACTCACCACGCCCACGTTGCAGTTAAAGCGGGCTAAACGCAACAGTGCACATAAGGCGTAGACAAAGGCAATGGCCCAGCCAAGTTTGCCTAAACCCTTTAAGGTGTACTCATAGACAATGAGTCCCGGCGCAATCCCAAAGCTCACCCCGTCGGCCAAACTGTCCATCTGGACGCCGAATTCGGATTGCGTATGGGTTAAACGTGCGACACGACCATCCATACCATCAAAGAGCATGGAGAAAAACACCGCAATGGCCGCCGATAAAAAGTCGCTATTCATGGCAGCAATGATGCCGTAGAAAGCCGAAAAGAGGGCAGCTGCCGTAAACGCGTTCGGGAGCACATAGATGCTCTTTGACTTCACGGCCTGAAGGCGACGTTGGCTAATGGCCGTTAAGCTTTCACGCTGATTCGGATTAGTGGTCATAGTTGAATCTGGTCTCATAAAGAGTATGGTGCTTTGGGCGATGGAGAAACTGCATTTTTACACCGTCATGCCCGAAGCAACACCTGACATCAAAAAACTGCATTCTACTCGCATCCTCGGAGGAGCGCAAAAACCGAGACACGCAAAATGATGTATTACCGAAAAAACGCTTTCGGCTCGACGGTTCTTGAGCACACAAAAGGCGTACGAGTGGCAGACATATCCGCTAAAATTATCCCGATCGTACTGGCACCTGACAAGATTAAGGGCTACGCAGATTGTAAGAAACTTTGAGGAAAGGCTATGCCATTTGTTTTTGCTCCACCACAACAGGCCGTAATTCCCGTTGCGGATGAACGCTATGAATTTTTCCCTATTCGCCGTGTTTATGGTATTGCCAAAAACTATAGTGAACCCGGTAACACAGCGACCGACACTCCGTTTTATTTCATGAAGTGTCCCGATAATGTGTTCCCAGTCGCCGATGGGGAGGTCTTTTCCCTACCTATGCCACCCGAAACCGCCGATTTGCGCCACGAAATTGAATTGGTGGCTTGCTTGGGTAAAGGGGGGCGCAATTTAACCCTTGAGCAAGCGCATGAAGCGGTATGGGGATGGTGCGCAGGGATCGATTTTACGCTCGCTGATGTTGCGTTACCCTCTGGAGCCCGCGACCTGATGCGTGGCAAGACGTTTGAGCGCTCCGCCCCCGTGACGCATGTCAAACCCGCCTACCGTACGCCCTTACCCAATCCGGTGGAATTGTGGCTCTACGTTAATAACCAAAAGCGTCAATCGGGTACCACGGCCCAATTGATCCGTTCACCTTATGAACAGATTGTGGAACTCTCGCGCTACGTCACCTTGGCGCCTGGCGACCTTATTTTCACCGGTACCCCCTCGGGGAGTAGTCGCTTAGCGGTGGGCGATCTGATTGAAGCCGGCGTCAATGGCGTAGGGTCATTAAAGGTGCGAATCGACGCGCCCTTAGGCGAATAAATGTCACTGAAGTAAGTGCTCACTTACACTGTGACGCTTTGTGCACAAGCGATTGGCTTATCCAGAGGATGTGGATAGGCCAATTTTTTTGTCAGGTGCTAAGGCGATTCGGCGGGCTCGTTGTAAGAGGCTTCGAGTTCGTCGGCGAGCATCGCGACGGCTGCGGCATAAAAGTAGCTACGGTTGTAGTAAAGGAAGGTGGAAAAATTTTCCGTTCCTAAGTAAAGGCGCTCTTCGAGGGCTTCGCCTGCTTCTTTCCAGGGGAGATCCACGAGTAAGACCGCGTGATCTTGCGGTAAGTCGAGTAACCCAATGGGTTCAATCCCTGCGTTGAGTAACTGTGGGATCGCTTTGTCGGGACGAATCCCCGTGGAGGGTTCAATGCGGGGCGTATTGACTTTCTGCCGCACGGGATAGAGGGCCTTTAACCCTGACGTCCAACCGTGCTCATGCAAGTAGTTAGCGACCGAGGCGATGGCATCCTCTTCACTATTAATAATATCGATCAAGCCGTCGTTATTGCCGTCAAGCCCAAATTTATTAAGGGAGCTGGGCATGAATTGTCCATAGCCAATGGCTCCCGCAAAACTGCCAGTGACGGAAACGGTGGGGATATTGTCGCGCCAGCAAAATTCTAGGAATTCGGCAAGTTCTTTCTTATAAAACGCTGAGCGTCGAGTGTAGTCAAAGGCGAGGGTGACCAGCACGTCGAGGACACGGAAGCGTCCCATGGATTTGCCGTAAATGGTTTCGACGCCAATAATGGCTGCCACGGCATAGCGGGACACGCCTAGGGACTCTTCCATTTTTTGGAAAAGGGCATCGTGGCGGTGCAAAAATTCCACTCCCTTGGCAATGCGTTCAGCATTGACCATGTTGCGTTTGTAGAGACGGAAGTTGCGATCCGGCGTGGTAGCGGGCCCCGTTTTGGGCTTGGGCGTCATATAGCGTTCGGCCAAGGGCGAATAGCGTGCTAAGGCCAGCTCGCTTTCAATCCACGTCTGGGGGATGCGCCGCTCCTGAGCGGTAGTCTTAATAAACTCCATGATTTCAGGGCGGTCAGGGTAATTCAACCCTGCCGGTGGGGGAGCGGCCATAATGGGCGTCAGGATTTCGTCACTCATCAGGCCGAGAGCAACGAGCATTGCCCAAGTTCCTAGTTGTCGACGTGTCAATCCCATCCCAATACCTCTTCTGTGTGGCGAGTGTGTTCGCTTTTCTAGGTCATTCTAACAATCCCGAAACACTTGTACATCACACCAATGCGTGATTTATCGTAAGCGCACAGAGGGTTTGACTTCGAACGCAATCACCTTCACAATGAGAAGATTGCGATTTTTAGCGTTACATTCGGCGCGCACTATCAAAGGAAATACCTTGAGCGAAACCATTTTACCAACGGGTTACTTTACCCATGATTTGACTCAACTGGCCAATCCGATTGAAGGAGCCCCTGAAAATCCTGAACGTCTCAACTCGATTGAGTTGATGATGATGGCGATGGGCTGGGGCGATCAGCTCAAACAGCAATACGCACACGAAGCCAAAGTGGAATGGGTTGCTCTCGCGCATGATCGCGCCTACATTGATGACTTAGCCTTAGCGAGTGCGGGCAATACCGAGGCACTTCGTCGTTGGCAAGAAGTGGATACCCCGGTGGGGCCGTTGAGTTATCGGGCGGCCTTGAAAAGTGTCGGGGCTGTGCTGGAAGCCATTGACGCCGTGATGTCGCGCGAATTACAGAATGCCTTTTGTGCGGTACGCCCGCCAGGACACCATGCGAGCCGCGCTTCCGGTGGTGGGTTTTGCTACTTTAATAATGCCGCCATTGGGGCACTGTATGCACAACAACGCTGGGGGCTCACACGAATTGCCGTCTTAGACTACGACGTGCACCATGGGGATGGGACGGAAGATATTTTGGGTAACCGACCTGGATTTCAATACTATTCGCTTTTTCAGTGGCCGCTTTACCCCTCCCGCTTAAAGGATGAGACCCCCGCCAACGTCATCCGTACGCCACTCGAGGTGGGTTCTGGGGGTGAGAAACTCCGCGAAGTGGTTGAACACGTTTGGTTACCCGGTTTAGAAGCCTTTCATCCCGAATTAGTGATTTTGTCCTCGGGGTTTGATGCGCACAGCGAAGACGGGATGGCACAACTCAAAGTCGATGAGTCGGATTTTGCCTATTTGACGCGCCGTGTGATGGATGCGGCAGAGGTGTGCTGCCAAGGTCGCATTGTGAGTGTGCTCGAAGGGGGCTACAGTTTACGGAGCTTGTCACGCAGTGTGGTGAGTCATGTGGGCACACTGATGCAACGCACACCAAGCGTGAAGGAGTCGGCATGAAAAGGTATTTAAAAGAGGGAGTGAGTACCAAAGAGTTGTGGGCTTGGGCGTTTTATGATTTCGCCAATTCGGGCTATACCACGGTGGTGCTGACAGCCGTTTTTAACGCCTATTTCGTGAGCGTGATTGCCAAAGACGTGAGTTACGCCACACTATTGTGGACCGTAGTGATTGCGCTCAGTAATGCCGTGAGTTTGTTAACCATGCCCATGATTGGGTTATTGGCGGACGCGAGGGCACACAAAAAGCGCTGGTTATTTGTCGCGACGCTCGTGTGTGTGATGGGTACGTTGGGTCTCGTGGGAACCCATCAGGGGACGATTGGACTCGCAGCGCTCATGATTTTGCTCTCTAACTTTGGCTACAACGTGGGGGAGTCACTGTGTTCGGCGTTTTTACCTGAAATTGCCCGCGAAGAGAGTGTCGGTAAAGTATCAGGATGGGGCTGGGGCCTGGGCTACTGCGGCGGGTTAGTGACCTTAGCTTTGGCGATCGCGTGGACCTTCTATAGTGAGGCGCATGGCTGGGGAACCGATTGGCTCGTGGACGGTACGCTCATTATCACGGCACTGGTGTATGCCGTTACGGCAGCGCCTCTATTTCTCTTTCTGAAAGAACGGAGCGTGCCTCGCGTGCAAACCGAGGCGGGCGAAAGTGCTGGCCTACGGGTAGCCTTTGTGGAAAGTTTTCGCGACTTACGCCAAACCTTGCGGAGTTTACGACAATTCCGTGACTTTGCTTGGCTCACCGTGTGTGGGTTTTGCTACCAAGCTGGGGTATCGGTGGTGATCACGTTGTCGGCCGTTTACGCGAGTGCCGTGATGCACTTTACGACGACCCAAACCCTCATCATGGTGTGTGCGGTGAATGTCACGGCGGCCATCGGGGCAGTCGTTTTCGGGATGGTCCAAGACCGCATTGGTCACAAAAAAGCGCTGGCGATCACCCTCGTGGTGTGGATCATCATGGTGCTCTGTGCCTCGCTTGCGACCGAAACATGGATTTTCTGGGTGGCCGCGAATTTAGCAGGCATCGCCATGGGGTCGAGTCAATCGGCCGGTCGAGCGATGGTGGCAGTCTTTGCCCCCGCTTCCCGTTTAGCGGAGTTTTATAGTTTTTGGAACATGATGCTCTGGTTGTCAGCCATTGTCGGGCCCTTAACCTACGGGGTCATGACCGTGGTATTTCATAACAACCATCGACTTGCGATCTTAGTCACGGGGCTCTTTTTTGTCCTCGCGCTCCTTGTGCTACGCACGATTAATGTGGAGCGTGGTCGAGCGGTCGCCAAAAGTGCGAGCGAATCCTAACGAACCGGTTCGCCTTTTTACCGAGGGGAGTTAGTCCTTTGGGCGGTTTCAAAGTCCCCTTAAACGTGGCAAAATCGTAAACACATACGTCCTCAGACTAAAGGAGAAGGAATGTCGACACTTACTGAAGAACGCCGTTTAAAGGCACTCGCTTTTGGGATGCCTTATGGGTTGTTGGGTTCAGCCCGTGCGCTCAGCGACGAATCGAGCGAACTGATCAAAGGCTTTAGCGTGATTGCCCGCCGTGCGGCCGCCGGAGCGATTGCCTTGGAGTTAGCTTACGCCCTGCAAAAAGGCGATGAGGACGAAAAACGCCTCTTTTACCGTGATAAATCCCGTAACTATGGGGTTGATCCTTCGTTAACTCAGTACGAAATGGGTCTCTTTCACGGGGAAAATACTGAGCATGACTTGGACGTGATCGTTCAAAGTAAAGAAGCCCTTGGGATGCTGATGTGGATGTTAGGCGGGCATGCCTCACCGATCGATCCTACGTTACCCATGAAGGTGGAAGAGGTCGTGCGCATGATGAATGACGCGGGCAATATCCAGACCTTTATTGAACGCGCTCAGGTGGTGGATTTCGAAGACATCATGGTGATGCTTGATCTCTACCGACTCTATGATGAGGAAAATGTGGGCGACAAGACGATTGTCCATTACCGTCGCCAAGCCCTCGAATGGCTCATCACCAGTGAAAACGATTGGCTCCGCGTGCCCGTCTAATCGACTTGCAAGAAACTAAAACTCCGAGCCATGGTTTTCAGTTTATGGCTCGGAGTTTAATGGGCATCCGTTAGGCTAACAAATGAGCGGCCTCCCAGACCAATAAGAGCGCAAAGATGATAAATAATCCGCCCGCTGCCATATCAATATAGCGAGAGGCTTTAAGGTACCCTCGACGCATCACGGGCATACCAAAAACGAGCGCGACGGTGGTAAACCACCCCAAGGTTTCCAGGAGAATCACCATGAAAATCGTCCAGCGAACGGTGGGCGACATATCAGGGGTGAGCATCATGGAAAAAATGCTGGTGTAGTAAATCACACACTTAGCATTGGCAAGATTGGTAAAGACGCCACGGGAAAATGCCTGGAGGTTCGTCATCGGGGGGAGCGTAGGCTCGTTGTTGCCTTGAGACGAAGGGGCGGTCGCGAATACACTGCGCAAAATCAACGAACCCAAGTAGAGTAAATACAGGGCTCCCGCCAACATAATGATGGATTGTAGCCAAGGGTAGCGTTCAAAGAACCACTGCAACCCCAATAGGGCTAGACCCGCCCAGACAATATTGCCCACTGTGATTCCCAACGAAGCAAAAAGGGCCACCGTGCGTGAGCGACTCACTGACATCTGGGTAATCATGAAGAGATCGGGACCCGGCGACATCAGTGCCACTAAGTGAACAACGACGATGGTCCAGAGTATTGACATAACACTTCCTTTAAACAAACAGGCGGCGAGCGTCGTAGACGAGTTTTAAACCAAACCCCGTAAAGAGGGCTCCCGCGAGGCCGTCAATACCGCGAGAGAGTCGTTGGTAGCCCAGTCGCATTTTGGGTAAACCAAACACGAGGGCGACCACGATAAACCAGAGCCAGGTTTCGAGCACCAACAAAACAAACAGCAGTAAGCGGGCTTCACCCGTGATGTCGGGTGTCAACATGAAGGCAAAGACACTGGTGAAATACACCAAGGCTTTGGCATTAGCTAAGTTCGTGAGCAAGCCAAACAAAAAGGATCGCTTGGCGGAGTGTTCCAGTTTGAGTGGCGCATGTGAAGGCGCTGACGGACGCAAACTACTTTTGAGTAATTGGTATCCCATCCACGTAAGGTAGAGGCCACCCAATAAGAGGAGCACTTCGTGGAGCCACGCAAAACGCTCAAAAATCCAGTGCAGGCCTAACATCGACAAGCCAGCCCAGAAGACCACCCCCAACGTAATCCCTGTGGCGCCCGCAAGGGCTTCGGCACGTGAGCGTGACATGGCGGTTTGAGAGACGAAGAAAAAGTCCGGGCCTGGGGTCATGACTGCCACCAAATGGACCATCAAAATCGTTAAAATCACGGACACCATACGGACTCCTTGTTGTTGGGAAGCTTGTAGCGTAATGAAAAAAGCCATCAGGATCACTGTGGCTTCACAGAAAGGCACACGCCCCAATGGACTTTCAAGTATTATAGGGGGCGCCAAAAAAAGGTCACCTGACTACCGTGTCAGATGACCTTTTCATGTCAAGTGGTCTTGGACTTAACACCTAGGTGAATTATTTCCCTTTATTGAGTTCAATAATTCGACGGGTATCCGTAGCGAGTTCATTTAACTGCAAGGCATCGTAACTTTGCGCGATCAGCTCTAGGGCTTCATCGCGTTGCGGTGTATTCTGGAACTCACGCACGACGCGTTGAGCACGATCGATGGCAGCAACGTAGGCATGACGGATGAAGTAGAACTTCGCCGTGGAGAGCTCGTGTTGCGCCTGAGCGATCACAAGCTGTTGCATGCGACGACGGGCTTCGGGTGCGTATTGGCTATCCGGGAAGCGCAAAAGCAATTCTTTGAAAATGTCAAACGCTTCGCGTGCCGCATTGGCATCGCGTTCCGCCACGTCTTCGTTCGTGAGCCAAGAGAACCAACCGTCGGTTTCGTTCAACGTTGCCAATGCTTTCATGTACATGACGTAAGCAGAGTTGGCATCGTTGGGATAGGATTGCAGGTAACGATCGGCCGCTTGAATTGCTTGAGCGGCATCGCCATCTTTCCAGTAGGCGTAGATCAGTTCGATCTGGGCTTGCTGAGCGTAGCGACCAAACGGATAACGTGCCTCAAGCTTGGCGTAGTAATCTTTGGCTTGCGTCCAGTTGCCGTCATCCAACGAAGCACGGGCTTCGGTGTAGAGTTTGTCGGCGGACCAGTCAATCGTCGGGTCTTTGTCGAGCGACGAGAGCCAAGAACACGAGGCGGTCGCCAAAGTAATGGTGGTCAAAAGAAGGCCTCGTGCAATGAGGCGCTTAATAGGAAAAAGAAAATTCATGACGAGCAGTACCGAAAAGAATTTAGCTGATTATAACGACCTCTCGGCATTTGAGCAGGTTGATGATGACACTTTACCAAGTTTCGAGGTGGAGGGGGTATGGGGAGAACGCTTAGATAAAGTGTTGGCAACCTTAATGCCTGACGTTTCTCGCGCCCGCCTGCAAAAACTCATTGAAGAGGGTAACGTTGAAGTGAACGGGAGCGTCGTCACAAAAGTGCGTCAAAAAGTAACTGAAGGCGATGAGATTCAGCTTTTGGAAGAGCCGCACATTGACGAATTGTTGGCGTTTACCCCTGAGGACGTTCCTCTCGATGTAGTCTACGAAGACGAGGCAATTATTGTGATCAATAAGGCGCCAGGCTTAGTGGTGCATCCTGGTGCTGGGAATCCCTCGGGAACGGTGCTCAACGGGTTGTTGTATTTGTACCCTGAATTAGCGGAAGTGCCACGTGCAGGGATTGTGCATCGTTTGGATCGCGATACGAGTGGTTTGATGGTGGTCGCGCGAACGCTTGCGGCACAGACGAAGTTGGTTCGCCAACTCCAAGAGCGAACGGTTAAACGCGAATATTGGGCATTGACCTTGGGATCCGCGGCCCCCGACTTCACTGTGGATGTGCCCATTGGACGTGATCCGCGCAGTCGTACGCGCTTTAAAGGGTTCCCCGGCAGTGTGGGCGTTAAAGCCAAAGAAGCCCGTACCCGTGTTCGCACGGTGGGTTGGAGTGAGTGTGAAGGTTTACCCGTTTCGTGGGTGGCGTGTCGCCTTGAAACGGGCCGTACTCACCAAATTCGCGTGCATTTAACGGGTGAAGATTTGCCGCTCATCGGGGATCAGGTCTATCGCGGTCGTGCGCCCGGGTTCACCGTGAAAATTGAGAATGCACTCGACTTTCATCGTCAGGCTCTTCATGCCTCGCGTCTTGGGTTGTTACACCCTGAAAGCGGGGAATATATGGAATGGTTTGTCCCACCCCCAGATGATATGATCGACGTCATGGACGCGCTTGACTTTGGCCCTTGGGACCGTCCGGTGAATGTGTTTGAGAAAGATTTGATCTAGTAAGGACAGCGAGAAAGAATGAGTGAGCTTTTTAAACCGGGTTTAGACATTTTGCAGCCAGAATGGCGTGGGCAAGGCCCTAAGAACGTGGACATGCTGTTTACCTGTCGTAATGGCGGGGTGTCGAGCGGTCCTTGGGGTGGTGCCGATGGCGTGATGGGCCTCAATGTGGGTAACCATGTGGGGGACGCCGAGAGTTGTGTTCGGATGAATCGCCAGATTGTGGCGCAGTTAGTTCCGAGTGACCCAAAGTGGATTAAGCAAGTGCATGGGGCCAATATTGTCGAAGCCGATAAGACCGACCCTACGGTGGAGGCCGATGCGGCGTGGACGCGTACGCCGGGTGTGGTCTGCGTGGTGATGGTGGCCGACTGCTTACCGGTTTTGTTAGCCGATGCGGAAGGACAGATCGTGGCCGCCGTGCATGCAGGCTGGCGTAGCCTCGCGAGCGGTGTGATTCAACGCACGGTAGCTCGAATGCAGTCCGAAATGGGGCGCCCCTTAACGCTAAAAGCGTGGTTAGGCCCTCGCATTGGCCCTGAGAGTTTTGAAGTCGGTAAAGAGGTATTGGATGCCGTGCGTGCCACGCTCCCGCATGCCGAAGAAGCCTTTAAGCCAGCAATGGATTCCGAACATTATTATGCGGATTTAGGCGAATTGGCCCGTTTAGCCCTAGAAGGTTCAGGACTCGATCCAAAGAACATTGTGGATTGCCGCTTAAGTACGTATACCGATCCGAACCGTTTTTATAGCTATCGCCGTGATGGCGAAAAATCCGGTCGTCATGCTGCCATGGTTTGGATTAAACCGGCGCAATGAGTTGACCCCAAAAAATCATCCCCCTAGATAATCATTATTCTTGAGAGATACGAAAAGATGAAATCTTCCATTCCCGTCGTAGGTTTTGTTTCCTTAGGGTGCCCGAAGGCACTGGTGGACACCGAGCGGATTGTGACGGAGTTGCGTGCCCGTGGTTACCGTATTGGTACGTCCTACCACGATGCTGATTTGGTGATTGTGAATACCTGTGGGTTCGTCAACGAAGCCATTCAGGAAAGTTTAGAAGCGATTTCTGAGGCCCTCGAAGAAAACGGTCGTGTGATCGTTTGCGGGTGCTTAGGAGGTCGACATGAAGCCGACGGCTCGAACTTTGTGCTCAACAAGATGCCGAAGGTCTTGGGGGTAACGGGGCCGGATTCGGTCGATGAAGTGCTCGCCATGGTCGAAGCACACTTACCGCGCCCGCACGAACCGTGGGACGATTTGGTGCCCGAATGTGGCGTGCGTATGACGCCCAAACACTATGCCTATTTGAAGATTAGTGAAGGGTGTAATCATCACTGCTCGTTTTGCATTATCCCGAACCTGCGTGGTCGCTTAGTGAGCCGTCCGATTGGGGATGTGGTGCGCGAAGCAGAAAGCTTGAAAATGGCGGGGGTCAAAGAACTCTTGGTGATCAGTCAAGATACGGCTGCCTATGGCGTGGACGCGAAGTACAAGTTCTCCTTTGCGAATGGTCGACCGGTGAAGACCCGTTTATTGGATCTTTGCCAAGAGTTGGGGCGTTTGAATTTATGGACCCGCTTACACTATGTGTACCCGTATCCGCATGTCGATGAAATCGTCCCCCTTATGGCGGATGGGTTGATTCTCCCGTACTTGGATGTTCCCTTCCAGCATGCGCATCCGCGTATCTTGAAGGATATGAAGCGCCCAGCGAATGCCGAGAAAAACTTGGAACGCATTGCCGCGTGGCGAGCTGTTTGTCCGGATATCACGATCCGCTCGACCTTCATTGCGGGCTTCCCCGGTGAAACCGAAGCCGAATTTGAATACTTGCTCGACTTCTTGCGTGAAGCGCGTTTAGACCGTGTGGGTTGCTTTGCGTATTCCCCTGTCGATGGGGCTCAAGCGAATGCTTTACCGGGTCAATTGCCTGACGAAGTGCGTAACGAACGTCGTGAACGTTTGATGGCGTTGCAAAACGAAATTTCCAAAGAAAAACTCGCAGAAAAAGTGGGGAGTGTGCAAGAAGTCCTCATTGACGAGTTTGATGAGGAAGCCGGTTTGGCCATTGGACGCACGAAGGCTGATGCGCCCGAAATCGATGGTAAGGTTTACGTGGAAACGCTGAAAACCTATCAGCCCGGCGACATTGTCAAAGTCGAAATCACCACGAGTGAAGATTATGACCTCGCGGGGGTGCCGGTCGATGAACCGGAACTGCTCGCACAAAAGCGCCAAGACGCCTAAGTCCCTATTGACGTCCGAAAGGGGGATTCCTCACAGCAGGGGTCCCCTTTTTTGCAAATCAACTCTGCGCGGGGCGACTACAAATTTCGCCCAACAAATCCCACTTTTTCACGACTTAAGCCTTGAATTTTCGCCTTTTTTGACTCGTCGTGTACGGCCTAAGAAATTTCCCCTAGTTAGCTCTTTGCTTTTCGTTTGAGTGTTATGCTAAGATTTGCCCAACGTAATCTACGGGACTGACGGAAGCAAAGTGGAATCGACCACGTGGACCGTAGATTTTTCATGCCGACCGTCTGGGCAAGGGACTCTACCTTCTCAGGCGGTTTGTCGTCTCTGAGGCACGTTCCCCTCATGTTCTGAATGAAACTTTGGAGATTTACGCATGAAAAAGAAGAATCGCTGGTGTACTGCTTTGGCTGCCGTCGGTATTCACATATGTATCGGCAGTGTGTACGCCTGGAGTGTGCTCACCAAGCCAGTGATGGCTGCTCTTGGACTCACCTTGAGTCAGACAACGTGGGCTTTTTCGATCGCCATTCTCTTTTTAGGGATGTCGGCGGGTTTCTTAGGCGGTATCGTTGAACGTATGGGGCCCTCGATTTCGGGGATTGTCTCGGCCGTCTTTTTCTGTTCGGGTCTAATTGGTACGGGGCTGGCAGTGCACTTCCAGTCGCCCGTGATGCTCTACCTCTTCTATGGTGTGATTGGTGGTATTGGCCTTGGGATTGGCTACATCACACCGGTCTCTACCTTGGTCAAATGGTTCCCTGAACACCGTGGGTTTGCCACAGGGCTCGCCATTATGGGGTTTGGTTTTGCATCGCTGATCGCTGGCCCCTTGATGCGCTACTTAACCGATACCTACGGGCTACAAGAAAACTTTTTCATCTTAGGGGTGGCGTACTTCATCATCATTACGCTCTCGGCCCTTTACTTACGCGCTCCCGTGCGTGGCGAAATTCCGGTGTTGTTAGAAGACGTGATTGCTCGTGCGAAAACGACTGCTGTGAAGCGTCGTAAACTCATGGCCCCGTCGCTCACACGTGGTCAGGCCATGCGTACGTGGAAGTGGTATGCGCTCTGGTGGATCTTCTTTACCAACATCACGTGTGGCATTGGTTTATTAGCCGTGGCCTCACCCATGGCGCAGGAAGTCATCGGGATGACGCCCGCGCAAGCCGCGTCGCTCGTCGGGATCATTGGGATTGTGAATGGCGCAGGCCGTATTGTTTGGTCGACGGTGTCGGACTGGTTAGGCCGCGGTCTCACGTACATGGTCTTCTTTGCGTTGGAAGTCTGGGCGTTCTGGCAACTCTCTATCACGACCGAAGGGTTGATGTTCCAGTTCCTCGTATTAGCCATCATCTCAACCTATGGCGGTGGGTTTGCTTGTATGCCTGCCTACATTACGGACATCTTTGGCGTACGCCAGTTGGCTGCGATCCATGGTTCGATTTTGACGGCTTGGGGGATGGCGGGGATTGCGGGTCCCGTGATCTTAGCGATTCTGAAAGAAAACACCGGTGGCTACGACACGACCTTGCATTTGTTTGCCGGTATGTTTGTGCTGGCCTTGATTGTGGCTACGATGCTCCATTTGGGTAACCTCAAAGATCGTAAGACCTGGGCTATGGACAATCAGGTGCACCAGCCCCAGCATTAATGATCGTTATAGGATCCTAGGCTAATGGAGGCCCTGCTCGCAGACAGTGCATCGAGCAGGGCCTCACTTTTTGGTTTGGCTGGGGGTTGGGAGGGACGAGGGAAGAAGCAACCCCTATTTAGGGGATTTGGATTAAACCTATACCGCTTTCTGAGAGGTGGAGGTGAAAAAAACACCCGGGTTGCGTTATTATGGACGAAAGTTTTTTCCTCGATCCTAGTCAGTGGGAGAACCCTGTGCACCTTTTGATTCCGAAATGGGACCAAAGTGATAACGCCAGAATAAAAAACAGTTCACTAGGATAGAGTTTTCGCTCATATGGAATTGACCGATGCGATCCAATACTTTGCTCAAGCGTGCATTATCGTTAGCTATTTTCGCCATGAGTTCCGCGGTAGGAGCGGTCTCGCTCGGCGACTTAACGGTGTTAAGCCATCCTGGCGAACCCATGGAGGCCACGCTCAAGATTGAAGACCTCGACTTAACGATTTCCCCTCTATTGGTGCGAGTTGCCCCCCCGGCTACCTACATGCGTGTCGGGGTGAACTGGCCTCAACAAGTTCAAGATTTAAAGTTAGTCCGTGATGGCTCCAGTAATGCCATCCAAGTGAAAGTCATTGGCACGAAGCCAATTGATGCTCAAAGTTTCCCGCTGTTAATCGAACTCAATGCCGGTGGCAAGATTTCGGTTCGTAATTACCAAATCGTCAGCAAGAATGGTCGCTTCCATGTGTTGGAAGGCCATACGGCTCCGAGTCTGAGTGGGGCAGCGTTGACGACAGCCCCCACGGTTCCGGTCGTGCCATTGGACGATGCCCATAAAGCAGCGCTCACACCGAGCAACCAAGATAGCCAGAGTGTCGCACAGCAAGTGGCGCAAGCGAAAGCCAATGCAAAGACACACACCAAGATCGAACAACGACCGCTCGACGGGCGTCCGATGATGAAGGACGTCAAGAAAGTTGATGCCAAAGCCAGCGTTGAGAAGGACGAAAAGCTCCCGTTCTTTAACGACGCCAAACCCGTTCCGGTTCCGAGTATGTTGGAACCGAAGCTTCCCACCAATGTCCGTACGGTGAAAAAGACGGCGCCCCGTAAGCATCGGGCTCCGGAAATCGTACGTCAGTATGTGGCGTTGAATGGCTTTGATGCCTCCCAGCCCTTTAAGGTCCAAAAGAGCATGACGCTCTGGTCGGTTGCCAAACTCTATTGGCCAAGCTACCGTGGGGCTACGCTTGAGCAGTTGTTGATTGCCTTCCGCGACCACAACACGAACAGTTTCGAAAAGGGTGATCCGAATGTGCTCTTAAATGGAGCCATCCTGAATCCGCCAAGCATGGAAGATGTGTTTGACATCGAACCTCAGGAAGCTTTCCGTTTGATCCACGGGGCCAACACCCCGGTGCCGCCTCCGACGCAAAATCTGATTGATGCCCAGAAAGTCTCGAATACGTTAGCGGGATCCGTCGCGGATGCGCAGGACGCCGTGCGGACGGAAGGTAAGTCCGAAAAAGACATTACCCAAGCGGGTCGTGCCACGCTCGAAAGCGGTAAGAGCTTGATGACCCAGACGGATGCCGCCGTGGGTCAGGTCGTGGAAGCCACCAAGGAAACGATTGAAAAAGCGGCCGAAGAGAAATTAGCGAGTACGACGGAAACGGAAGCTGCCCCCACAGCGACCCCACCGAGTGCGGATGCTACGTCGGAGGGCCAACCCAATACGCCCGTTCCGGCTACGATGGCCGCGAGCGTGAGCACCGCTGAAACCCCGGCCCCACAGGTGACTGTCACCGACAATACGGTGCAGGCCAGTGTGGCGACTCAAGACGGTAAGGTGGAACAGGTTCCCGTGCCCGCGGATGACGTGGCTGACGCGACGACGGCTGGGTTAGCCCAAGGGAAGTCGCTCGAAGAAGCTCAGGCGATGAAGACCGAAGTCGCGCAAGACGCCGTGGCGGCGAAGCAAAGTGAAACGACGAAGGCCGTGAAGCAGAGCACCGAGTCGCATGAGAAACCGGTCATCCTCGGCGTTAATGAGGCAGGCTCAGCACCCGCCACGAGTGAAAACACGACGCTCAATTCGTTAGTGACTGGGGAACCGAAGGTGCCTTCCGACACGACGAATGTCGTGGCGAATGAGAGCACCCCAACGCAGGCTCCGAAGACAGAGGTTAAAGACACTCCAGTGAGCACCCCTGCGAGCGAACCGGTTGTGAAGGAAGAGGCCAAAGCGCCAGCGAAAGCGACGCCCGCCAAGACGACGACCGAAGAACCGACGCCATACTGGTGGGCGGGGATTGGTTTACTCGCCCTGTTACTCTTAGGGTGGTTTATCAAGACGCGTAAGAAAGACGAAGAACCCGAAGACGATCGTAAGCAGGGCGTGTTGGTGAAGACCGAGATTAAGCCCGCAACGGCTGCTCAGTTGAGCGCTGTGGAAAAGACGGTCGACGAAGCCGTGAAGAACGGAACCACCGCGGGGGCGATGGGGGTGGGCAGTATGGCCTACTCGGAAGCCTTACAAAAGGAATTAAAGCAAAACGAACCCTTGACGGTGGCGGTGGCGCCGGAACAGCCGTGGTTGGATCCCAATGACCAAGAATTGCCTCCCTTACCGGAGGACGCCAACACCGCCGCTGGCGACTTAGCCAAGCACGCAGAACAGACGCAAGCGCTGCTCGAAGAGGTGGATCTGAGTTTGGAGGCGGCCGCCGACGACACGAAGGTGGCTCAAGCGGACGCGCCGGCCCAAAAAGAACCGCCCGTTTCGAATAAAGAAATGGCGCTTCAGGCCGCGCTCGAAGCGAAATACAATTTGGCGAAGTCCTTTGTCGGGATCGGAGCGGTGAACGAAGCGCTCGAACTCTTAGACGAAGTGCGTCGTCGTGGGACGGCGGATCAGCGTGCCCGTGCGACGGAATTGGCGGCCAGTATCCCCGCGAAAAAACTCCCGGACGGGGAGGTCGCGTCGGATTCGACCGATAAACCTATCGCGTAATGGAGAGTGGACGAGCCCATGAAACTCGCCCTTGGCATTGAATACGACGGCGGGGCCTTTAACGGTTGGCAAATCCAACCCGATTGCCCCACCGTACAGGGAACGCTCGAACGTGCGATCGAGCGTTTCGTCTGTCAGCCGGTTCCTACGATTTGTGCAGGCCGCACCGATGCGGGGGTCCATGCGACCCATCAGGTGGTGAGTATTGACGCTCCCGTTGATCGACCCACGCGTAATTGGGTTCGCGCCCTCAATACCTTTTTACCCGATACGGTGTCGGTGCGGTGGGCACAGGTGGTGCCGGAGGATTTCCATGCGCGCTACAGTGCCCGTGAACGTACCTACGAGTATTGGATTTATAACGAAGCCATCCGTTCGCCCATTATGGAAAAACGAACGGGCTGGGTGTTTCGCCCTTTAGATGTCGCTCGCATGCAAGCGGGTGCTCAACCGCTCTTAGGAGAGCACGACTTCACGAGTTTTCGTGCCTCGGAATGCCAGGCGGCAACTCCCGTGCGTACGATTACGGATTTACGTATTCGTCGCTTTGGTTCGCTCGTCGGGATTCGAATTAGTGCGAATGCGTTTTTGCAGCACATGGTGCGCAACATTGTGGGAACGCTCATTTATGTGGGCACTGGCCGTGAAGAGCCCGAATGGGTCAAGACCGTGCTCGAAGCGCGTTGTCGCGCCGAAGCCGCTCCTACGTTTAGTCCTTCGGGGCTCTATCTCACGGGGGTGCGCTACGAGGTGGACACGATTGCGCCCTATGGCGCTAGTCCGTTCGGATGGTCGCAAGACGCCTAAACCAAGGCCTCTGAGCTCGTATAATCCCAGTGACGTCCAAGAGACCTTCACCTTTTTCAATCGATGAGTCAATTATGAGTTGGTTAACACACATTCTTCCGAAGATCAAACGTGAAAGCGATGGGGAACGCAAGAAAGCCAGTCCTATTCCTGAAGGGGTATGGACGAAGTGCCCAGGTTGCGATGAACCGCTCTTTCAGGAAGAACTCCGTTTGTCGTTACAGGTGTGCCCTAAGTGTGGTTACCACCATCGCATTGGTGCTCGTGCGCGCTTATTTGCCTTTTTGGATCAAGGCTCCACGAAGGAAATCGGGGCAGATGTTGTACCGGGCGACCCCTTAGGGTTCGTTGACAGTAAACCCTACCCGAAGCGTATCGCAGAAGCGGCCGCGAAAACGGGCGAAACCGATGCCTTGGTGGTGATGTCGGGTACGTTGCGTGCTCAGCCCATGGTTGCCGCTGCTTTTGAATTTAATTTCATGGGGGGCTCGATGGGGAGCGTGGTGGGCGAACGCTTTAGCTTAGGGGTAGAAGAAGCCTTACGTTTGAAGTCGCCCTTTGTATGCTTTACCGCGTCGGGCGGCGCCCGTATGCAAGAAGGCTTGATTTCGCTCATGCAAATGGCCAAGACCACGGCAGCGGTGGCGAAATTAGCGCAAGCACAACTCCCCTTTATTACGGTGTTAACCGACCCGACGATGGGCGGCGTATCGGCGTCCTTTGCGTTTATCGGTGACGTGGTGATGGCTGAACCCAATGCACTCATCGGGTTCGCGGGACCCCGCGTGATTGAGCAGACCGTGCACGAAAAGTTGCCCGAAGGTTTCCAGCGTGCGGAATTCCTCTTAAAGAAAGGTCAAATCGACATGATCGTGGACCGTCGTGATTTGCGACCCAAGATTTCCATGATCACGCAGATGTTGATGCGTAAACCGCCAGTGACTGGCGTCTAAACCCAACTACTTTGCAAAAAACCGCGTATCGCTGGGTATGCGGTTTTTTCCCATGAGTCCACTAGAACATGAAGTTTGAATCGAATCATTTAGCCGATTGGTTAGCTCATATTGAAGCCCTTCACGCCATCCCGATTGACATGGGATTGGATCGTATGCGTGAGATGGTCAAACGCTTAGGGATCACCTTTAAGGGACAGACCACCATTTTGGTTGGGGGCACGAACGGAAAAGGCTCGAGCTGTGCTCTGCTTGAGCACATTTACCGTGCCGCGGGCTATACGACCGGTATGCATACCTCACCCCATTTAATTCGAGTGAACGAACGTTGCGTCATTAACGGTAAAGAGGTCAGCGATGAGCGGTTGATCGTCGCCTTCCGGGAGGTGGAAGCGGCCCGTGCGGAGATGACGCTTTCTTACTTTGAATACACGGGGCTCGCATTTTTAAAGATTTTCCAAGACGAAGCGCTCGACGTCGTTATCCTCGAAATTGGATTGGGTGGACGATTAGACGCGATGAACGTGATTGATGCCAACGCGGCCCTCATTGCCACGGTCGGTATTGACCACGTGGCCTTCTTAGGGAACACCCGTGAGAAGATTGGCTGGGAAAAAGCCCATATTTATCGCCCAGGCGCGCCAGCGGTGTTAGCCGATCCCGATACCCCCGAATCCGTGCGCGACGTTGCGCTGCAACTCGGGGCCCTCAAGACCTTTTTAAACGAAGACTATCGCTATACGATCAACGCCGATGGCACGTGGGATTTCACCTTGGGTGAGCTCAGCTGGACGAATTTACCGCCCTCGAATTTGGTCGGACGCAATCAGTACCAAAACGCCGCTGGGGTGTTGGCGGTCGTGGCGCGACTGCTCTCACGCGTTCCGGTGACGCGTGACGCGATCGAGAAAGGGTTGCAGACCGTGCGTTTGGCGGGACGCTTTGAAGTCGTCCAAAAAACGCCGTACCCGATCGTGATCGATGTGGGCCATAACCCGCAGGCTGCGAGCGTTTTACGTCGGAACATTTTGGATACGAAACGTCCTGGCGAACGTACGATTGCCGTTTTTGGGATGTTGGCCGATAAGGACATGCAAAGCGTGGCGGGGTTACTCAAAGACGTCTTTGACGCGTGGTACATCGCCTCGCTCACGGGGCCTCGTGCGGCCACGGCCGAGCAGTTAGCGGCGGCGATGGTAGCGGCTGGGGTGGACGAAACCCGCATCCAACGCTATGACGATGTGGTGAGCGCCCTTACGTCGGCTCGATCCGATGCCTTAAAGGTATGTAAGTGTGAGAATTCGGGTCGAGAGGCGTGCGAGCCTGTTAGAATGATCATATTCGGCTCTTTTGTCACGGTTACCGCCGCAGCGGAAGCATTGGCCAAAGACGGTATCGTGATGTAAAGCCTGAGATACTCGAGACGATGTCTTTCGTTGGAAACATCGTCTCCCCCATACGAAGACTTTCGTTTGGGGAATCGAAATCGATTAGCTAATTCATACCTTTTTTCGTTGTGAGTAAATATATGGCGTTTCCTAATCCCTTCAAAAAAGAACCCAGTTCGTCGAGTGCTCCGCGTGTGGAGCCACGTGTCGAACCACGTCTTGGGGCAGGCGACGCCCAGGATGATTCACCTTGGGTCAGTCATGATGAACCAACCGTTAATCCGGGAGCGTCGTTGCATCCTGAGCGTAACGATGGTCCGCGTTTAGGGGCCGTTCCCACGATTGAAACCGAGTCCACAGAAACGTTCTCACTACGTAAAGAGGAACCGTTAACGGTGCCGACACAGACCGAAGCGGTCGATGACACGCCCGAGCCCACGCCGAAAACCACGCTCGCGAGTTTATGGGCGAAGTTAACGCACAAGGGGAAACGTACCCCCGAAAAGGAACCCGTCACCGAAACCGTGGCGCCGGAAGTGGGTGAACGTGTTACGCGCACTCCTTCGGATGCGCCCAAGAGTGTGGAACACATGGGGGCTCCGGGCACGTACGGGATTGTGGGGTCGGATGTACCGCCACCCAGTCCTACACCGATTCAAACGAAGCGCGCAAAACCGATTCCGAGCGATCAAGAACTCTTGGCACGTCAGAAAACCCGTAACCGTTTGGTGGGGGCGGCCGCGTTATTGATGGCAGCGGTCATTATTGCCCCGCTCTTTTTGGATAGCGAAAAAGCCATTGACGAGGCGAAAGTCTCTACGACTATTCCGCCTGTGACGGACGCACAACGGGTGGAAGTGCCACTGGAAAAACCGGCGGAAACCACGACCACGGTCGGCGCTCCGACGACGTCGGATCCAGCGCCGGTGTTAACTGGAAGCGCTGCAGTGAATAGCGATACGGGCGCCTTGCCGCTCGCGACACCGCCCGCGACGAGCACGACGCAACCCGCCACCAACGTGGCCCCTGCGCCCACGCCTGCGCCGAGCGCTCCGGAAAAGGTGAAAGAAGAGCCCAAGAAAGTGGCTGACACCCCGAAACCGGAAAAAGTAGCGAAGACACCGGAAAAGCCGGAAAAAACCGAAGCCACGGCGACGGGTAAGGGCTTTTACGTGCAGGTGGTGGCCGTGAGTGGTGAATCGCGTGCCAATGCCGTCCTGAAAAAACTTCACGACAATGGGTTACCCGCTTACAAGATGAAGGTGGACGGAAAGAACATTTGGCGTATCCGTGTGGGGCTCTTTAAGACCCGTCAGGAAGCGCAATCCGCGATTGGAAAACTCGTTTTGTTGGGTTACCACGATAAACTTAGTCCCGAAATGCAATAATGCGCTGGATTTTCCGCTAGAATCAAGCGACATTTTTTGAGCAAGGACTCCAAACTCCATGAATGAAATTGACTGGCTCATCTCGGCGCTCTTATTGGTCTCCACGATCGTGGGGATCATGCGTGGCGTGGTGCGCGAAAGTTTCGCTATCGTCGGTTGGATTGCCGGTGGGATGTTAGCGCTACGTTATGCGGGCGAGCTGGCCGATCATATTCCCATCGAGTCGGCGGGCGTGATCGTTCGAACGATCATTGCCGCCGTCGTGATTGTCGTCTTGTGCTTAGTGGCAGTGGGTCTCTTTGGAACGCTACTACGTAAGCTCTTGGAAGTGGCGGCACTCTCGTTTGAGGATCGCGTCTTGGGGGCCATTTTTGGATTCTTGCGTGGGATTGTGGTGGTGTGTGTTTGTGTCTTTGTGTTTGGTCTTTCGGATCAAATGCGTAGCACCCACTTGTGGCAACAATCGGCCTTGATTGGGCCGGCGCAAAATGTGATCACCTGGGCGATGCCGTATATGCCGCGATGGGTGCAAGATTTGCGCGGTACCCCGGGGCAACCTGCGAACTGATTTTGATGGAAGTGATCCACTCTCTCCGTTTGGGAAAGTGGATCATTTTTATTTGAGCTATTGGCGAGAGAGGCTCTTTTAGTGGCCGCTCACAAAACTTTTGTTTTTTAAAAGGAAAGTACACATTATGTGCGGAATCGTGGCGCTCGTTTCTAACGAAGCAGTCAACCAACGCGTCTATGACGCGCTCCATCTTCTGCAACATCGCGGGCAAGACGCAGCAGGGATTGCTACGCTCGATGGGTTACAGTTCAACATCTTTAAAGGCATGGGTATGGTGCGTGATGTGTTCCGTACCCGCAACATGCGTAACTTAACCGGGAATATCGGTATCGGTCACGTGCGCTATCCGACGCAGGGGTGCGCGACCTCGGCCGAAGAATGCCAGCCCTTTTATGTGAACGCGCCTTATGGGATCGCCCTTGCGCACAATGGGAACTTAACGAACGCCGATGCGCTTCGTCAGGAACTCTACGATACAAACCGTCGCCACGTGAACACGACGAGTGACTCGGAGGTGTTACTCAACGTGCTCGCGAGCGAAATCTCCAACGTGACGCAAAATGGCGTCAAGCTCACGGCCGATGTGGTCTTTAATGCGGTTCGCGCTTTACACCGTCGTATTCGTGGCTCCTACGCATGTGTGGCGTTGATTGCCGGTAAGGGGGTGTTGGCCTTCCGTGACCCCTATGGGATTCGTCCGATTGGTTGGGGCTATATGGAACGCCCCGATGGCGGCCGTGATGTGATGATTTCGAGTGAATCCGTGACGATGATCGGTTTGGGGTTCAAGTTTGAACGTGACTTAAAGCCGGGCGAAGCGATGTGGATCGACTTGGAAGGCAACGTGACGTTCTGCGAAACGGCTGACCGTGCGCTCCTGTCGCCCTGTGCCTTTGAATTCGTGTACTTTGCCCGTCCCGACTCCATGATCGATGGGATTAGCGTCTACGGGGCGCGTTTGCGTTTAGGCGAATACTTAGCCGATACGATTGCCCGCGAAATGGACTTGAGCGGTATTGACGTGGTGATGCCGATTCCGGACAGTGCCCGTCCGTGCGCGCAGCAGCTCGCGAGCAAACTCAATATTCCGTACCGTGAAGGGTTTATTAAGAACCGTTACGTGGGCCGTACGTTTATCATGCCGGGTCAGGCTGTGCGCCGTAAGAGCGTGCGTCAGAAATTAAACCCGATGCCCGTGGAATTCGTTGGTAAGAATATTCTGTTGGTGGACGACTCGATCGTGCGTGGCACGACGATGCGTGAAATCGTGCAGATGGCTCGCGATGCGGGCGCCAAAAAGGTCTACGTTGCCTCTGCTGCCCCGCGCGTGATGTTCCCGAACGTCTACGGGATTGACATGCCCACGCGCAAGGAATTGATCTGCGGTGACGGTAAGAGCGCTGAAGAAGTCTGCAAACTCTTGGGAGCGGATAAAGTGATTTACCAAGAGCTCGATGACTTAAAGCGTGCCTTACACGACATGAATCCGGCTATCCCGCGCTTTGATTGCTCCTGCTTTGACGGGGACTATGTGACGGGCGACGTGAGTGTGGACTACTTGGATCGCTTAGGAAAAGCGAGCGAAGTGGCGCATGCTGCCGCAGAAAGTAAGCCCACGGATGCTGGTCAAGACGATTAATCAACGAGGTAAAGGAGTGAGCGATGCGTACGTATGAAACCGCAGACGAGCTTCCCGAGGGCGTCTATCGGCTCGATCAGGAAACCGCTTGGCATTTAATTCAAGAAGGAAAGGCCTTTTTGCTCGATGTGCGTACCCCAGAGGAATACCGTGAAGGCCATATCGAGGGCGCAACGCTGATTCCAGTCGATTGGATCGTTCAGGCCCACACCGATGGGCTACCGAGTAAAGACACCCCGATTCTTATCTACTGCCGGGCGGGTAAACGCGCTCAGGTGGCTGCCGAGGTGTTGGGGGCGCTCGGTTGGAAGCGCGTCGCGAACATGGGGGGCACGCTCGAGTGGCCCTATGGACTCGTGAAGTAACCCCACCCCCTTTTCGCCATCCATAAAGAAAACGCTTTCCTTAACGGGGGAAAGCGTTTTCATTTGGGGGTGTGGACCATTAGGGGAGTTTCACGGTGATACTCGTTCGGCTCACACTACCCGCATCATCCATGACGCTCAATTGATGGCGTCCTGCCCCGAGCGCAACCCCTAGGGGCTCATTGGGACGACTCACTCCCAAATAGCGGGCACCATCGTACCAGTAGAGTTTTTGCACGTCCCCTTGCGCGGTGCCTTTGAGTACGACACTCGCTTCCTTTTCGGACGCGGTGCCAGCATAGATGAGGGCGTCCTTGGCGGGCATCAGAATCTGGGGAGCGCGGCTTTGTGATTCGTTGGCGCACGGGCTACTCCAAGCAGGCAATTGCCCGAGTGAGGTGCCTTGCGCTTTGGCTAAGTCCACCAGATGGGCGGGCCAGCTTTCGGCATACACCCATGTTTGTGCGTCATTGCCACAGGTGCGCTCGCCTTTGTCGTTCACTGCAACGAGTTTTAACCAAGGACTCTGGGCAATGGGACTTTTCCCGGGAATAAACCACGCGGAGGTGGTTTCCGTGCAGCGCGTTTTCCCGTCGGAATCTTCCACCGGGTCCCCCGTGCGTGCACACACTGCGATCGATTGCACCTTCTGGGGTTTGGGCACGTCAATGTCTGCGGAATCGAGCGTAAAGCCCGGCGTGTTCACGAGCGTGCGCGCGGCTTCGGTAAAGAGCGGCAGAGCGACGGCAGCCCCCTTTAATTTCACGTTCGGACGGTTATTAAAGTTGCCTAACCACACCGTCATGGCATAGGGGCCAATGAGCCCTGCGGCCCAGGCATCCCGATAGCCGTTCGAGGTCCCTGTTTTGACGGCTAAGGGCACACTCACCGAACCGGAGTTGACGGTGAGCCCCGCACTTTGGAGCATCGCGCGGACAATCCAGGCAGCCTCAGGACTCACGAGGGGTGTTCCCGTGCCGCGTGTGGCATCGAGCGTATAAACCAAGGCCTGATCGATCCCCCCGTGGGCGAGACTCGCGTAGAGTTCGGTTAACTTTTGCATCGATAAGCCGGCCGTACCGAGGGCAATGGGGAGCCCGTAGTAGGCCTTATCGTGGGGTAAATCGACCCCTGCCGTTTTGAGCAGATCGTAGAGGTCCGGGTTTAATTCGCTCTCGAGTGTTAAGGCCGGAATATTGCGACTTTCGATAAGCGCCGTTTGAGCCGACAAGGGGCCTTTAAAGGTGTTGTCTTCGTTTTTGGGTTCGTAGCCCGACCAGTTGCGAGGCTCATCCAAGAGAATCGTTTGCGAGTGGATGCGCCCTTGATCGAGGGCTAAGGCATAAATAAAGGGTTTGAGCGTGGAGCCGACGCTACGGATTGCCCGCGTCCCGTCAACTTCGCCTTCGATCGTATCGTCAAAGAAGTCGGCACTCCCGATTTGGGCGAGCACTTGATTGGTACGGGTATCGACGAGAAAGAGGGCGGCGTTTTTCACGCCATAGGGGGCCAATTCCCCCATCTTCGCTTTCATCACCTCGTTGAGGCGTTGCGTCAGTCGAAGCGACAATGTGCCATCAATGCGGCTCGCTTGTGGCGCCATCTGTTCAAGCATACGCACGTAGTGAGGCGCTTCAAAGGGAAAGTTCGTGTAACTGAGCCCAGTGCGGGGCGCGAGCAGCGCGGAGCGTAGACGCTCTGGGTACACTTCACGCGAGAGTAACGTGTCTCCCAAGGCCACGCGCGCCCGGTCAAAGTCTTCACCTCCTTGCGGGTTACGTTTCACCGGGTTTTGCGGGACGACGGCCAGCGAAATCGCTTCGCTCGGCGTTAACTTATCGGCCGACTTGCCAAAGTAGATTTGACTCGCGGCTTGGGCCCCTTCGACGTTCCCCCCGTAAGGCGCGAGCGCAAAGTAAGCTTCCAAAATCTGCTCTTTACTGTAGAACTGCTCATAGCGAAGCGCCCAGAGGATTTGTTCGAGTTTGCCCTTAATCGACTTGGTGTTGAGCCCTAACTCCATACGCGCCACCTGCATCGTGATGGTGGAGGCACCAATACTACGGCCCAAAAGGGATTGCACCGACGCACGAACGAGCGAGAGCGGATTCACCCCAGGGTGCTTATAGTAGTAGCGATCCTCGTATTCGAGTGTACTTTTCACCAAGTCGGGCGAGAGCTCATTGAGTTTAACGGGGAGTCGATACACCCCATCCTCAGCGAGCGAGAGTCGTAAGAGTACGCCCTCACGGTCGTAGATCGCTCGCGAATATTTTTCTGGGGTCGTTAAGGGCGGTTGCGGTAATTCGTGCACCGCCCACGTGAGTACCCCAAATGCTGCTACGCCCAGGGCTAATGTACTCAATACAACTATGGGCAAAGTCTTGGCCATGCCAGCTCTCTCCTACATCACGGTTGACGCTTCACGGTGAGGTTTCCCGCGGCGGTCATGCCGTTTACTGAGGGCGAACGACTTAAGTGAGCTTCACTCGGAGGTAAGGTAAAGGTCCCTGGGGTCGTTGCGCGAAGGTTATAGCGTAAGACCGTTTCATTTTCGGTGGGTTCCACCAAGAAAACGACGCGATCTTCATCATTGATTTGTTCTACTTGCGCCGGCAGATCCTCGCTCGAATTCGTGACGAGCGTAAAGCCCGCGGGTAGCAGATCCGTGAGTACGATCGTATCCTGATCGTCGCCTTGATAACGGGTCACGCGAATCTCGACCGTGATTTGGTCGCCCAGTGCGAGACCGCCTTTCAAGGGTAGGTCATTTTTCAGGATCGTCTTACGTACCCGGATGCCTGCCTCTTGGGGCACGCTCGGTAACGTGGCTCGGTAGCCTGACGCACTCCACGCATAGTAGAGTCCTTCCTTTTTACCACTCATGGTGAGCGTTATGCAACCCGTGATATCGGCTTTTGCCCCGTTTAGGGTAGGCGTGAGCGTAATCTCGTGCGCACTAAACTCGTTCGACCATTTTTGGCAGGTTAGCTGTACGGGGGATGCGCTCGTATCGTCCGCAGGCGTTTCTAGGCCTGCGACTAAGCCCATGAGGGCTTGGCTCGCTAAGGCACGTGGCAATTGCGCGGGCGCATCGGTGAGCGAAGAAAGGGTGTCACTCACGAGGTTGCTATCGCGTGCGTAGCGCAGTGCTGCCAAGTATTCGGGGAGTTCGTCACGCGTGGTTTTCCCGAGGGTCACGGGGCCCGTTAAGAGGGGTTTCACTTCCTCCGTGACGCCCATTAACGCATAACTTAACCCCATCCAACGGCGCGTAATATCCGTGCGCACATCGATTTGATTGGTCTCGATCTGCTGACGTAACCACTCTAAGGGTTCGGTCGTGAGTACCCCGGCACGCGTGAGCGTATAAAGGAGATAACTGTAGGCCTGAGCATCGCGCAGGGTCAAAATCGGCGTGTTATAGAGCGATTGACGAGCTTCTTTAACGAGCTGTTGCGCCACGGTATCCGCTTCCGAGGGAATGCCTTGCGTGCGCACGAGTAGGGCAAAGTCGAGCGCTTTGGCGGTCAGTGCCCAATCTGGGTGGGGCGCCATGCCCGCGCGTAAGGGTTCCATAAACCCACCCCAGGGGAGTCGCGCTTTAATGAGCGACATCGTCACGGGGACGCGCTTTTTGAGTTCCTCGGAAACATCGGTTGCACTCAGACCTAAGGCCGTGAGTAATTGCGGTTTACGGGCCAAATAGGTCCATGCCATGGCGGTATCGATCTTCGCTTCTAAGTCGAGTGGGTCGTCACGCAATTGGCTCACTAAGCTCGCGGCCACCGGCAGGGGACTTGGTCCTACAAAGAGTTCGGTTTTCGCTTCAAAGGGTAAGAGTTCGGGAAGCGCTTTGAGGGTGAGGGTGGGCGCTTGCATCCTCCCCCAGTCCGACTCGGTTCGCGCTAAGGAGGCAGGGCGCACCGAGAGCGTGCGATCCCGCACCACGGTTTGCCCCAAGCCCGTTAATTCGGTACGAATCTTGGCACTGCCTGGGCGCTGTGTGGCCCGAAGCGTAAAGGTGAGGGCCGTGTCAGACGAGAGTGGCAATTGGACGGGGTCCTTACCCGCCACTTTCCCGTCGAGCCCGATGGGCCCCTCGAGCGTAAAGCGTACGGTCGCACTCGGGGGTGTCGCCTCAGCCTTGGCTTTTTCTAACGCCTCCGGGTCGGTCGTAATATTGACCACTCCCAAGGCCACGTCGCCTGGCGCCAAATAGGTGGGGAAGTTGGGCGTGGCAGCCAAGGCTTGGCGTAGCGTCGTGGTGGCGCTCACCGAGCCCACCTGCGTGGCATTGGCGCCCACGGCCATCACGCGGACTTTCCCTTGGAAATTTTCTGGCAGAGCCATGACGTACTCTTTGGGTGTGGGCCCCACGGGCACAATCCCGAGCCACTTCATGGCCACGTCGCCCATTTGACGTCTAAAGGGGTTCGATAAGCTGGCACTTAACGCTGCTTTTTCGAGCGCGTCACCACCCCCGGTGGGCGTGAGCCCCGGCAGATTGAGCCCTTCGGGCATTAAATCCTCGAGGGTTTCAAACGTATCGGTTGAGAGCCCGCGGTTAGCAAAAAGCGCCTCATAGGGTTTGAGTAGCTGGTAACGGGTAGGGGCTAACACCGCCTCATCCACGGCCCAGAGCATCGCTTCCCCGTCCTGAGCGGCCGCGAGCGTAAAGCGTACCGACTTCGGGTCGGCCTGCACCTCAGGCGCCGTGAGACGCAACGCCAAATCGTGGGCCGCACGGTTGACCATCAAGGGGGCCGTTGCCGAACTGTAGGCCTTTAAGAAGCGGTTTGCCCACGTGTGGCTACGCACGAGCGACACGGTGAGCCAGTATTTGCCATCGGCCGTATCGGGGAGTTTGAGGGCCACTTGGTTGTAGCCCACTTTCACGTCGGCCCACTGGTGCGTGAGAACGCCATTGGCTTCGAGCGTGAGGAGGGCGGTGCCATCAAAGGGCGATAAGACACTCGCCTCCACGGTGTCGCCAGGCTGATAGGCTTTCTCCGGCACGGTTAACTTCATGTGCGCGGTGGGCAGGGCCATCTCGGGCTTAATCGTGTTCCCTAAGACCTGATAGGAGAGTTTCGTTAACAGGCGCCCTTCGCGATCGAGAATCCGCACGGCATAGTCGCCCGGGGCGTCCGTTAAAAGCGTCAACGCGGCGTGCCCGGCGTTATCGGTTTGCAGGGCTTCGGTTTTGAGCACATCGTATTGGGGTGTTTCGCGATAGCTGAGGTAGCCACGATCGTCCGCAACGAGTTCCGTGATGTAGCGCTGTGCGCTCACTTCGGCGGTGAGGGCTTGATTGGCTTCGCCGACGAGCGAGGGATTGACCATCGCCAGATCCAATTGAATGGCTTCACCGGCATGAATATCCCACAAGGGCGTAGCGGTGTTACTCACGCGGTAGCCTACCCAGTAGGGCAGGTTCGAGACCAAGAAGTCGGCTTCGTTGGTTGCCACGCGGGCCCCCACATCGTCCGTCCCCTCTAAGTTCACTTGGGCACGCAATACGCCCGAGAGGCTACTTTCGAGCCCCAACGCTAAGGCCGCTTCGCCGTTGGCATTGGTCTTTGCGGGGGTGAGCGTGCGGGTAATGGGGGTTAACCCGTCGGAATCGGGACTCGTGAAGACATAGTCCTCAAAGCCCTCAAATTTGATGTCTGCTGGCGGCTCTAAGAGCAGTTGCCCACGCACGGACCGCTCAGGGGCTTTGTCGCCAAACCCGTAGGCGAGGGTGGCCGTGAGGGTGGCGTCTTGCGGCATCACCCATCCGCGATGGACGGTTTTGGGGGCGTCCACGGAGAGCACCATGCTTTCGGGTTCAAAGCGTTGAATGCGAATCGATTGGTTGTCGAGCACCGTATCACCCGCTAAGAGGCGTACGATCCAAATGCCAGGGGTGGCGTCCGCGGGGAGCGTCCAGTCCGATTCACTCAACCCTGAAGCGCGGGTTTTCATTACGTTCAAGGTTTTGAATCCCCCTAAGGGATCCACAACTTCCACCTTTAAGGGCGTGTCTTCGAGAACGGGCGTCCAATTGGCACTCTTAATGACAGCGCCTAAATGTACGGTTTCCCCCGGACGATAGAGCGTGCGATCGGTGGTGAGCGCCCCCACAAGATCGGTGTCTTTCACCTGACGTCCGTCGACTTTGAATTGCCAGAATTGATCGCGATTTTCCCAGTTGGTGAGCGAGAGCCAGGCAACCACATTGGTGGCTTCAAAGCCGGTGGTTTTCGCGGTCCCGGTCGGAGCGGGGGTGCTATCCGCGCTCGTTGCGACGACCGAGCCCGATTGAATGGTGCGACGTGCGATGAGGGCAACGGGGAGCCGTTCGCGCTCCAGTCCCGTCACATCCCCAAAGCGCACTTCTCCCGTATCGTTGGTCGTTTGCGACTCGATCGTGAGTCCATTGGCAGCCACCAAATCCACCGTAATCCCCGAGGCGGGTTTCCCAGTGGTGAGATCTAAGGCATAGACCGTGGGGGTGCCATTTTGGCTACGCTTGGCAATCAGCCCCACGTCGCTCACTAAGAGGCGCTTGGCGACTTGAAGGCGATCGCCTTGATCGTCCGCGAGCGTTTTCTCGGCCTCAATCACTAAGTCGTAGAGCCCCGGCTTCAGGCCCCCTTGAATCAATTGATCGAGTTTTAACGAGAAATAGTGCCCGTCAACTCCGGTCACGTCGGGGTGCGGGAGGTTGCCCGAGACCATCGTGGCTAAGTTATCGATATTGAAGGGATCGGTTTGCTCGGCCGAGAGCGCTAAATACGGGTCGCGCACGCGATAGAGTCGGTAGGTCAGGTTTTTGAGCCCCGCTGCATGCATCGTTAAGGTTTTGGCCCCCGAGAGGGTCATCATCGTGCCAGGCTCCACAAAGCTTAAGCGCGAAGAGGCCTGAGGGACAGCAAAAATCCGCGTAAACCCTTTTTCTAAGGTGCGATCGGCACTGGGACCAAACCCCGCTGGGAGATGCACTAAGAGGTAGCGACCCGGTGTGGATTTCACGCGCAACGTCACGTTCGTGTCGCTCCCCTTACCTTGACTCACGAGCGTTGGCGTGAGGGGGCGGCTCGCTTTGACTGTGTCTTGAGTAATCACTGGCGCTTGGGTCCAATCGGCTTTTTCGATGGCCTCTTGGTTTAATTTTTCGGGCAATTCCCAAATCTTGATGGCTTTAAGGAGTGCCTCGGGTGGCGTCAATAAGGTTGGATTGACCGTGAGATCGTAGGCAAGCGACAGATCGTCCTCGGTCGTGTGCATGAGGCTCGCGTTACGGATCTGATAGAGCGCCTGGGTGCCTGGAATATCCAACGCAACGCTGAGCGCTTGGCCTTTGCCCGCGTCCGCTTGACGGGCCGCTAGGTCTTCAATGCCTTTGACTTCCCACAGGAGATGGGTGGGTCCCTTCGGGAGCGTGAGCACGGGGTACTGCACCACGAGGGCAATGTCTTTGCCAACATGCTGTTCCCACAAATACCGTGGGGTTCCCAGGGTTAAGTGCTGTGGATCGGGGTTTGTGAGCGTGATGGCTTTTTCAATCGTTGTTCGGTTGCCCACCGAACCGCTAAAGGTTAAGCGTAATGCGAGGCTTCCCACGGCTTCCGGGCGGGTCGAGGCTAAAAAGTTCGGTTCGACGTGAGCGGCTAAGCGTCCTGTGTTGAGGCGCAACGCCGAGGTGCTCAATTTGGTGCCTTGAGGAAGGCGCAGTTGACTGAGGTTCACCGTAATGTCGGTCGCGGGCGTCCAGGGGGACTCTGGGAAAAAGGCGAGCGTGCGCTCACTCGTCCATTGCCAGCGTCCTGCGATCGAGGGACTCATTTGAATCCCGTAGGCGGGTTGCTGGGCCGACGCGAGGGCCCGATCGCAGGGATTGGCCCCTGCTTTGGGTTGTGGGCAACGGTTCGTATCGGGGACGAGTGTAATTTCAATGGGATCGAGGTATTGCAGTGGCGCCTTGAGTTGGCCTAAAAAATACGCCTCACTCAGCTGCGCAGCGGTGACATCGGTGAGTGTCAACCCCCCGACACTCGTGGCGAGTAAGGCCAACATCAGAGGCGTGATACGAAATGGGTTCGTGTGATCGCTAGAACGGTATGACATAGAACAACTTTCCAAAAAACAAAACCATCAATTCCCGTATTGAGTACCCAAAGGTGCCTGTCACCACTTTAGCGACTTGGGCTGCATTTGAGAAGTGTTGTGGGCGCAAAAACCCCGCTGAGTCGGTAACAGGCTGTGACGCTCGACCTAGCGCTCGCACGGGGCGCTATCGTCGCTCGGGCGCAGCACTCAACGTTGCGGCTAAGAGTTGTGCGTAGTGCGATGCACGCATCGGCGCTCCGTTGAGAAAGTCGGACGTAAAACGATGGGCCTGAGGGGCCGGTGCCAAGAGCGTTTCGATAAACGCGTCATCAATACGCAAAAAACACACTACGCCATTGAGAAGGAGAAGCGGGGCCGTCGGTTCCCCTAAGGTGCGCGAGACAATCAACGCGTTAAGAAGTGCTTCGAGCAGGGAGGCTAAGGGGATTTTTTCTTTCCAATGCGCCTCGGGCGTGATCGGAACGCCTAACGCACTCTGTGCGTCGCTCGTGACGACTAGCACCCCGTCTTCGGTCCGAATCAGCGCGTGTGGGGTCGCCTCAATCCACGGCCCTTCACAGGCCTTTTTCTCCAGGGGCATCAGGGTGCCAATGCTCTCGGGCATAAAGGGAAGGCATTTCACCACCGGATCGGGACTCGTGCGTAGCGTTTCCCGTAAGCCTTCGGAAACAAAGACGGCTTCAATGGCAATCGCTCCCGTGCGTGCGCTCGCGGGGTGCAATCCCGCGCGTTGGGTAAAGGGCAGTTTACGAAGAAGCACGGGCGCCGGAAGGGTATCGGCGTAGGCTTTGATTTCGCCGGCGGCCAAACTCGCATTCACTTCCGTGACGTCAATCGTGTGGGGAAGCTCGGGCAGGGGGCCAATATCAATGGGGGTGTCACTACGCTCGGTGATTTTGATGCGGTGCGAGACGCGCTTGTGTTTAAACGCTTCGGTGAGTTCGCGCTTGAGTTTGGAGAGACCCAAATTTTCGAGCGCTCGACGGCGACGTCGCACTGTGAGCCAGAGAAGGAAAAAAGCAAACAATAGCGTCAGGCCAAAGACGGTCCATTGTCCCGCGGGGGAGAAGAGAAAACGTGCCCACGCCTCGCGATTAGCGAAAAGGTCAGAAAAGTGCGTGAACCAGTCCCTCAGCATAGTCCTTGTCCTAACGTGAATCAGTCAATGTTCGTCTAACCATTGTCCCATACTTGATGCCGTTATTTCAAAGGTACTCAAACTTGGACATGTCCTACTTTGAGTGCCTTCTCTTCACACTTCACCTTGTGAAATCTTCGAAAGTAACCAAACTCTCAAAGCAATGGCAAGGCTAGCGACGTAGAAGAACGGTAGATCTTTCGATCTTTCTAAACTACGTTTGTCAACAGTATTCACAATGACTGAGAACAGTGGGTCCCTGTTTCTACTGTCGGCGGTATGAGTGTACTAAGGGTTTGGTGGTCTGCTCTCTTGCTTAGTACGACCCTGCCGAGTAAGAGAACGACCAGAGCCGTTCTCCATTTCACGACCGCGAGCTAAGATGTTCTTAGCCGCATTTGTATCCGCATCTTCTGAGTAGCCGCGGGTGTGTCCAGAATCTTGTGTCTGGGGGGATTTTAACCTAGTTTCCTGCTAGGGGAGATTTCTACTCCTTCTCCTTGGAGGATTTACTACAGCTTAGATCATACGCTTAATTCCATTTACAGTTGCCACTGGGGCGCTTTGGTTGGGGCCAGGCGAATCCCGAGCCTCGTAGAGGCGAGGGTGAGCAAGGCCCCAACCAAAGCGCGGCGCCCGCGATACCCCAAATTTTTAGACCAAATCACCCAAAAAGGGCTAGGGATTTTGGGATAAGACGGAGTTTAAAAAGATTAATCATGGGCTTTTAGGAATCGTTCTCCGAATTTACAAGCGAAATGTGGTAAGGCTTCCGCCCATTGAGGAGACGCTCTTCTCCACTTACGCGTAATTCCCATAATGGAGAGATAAATCAACTTCATCGCAGAATCTAAGGAGGGGAAACATCCTGTTGACTTGATGACCTTGCGAACCGCACGATTTAAGCTTTCAATGGAGTTAGTCGTGTAAATAAGTGTGCGAATCTCGGGAGCATAGCTAAAGAACGGTACCACTTGATCCCACGAGCTTTCCCATGTACGAGCCGTATGACGATATTTCTGCCCTAATTCTGACTCTTTGAACGCTTGTAGCGCCTGCATTGCAGCGTCTTCCGTGGGGGCCCCATAAATAGTTTTAAGCGCGGCACAAACCGCTTTCTTGTCCTTCATCGGTACCGCCTTTGTAGAGGCCCGAATTAAGTGCACGATGCACTTCTGGTGCAACGCATTGGGGAAATGGGTCTCAATCGCCTCCGTCATACCCTTGAGGCCGTCAGAAACGACCATCATGACGTCCTTCATCCCTCGGTTTCTTAACTCGGCAAAAACATCAGACCAGAAAGAAGCCCCCTCGCTCTCTGTGATCCAAATGCCTAAAACATCACGTTTCCCGTCTAAGTCAACACTTAAAACGAGGTTGACAGCCATGGATTTGACCTTTCCTTCATGGCGGATTTTTACACGTAACGCATCAACAAACAGAACCGAGTAAACTTCATCGACTGGTCGCGTTTGCCACTGTTGCACATCCGTAAGAATGCG
>OOCP01000328.1_pt1 | contig 62616 bp, 59 predicted proteins | sample 1671511 | NCBI WGS metagenome assembly OOCP01 (sample SAMN06348164, study PRJEB24527) | human gut metagenome | biome: human gut; feature: ankylosing spondylitis patient; material: feces | host: Homo sapiens | place: China | collected 2015-10 | reverse complement strand
AGCGGCGAGCGCTTTTAAAATTGAATGAAGGGGAATTTGTCCCCCAAAAAAATCTTTAAGTATCTTGACATATACCGATAGTCCCATACGCTCTGCTATCATGGCGTCTGTCATGCCTTCAAGCATATATTGCAATACTTTGCGGGGCTGTTCGGAGAGTCGTGCAATTTCCCCTCGCAAATTCTCTGGTACCTGAATACCGGAATGAAGAAGCTGGTTATGACTCACAACGCGTTTAATGACGTCGAGGAGCTTTTCTGGATCCACCGGTTTCAGTAAAAAGTCTTCTGCGCCTGCTTTAAGGGTATCGATAGCCGTTTGAATGTCGGCATAACTCGTAATGAAAATAATCGGCAGTCGAATGTCATCCCGAATGAGCTTGAGCTGTAAATCGGGCCCCGAAAAACCAGGCAAACGAACGTCGAGCAACACACAGCCAGGCGCACCACTATCGAAATCGCGTAAAAACTCCTCACCACTTTCGTATGCCCGGACCTGATAGCCCTCACACTCCAGCATGAGCTTTAGCGACTCTCGGACTTTCTCATCGTCATCCACAATACGAATGAGCGGGAACTGTGCATTTCGGTGATTTTTCATAGTGGTCCTTTTTCGTTGGGTTCGGGCAATGAGGGTCGAGTGGAATCGTGGGAGTGCAAGGGGATTTCGAGGGCGGCGACCGCTCCTCCTTTATCTAGCGGTACCAGAGAGAATGAGCCGCCGTGGGCTTCTGCGATGGAACTGATAATGATAATGCCTAACCCAATCCCTTCCTCTTTTTGGGAGCTCATCGGCATCATGTGTTCCGTCAACGTATCTTTGTCAAGCAAACTACCATCATTCTCCACAACCAAACGCATACGCTCGTTGACCTGCGTAAGCCGAACATAGATCTTAGTACCCGCACCACTTTGCGCCGCTTCGGCGGCATTTTTCAGAATATTGAGTACGGCTAAGCCTAACTCTAGTTCATCCCCATAGAGAGTCACCTCATCGAGCTTGATGTCGAGCGCCACCGTCAGTTTGCCGAGTTGCCGCAAGTCAGAAATCACCTTTTCCACTTGTGCCTTAATGTCGACACTTTGATTTCGGTCGGTGTTCCCTTTTGCATAACTACGTACTTTTTGCAGGATTCGGGCTGCTTTTTCACTCTGTGTATGAATGGCCGTTAAGCAACCTTCAATCACCGCCTCTTTACCCTCTGCATTTTTCAATAGCGTCTCCAACGCTTTCGTGCGATAACGAATGGCCGAAAGAGGTTGCCCCATTTCATGGGCAAAAATCGCTGACAGTTGGCTCACAACCCCTAGGCGTGACATCACTGCCAAACGCTCCTGGGCTTTAATCACCTCATCTTCGATCGTCTTTTGTTTGACGTACGCTTCATTCAGGGCTTGAGCGCGACGCTGAGCCAATCGCTCGACTGAGAGCCAATGCCACACCCATATCAAGACAAAAATGCCGAACGCAATAATGACCTGCCAATACGTATCCCAAACGCGCTTTACGGTCCATTCGCGTAGATGCTCATAGGGCCCTGCTTTGATCAGTCGAAACACCTCGTTCACCCGTTCGAACTCAGTGGCGATACTCCACCCCATGCCATTAGTGGGGTTCACAGGCATCGCCAGCAAAGCCTTGGTGATACGGGCGGTAATCGCTGGATTCACCACCGCGGTACGCGTTACGGTCCAGCCTGGATACAAGTCCGTTGAGCGTAGACAGCTGGACTGCTGATCCTTTTTCACCCCGACTGGGATAAAGGCGGATCGATACTCGGGGTGTAACTTTAATAACGTTTCGTATTCACAGATACGAAACACCCCCACATCGGCATGCCCCTCGAGAATAAGTCGAAGCACCTCTTCAGGGTGGTCTTGCGTAAAGAGCTGTTGGCTGAAAAATTTGTCTGGGTCATAACCTAAGCGCGCCACCTCCCCTAAGGGAATTTGGTAGTTGATAAAATTGGCGCGACTATTAAAGGCGGCACGCAACCCTTTCATGTCCTTGATATCGGACACATTTTGAATACGGGAACTCACAACGTATAGCGCTCCCGTAAAACGATTGGGATCAGGAAAGCGAGAGGTGTACACCGTGGCTAAGGCGTATGCTCCCGTCGTTTGGGTTTCCACGTATTGCCCAGCACTCATGAGAGCAAAGTCGACTTCATGACGTTTTGCTGCCTCGCCCAACGCGGGTAACGGATACTCAACAAATTCAAACTTCAGATCCGGCAGGGTTTTCACCAGATACTCTTCTAGAGGGCGTCGAATATCGGTTTCGCCAGGCTGATAGTTATGCTTCCCATAAACCACCATCGGTTTTAAAAAACCAAATCGCACAGTATGGCGCTCATGGGGGCAAGCTGTGTTGCTTGGCTTAGGGAATCAGGAGGCGTAGAGGTTGCGCCCGATACAGCATCCACGGCCTGTGCAAGCGAAGCCACGCTCGCCCCCAGTATAAAGAGACTAAAGCGGATCCTCTGAATCGTCGTCACCGTGGTCCTTGGGCGCATGATCAGGTAGTCAGGTGGTCTGGTCTTGAAGTCAAATGCAACGGTTCAAACGCTACTGCAGTTTTGACCTCACGTGTTGCAAAAGGGTGGTATTGCTACAGCAAACAGCGGAGAGTTCCTTTAACGGGTTTCCCCCGTTCATACCCACCAGCACCGCGCCGGCCCCTTCCACCACCGGAAGTAAGGCAGCCAAATCCCAATAACTCAAATCTGGGTCAATCATGATATCGGCACCCCCAGTGGCTACCGAGAAATAGCCGAAACAATCCCCCCAGGTACGATAAAGTTTGACGGAATCAATCAACCGCTGGAGTCGTTCGTCTCCGACTTGCTCAGGGGTACTCCAGTGGGAGGTGACCAGAAGCGTCGCGTCCGAGAGCTCCGTGGTGGCCTTAGAATGAGCGGGAAAATGTTGCCATTGGCCCTCTACACACCGGTAAAGCTCACACGCCTCACCCGTACCGATCACCCAGACATTCGCAGCCGCAAAGGCTATCGTCGAGAGAACAGGATGGAATTCGCCGTCATCACCGCGCTTTTCAAGCGCAATGAGTGTTCCAAAATGAAAGGAGTGAGAAATGAAGGCTCGGGTGCCATCAATCGGGTCCAAAATCCACCGCCACGGTGAATCCGACGTTTTCACCCCGTACTCCTCTCCAAAAATACCGTGCGTTGGGTAACGAGCTTCGATCATCTCTCGCAACATGCGCTCAGTGGACTTATCCGCCTCGGTCACAGGCGTCCCATTGCTCTTTCCTTCGATGGCTATCGGCATCAGAAAAAACGAAGAAATGTTGCGAAAACTTGCTTCAATGAGTTGTTTGAGAAAAGGCACAAACTCGGCCTTTTCAGCCTCTGTTAATGGCGCACACCACTGCATAAATCCTCCCGCTATAGCACACAGCACAGCTTCTTAGTTTCTCTCTTTTTGAGGCAAGTTTCAATCATTAAAACCACGCTACCCAATCTAAATCAAGCTCATGTGGTATTCCGCCAATTCCACACAAAAACGAGCGCACAATAGAGTGTACCTACTCTTTGATCCATCACTGGGAGATGCTATGAGTAACTATTTGACCAAAGACCTTCGTACGGTAGCCCTTGTTGGGCATGGCTCCTGCGGTAAAACCTCCTTGATCGAGGCGATGCTCTATCGTAGTGGAATGATCCCTGAATTGGGCAGCATTGAGCGTGGAAACACGATGTGTGACAATGATGCCCTCGAAAAGCAGGTGCAACACTCCATTCGTTTGGCCGTCGCCCATATCGATACGGCTATGCCTGACTTAACCCCCGTTCGCATCCATGTGCTCGACACCCCCGGATATGCTGACTATTTAGGACAAGACCTCTCGGCATTGGATGCAGTGAAATCGGTTTGTGCAGTGATTGATGCCACTAAAGGGGTTGAACTGCTCACCCGTCGCATGATGGATGTGGCCAAAGAGCGTAATCTTTGCCGCATGATTGCCATTAACAAATTTGAAGACCCCAATGTTGACCTAGAGGCTCTCTTAGCGGAACTGCAAGAAGTGTGGGGCCCTAGTGTATTACCAATCAACCTTCCGGCCAATAACCGAACCCGTGTGATTGACTGTTTCGATAAGGATGAAGGTAACGCAGACATTTTCAGCGTGGCCGAAGTACACCGTGCGTTTATCGAAAAAATTATTGAAGAAGACGATGAGGCTCTGGAACGCTATTTTGAGGAAGGGAGCGTTGATCCCAGAACCTTACATCCATTGATCACGAAAGCCTTGCGTGAAGGGCGAATTATCCCCGTTTGCTTTGTTTCAGCAAAAAACCTCATTGGTATTCGCGACTTCATGAAAGTCATTATTCGCCATCTGCCTTGCCCAGAAGAAGCCAACGATGCGCTCTTTATTACGGCAGAGGGGGAACCCTATCCGACTAAGGCCGACAAGGATTTACCTGTCATCGCTCAAGTCTTCAAAGTCGTAAACGACCCCTATATTGGCAAAATTGGTATTTTCCGTGTCCACCAAGGCACCATTACCAAAGATACTGCGCTCTTCGTAGATGACTCCAAGAAGGCCGTAAAGGCTGCGCACCCCTTACTCTTGCAAGGGAAAACCACCTCGGAAACGGACCGCTTGTCACCGGGTGATATTGGGGCCTTAGCCAAAATTGAAGAAATTAAATACGGCTCCGTTTTGCATTCGGATCCGGACGTGAATATTCGGATGCGCCCGATTAACTTCCCCAAACCCATGTTTGGGGTGGCGATCAAACCCGCACGCCGTGGGGATGAGGGACGTCTCAATGAAGTTCTCTCGAAGATGCTCTCGGAAGATCCCACGTTGACAGTCGAACACGACCCGGTGTTAAACGAAACCGTCATCCGTGGTTTAACCGAAATGCACGTGCGTAGTGTTCTAGACCATATGAAGCTTGACTTCAATCTGGAAGTGCAAACCAGTAATCCGAGCGTCCCCTATCGCGAAACCATTGGTGCCATGGCCGAAGGACATGCACGCCACAAGAAACAAACGGGCGGCGCGGGGCAGTTCGGTGAAGTGTATTTACGCATTGAGCCTCTTGAACGCGGGCAAGGTTTTGAGTTCGTGGACGCCGTCAAAGGCGGGGTCATTCCGTTCAACTTGATCCCGGCCGTGGAAAAAGGGGTTCGTGAAGTGCTCGCTACTGGTTACGTGGCTGGGTACCCGCTGCAGGACCTACGGGTGACGGTTTACGACGGCAAGAGCCACCCTGTGGACTCCAAGGAAGTTGCCTTCGTCGCCGCTGCACGTAAAGCCTTCCTGGATGCGTTAAGTAAAGCCAGTCCTCAAATTCTTGAACCGATTGTCAAAGTGGAAATTGTCGCCCCCAATGATTACTTTGGCGATATCGCCAGTGATTTAGGCTCTCGTCGTGGCCAACTCTCTGGCAACGATATGCTTTCGGGTGGTTTAACAGAAATCCACGCGCTCGTACCCTTGAGTGAACTCGATGGTTATGCGACCCGATTGCACGCAATTACTCAGGGTCAGGGCTCTTGGTCCATGGAACTCGATAGCTATCAACCTGCTCCTGCACAAAAACAAGCCGAGCTTGCCTCGAAGTATGTGCGTAAGGCAGAAGACGATTAACCTCACATCTCCCAAGACTTGAGGATCAGGGGGGACTGTCTTCGGATGGTCCTCCCTCTTCTTTAAGACACCAGTGGCGCGTTACGCTCCCACACAGTTCTCTACAAAACGTCGAACATTTTCCCCGTTAGCCTCGATAAACTCCTAGAGTAGATAGATCTGTTGGTGTACGGAACGACACAATCAACCGTTAAGAAATGCCTTAGCGACGATAAAGCACACACTTTCGAGTGCTACTCGGCGCGTGACGCCCTATAATGCTCAGTCCTATAGCGCGTTCATGCGCTCATTCTTCGTTGATATGTTTTCTCTCGTACTATCATGCCAATCTACGCTTACAAATGCACCCACTGCGGTTTTAACCACGAATATTTGCAAAAGATGAGCGATAAACCTCTCGTCAAATGCCCTCAATGTGGTCAAGACACTTTGGTGAAAGAGCTTTCAGCTCCTGGCTTCGAATTGAAAGGCTCAGGTTGGGCTGCCACGGATTTTAACGGTGGTAAAACCGCAGTTCCGGCGGCACATAAGAAATCTGAGTAATACACAAATGGAGGAAAGCCACATGGGTTTCCTCCATTTTTTTAAGGAGATTGACGATGCTAAAAAAATACCTCACGGCTGGCCTACTTTTATGGCTCCCGCTCGTCATTACGGTATGGGTCATTGATTCCGTCATTCGCTGGAGTGACAAGATCGTCGCCTTACTGCCTCCCGCCTACCAGCCTGATGCCCTCTTTGGCATGCAAATTCCTGGCTTTGGACTCATTGTGGCGTTTCTGGTGATCTTGCTCACGGGCGTCTTTGTCGCCAATTTTATTGGCCGGGCTGTCGTGCGCTTATGGGAGTCTCTCTTACACCGAATCCCGTTAGTTAGACCGATTTATTCTGGTGTAAAGCAAATTGCGAGTACCATTCTCTCCGACAACACCGACTCGTTCAAAGAGGTGGTTCTGATTGAGTTCCCTCAGCCAGGTCAATGGACATTAGGCTTTATTGTCTCGAGCGCGGGCGAATTGATTACCGATGTGATCCAAGAGCCCGATATGGTCATCGTGTATATTCCGACGGCTCCCAACCCCACGTCCGGCTATGTTATTGCCGTATCTCGTCGTAAAGTTCGAACCACAGACATCACGGTGGATCAAGCCTTCAAATTCCATCTCTCCTTAGGGGTGATGTCGCCTAAAAAAGAATCGTCCGAGGAAAAACCAACACAAACCTTAACTTCGGATAACTCCTAATAGGCTTTTTCAAAACTTTTTCTCGTGTTAGGGGTAAACTTATTAAGCTCTCTCTAGGGTGTAGAGCCTTTACTGAGGCTCCACCTCACGAGATCCTCGTTTCTTTGTTATGAAGAAGGGTCTTCGTAGCAATCTTTGTTGTTCGACCTTCTCCTCACGTCGGCGTAATGGCCGACCTTTTATTGGAGCATTTATGAGAACCGTTTACTCTGGCTTGGTTGATGAAAAACTCATCGGTCAAACTGTGACTCTCTACGGCTGGGCTCATCGTCGCCGCGACCATGGCGGTGTGATCTTCATCGATTTACGCGATCGTGAAGGCCTGGTTCAAGTCGTTTGCGACCCCGATCGTCCTGAAGTTTTCGCAACTGCCGACAAGTGCCGAAACGAATTCTGCTTGGAAGTCGTTGGGCTCGTTCGTGCTCGTCCTGAAGGGACGAAGAACCCGTCCTTGATTTCGGGTGGTGTTGAAGTCCTCGCTCAAGAGCTGAAGATTTTGAACCCCTCGGCCACGCCTCCGTTCCACTTGGATGATGAAAACTTGTCCGAAACGACTCGTTTGACCTACCGTGTGTTGGATTTGCGTCGCCCCTATATGCAGAAGAACCTCCGTACGCGCTATCGTACGGCCATGGCCTTCCGTAAGTTCTTAGATGCTCATGGATTTATCGATGTGGAAACGCCGATGTTGACGCGTTCCACGCCAGAAGGCGCCCGTGACTACTTGGTTCCTTCCCGTGTCCAAGACGGTTGCTTCTACGCCTTGCCCCAGTCGCCTCAGCTCTTCAAGCAGTTGTTGATGGTGGCCGGTTTTGACCGTTACTATCAGATCGTCAAATGCTTCCGTGACGAAGACTTACGCGCTGACCGCCAACCTGAATTCACTCAGGTCGATATTGAAACGTCCTTCTTGAATATGGATGAAATCCGTGCATTGATGGAAGAGTTGATTCGCACGGTCTTCAAGGAAGTGTTGGACGTGAGCTTGAAGGATCCCTTCCCCGTCATGCTCTATGACGATGCGATGGCCAATTACGGTTCTGACAAGCCTGACCTCCGTGTCAACTTGAAGTTAGTCGAAGTCACGGACTTACTCGCCAATACCGAATTCAAGGTCTTTGCCGGTGTGAAGTCTTTACACAACGGTAAAGTCGTTGCTTTGCGTATCCCAGGTGGCGCAGCGATTCCGCGTTCGGAAATTGACTCCTACACCGAATTCGTCAAGATTTATGGTGCCAAGGGGTTGGCCTACATTAAGGTCAATCAGATCGAAAACGGTCGTGACGGCTTACAGAGCCCGATCGTCAAGAACTTGACCGACGAAGAACTTCAGGGCATTCTCACGCGCGTCGGCGCTCAGAATGGTGACGTGGTGTTCTTTGGTGCCGACAAGGCGAAGATTGTGTGGGACAGCTTGGGGGCCTTACGTCTCAAGATCGGTCACTCCGCCTTTGGTAAATCCACGGGGCTCTTCACGCCGGGTTGGCAGCCCTTATGGGTGATCAACTTCCCGATGTTCGAGTACTCGGAAGAAGATCAGCGCTGGGTCTCGACGCACCACCCCTTCACGAGCCCGCTCGATGGGCATGAAGACCGCTTGATTAGCGATCCCGAACACGCCTATGCGAAGGCCTATGACATGGTGTTAAACGGCTGGGAAATCGGTGGCGGCTCCATCCGTATCCACCGCGAAGACGTTCAGGAAAAGGTCTTCGAAGCCTTGAAGATTGGTCCTGAAGAACGTCGCCAGAAGTTTGGCTTCTTGCTCGATGCGTTGCAGTTTGGTGCGCCCCCGCACGGCGGTTTGGCCTTCGGTCTTGACCGTATCGTGACGATGATGTGCGAAGCGGATTCCATCCGTGACGTGATCGCCTTCCCGAAGACCCAGCGTGCTCAGTGCTTGCTGACGCAGGCTCCGTCCGAAGTGGATGAAAAACAATTGCGCGAATTGCACATTCGTTTGCGCAATGAACCCAAGAAGGACCACGACATCGCTGGGCAATAAGCCTCCAGCCTTTTGTGGACTTTCCGCTCCCTAGAGCCTCGCGAATGCCGGGCTCTAGGCGTAAAAAAGCAACGCTCGGAAACGGCGTTGCTTTTTTGTTGGTTACTGCGATTCAATCGGTGCTCGCTTCTCCGCGTAGTCACACTCGAGCGAATCCACTAAAGCATGTAGCGCTGCCTTATAAGCCTCTTTGCCACAGCCCAAGAGTACCGCGTCTTCGTACATATCCTGTAAAAGCGTTCGTGCTTCTTCCCAGTTTTCGTCCAGAATTTTCACACTTTCCGTACACGATACGGTTGAGCCATCACAACGTAACCACCGTTCGGGCTTGTTAACTTCACTCATGTTTCGTGCCATCCTTCATTTGTGGCTGTCCATAGGTTTTAAATTTTTCCTTGATTCGTGCCATTTCGGCAGCATCCAAGAGGCGGGGCTCACCCAACTGACGCACGATCACGTACTTATGAGCCAAATTCTCCACTTCGTTGGCTAACGTAATCGCTTTTCTTAACGTTCGCCCCACCGCGATCACCCCATGGTGTTCCATCAGACAGGCATCACGATCCTCCAACCCGTTTGCTACCGCGTGGGCTAACTGAGGCGTGCCAAAGGTTTCATAGGGAACGACCTCAATCGAGTCTCCACCCGCAGCTGCCACCATATAGTGAAAAGCGGGAATCGGCATATTTTGGCAGGCCAAAGCCGTTGCGTACAATGAATGGGTATGTACCACGGCTTCAACATCCGCTCGCTGTCTATAAACCGTGGCATGCATTGCCCATTCGGAGGAAGGCCGACGTCGGCCTTGCATCTGCGCCTCCGTCACCGACTCGTGTAAAGGGATCCACACCAAATCCTCTGGCGTTAACAATTCATAGGCGAGCCCCGTAGGGGTAATAAAAAACCCAGTATCGTAGCGCGCCGACACATTGCCTGATTTATTGACGTTGAGTCCTAAGGCAGAAAGAGCCTGAGCCGCCGAGATCAGTTCTTCTAAAAGCGCTTGAGGCGCATGGATTGTCATACCCTCTCCTTGGCTCACGCCTTTTTCTGAATCGGCATACGTTCTTGCAGGGACGTTGGCGGGTAAATCCCGGTTTCGGTAATAATCGCGGTCACAAACCGATTATGAGTAACATCAAACGCGGGGTTTGAAACCGGTTTCGTATCGCTAGCAAGCGCCACCGAGCTTAAGTGCCCATGCGTATCCATCCCTGCAACATGTAAGACTTCGGATGGGGAGCGATCTTCGATTTCAATTTCACGTTTTCCGTCGGTAATGCTCCAGTCGATAGTGGACTCAGGCGCAGCCACGTAAAACGGAATATCGTTGTCCCACGCCGCTAAGGCTTTTAAGTAGGTCCCAATCTTATTCGCCACATCACCGCGACGCGTTATACGGTCTGCCCCCACAATCACCATATCCACTTCGCCTTGTTGCATTAACTGTCCCCCAGCATTGTCAACAATAAGCGTATGAGGAATCCCCTGTTGTTCCAGCTCCCATGCGGTTAAAAGACCTTGATTCCGAGGGCGTGTTTCGTCGACCCACACATGTAACGGAACACCTTGCTCAAAAGCAATATAGATGGGGGAGAGCGCTGTGCCATAGTCGACGGTCGCGAGCCAGCCAGCATTGCAGTGCGTCAAAATATTCACGGGTCGACGAAGGGTCTGATACCGTTCGGCAATCAGTTTGGCACCCTCCTCACCAATCTTTCGGCACGTATTGACGTCCTCTTGCGTTAATTGCTCGGCCATTTTGAGGGCAATATCAAGACGTTGCTGAGGATCACGCGGCAACAAGTACCCTAACATCTTGCGTACACCCCAAGACAAGTTCACCGCTGTGGGGCGTGCCTTGGCAATCACATCACACGCCTTTAACAGTGGTTCATTGTCGGGATTTTCTCTCACCGCCAAAGCGACAGCCCAAATACCCGTCACACCGATCAACGGAGCACCACGTACACGCATGGTACGAATGGCTTCCACGCAGTCGCGCCAATCACTGAGTTCGCGTAACTTAAACTCAAACGGTAGCACCGTTTGATCGATAATCTCGACAGCCTCACCCGATCGAATAGAACGAATACACCGACGGCTTTGACCCGCAACCTTCATAGGGTTCTCCTTGTTTTTGCACGCCTAAATCTAAGCCATGGCCCCATAAAAGCCCTGTGCTTGTTGCTTCTATACTAACAAATACCCGCGCCCCCTGGCGTGGCTTTCATTCCCCTTACTATCCTTGACAATATTGAACAACCCCATCACTCTTAGAGTAATCTTGAGTGTTAGAATCGCCTTTATAGGCCTCAATGACTGATTCACAGGGCCCTGACAAGCGCCCTTCTCTAAGGTGTGACCGTATATGCCTGCATCCTACTCATTGAAAACCCTTTTAACTCCATCGGCCATCGGCATCATTGGAGCTAGTCTCAAAGAAGGAAGTTTGGGAAAGCTTGCTTGGCAAGCCGCCACACCCATGGACAGTATTCGCCCATGTTTTGCCATTAACCCAAAATATGACAAGTTGGGGAACAAACCGTGTACCAAAGACCCTAAGCTCATCAAAACGCCTTTGGAAGCAGTGGTGATCACCCCTAGCGCCCAACGCCTTCCCGACATCTTCAAGCAACTCGGTCATCACACTCCTCTGCTTAACGTTTTATTGGCGAACAACTCTGAGGCCTGGCGTCAACCCGAGGTCATGGCTGCCCTCGAGGCTCGTCGCACCCAAACTGGAGCTCGCTTTTTGGGCCCCAGTTCCTACGGATTAATGATCCCAGGACAACGACTCAATTTAAGTCTATTTGCTCAACTCCCCAAACCTGGCTCCATCGCCCTGCTCACCCAATCGGGCCCCATTGCCAGTGTGATTATGGAAGACATTCGGGATACCGAACTCGGCTTTTCCGCAGTCGTGAGTACGGGGGCAGAAATGGACTTATCGTTAGCCGACTGGATTGAACACTTCGCTCACGACAAAAATACGCGTGTCATTGCGATCGAATTCCAGCATGTCAAAAATCCCCGTGCCTTTTTCTCGGCCCTCAAAACCGCAACCCGCCATAAGGCGGTGGTGGTCTTAGCTAGCCGCCTACCAAAAGGTTCTGAAGCCATTATTCATTCGGTAGTGAAACGCACAGGTGTATGGTTGACCGAATCCATTGAAGAATTTCTCGCCTCCATCACCGCACTAGCGAGTAACCGACTCCCCCGAGCGAACCGCTTAGCGATTCTATGCACCAGTGGGGGGATGGCACAGCTGTCGAGCCAAAACGCCCTGCATTACGGCGCCGAATTAAGCCGTCTGTCGCCCCAAACGATGAACGCATTGAAAGAGGCTCAGTTCACTCACTCGTTTAACAACCCGATTAGTCTCAATCGAGCGGTCGACCCAAGTAAAGCCGTTTCGATTGTCCTGCAGGATCCGAATATTGATGGGGTGCTACTCGTCAGCACGCCAAGTGTCCAAGGGGATATGCCCTTATCGATCAGCAATCTGGTTAAAAACGTCACGGGTTCCCAAAAACCCTTACTCACCGTGATCACTAGCGATCGATTGGCCCGTATTGCTCGATCCGAATTACAGTCCACCTTAAATGCTCCCATTAGCATTTTTCCCACCCTCGAACGAGCATGTCATGCCTTCGAGTGTCTGGTGGATCGCTCAAAAACCCGTCTGACTCGCCAAGAGGCACCCGCCGATCGACCCAGTATCTTTAACCCGGCTCATGTCCTCTTGCTTCGAGACATCATCACTAAAGCCTTAGAAAGTCGACGGTTTTCCCTCGAAATGACAGAAACCACCTCCCTCGCTCAGCTCTTGGGCTTTGAGGTATCGTCCACACACAGCGCTACCACGATCGAAGATGGTCTACAAAAAGCTACCCTTCTCGGTTGGCCCCTGTGGGCAAAAGTTTCTGCCCGTGGTTTGGAAGGACTACTGCCTCCGAGCATTGTTTATGCCGAAGAGGACTTAAAACTGCTATGGTCCCATTCTCGGGAGGCGCTCATCAATGCACAGGCTTTACCGGAAACGATTCAATTGGTGTTGCAAGCACACCAGCCGAGTGTGGATGCGATCGGTATTCATCTCAAACTCGACCGTGACCCGTTGGTAGGTCCCTTTATTCGTCTGACCCGAAACGGTACGCAAACCCTCCTTCCTTTGCCCCTTAGTTACGATGAGGCGAATCAGCGATTAACAGGGCTCTTCTCGGGCATTGCACTCAATCCTACCGCCAAGGACGTCCTTACCGAAGCGCTTTGTCGCCTTTCGGACGCGGTAGCGAGTATTCCCGCACTCTATCAAATTGACTTATCGCTCAGGCTCACTGAAGCGTCCTGGTTAGCCCGCGAATGTACGGTGCGACTTGCTGAGCGTCCAGTCAGTCCTGATCTGACCTACTCCCACCTCTTACTACCGTCTGCACCGCTCGAAAAATGGAGAACGGTTGTTTGTGCCAAAGGGGAACTCACGTTACGCCCACTCTTAGATGGAGACTTTCATGCGGTGGAGCGCTTTGTCGGACGACTGTCTGAAAAAACCCTTTACTTACGCTTTCACACGCGTGCACCCATGACCCTCGAACGCGTGGTGAGCTTCTACGAACACGATCCCATTTATGAATCGGTCTGGGTACTGGCCGATAAAACCGATATTCATGGGATTGCTCGTTGGCACCGCTCCAGTGATAGTAGCGAAGCGGAGTTTGGGATCGTTGTGGAAGACGCTTGGCACCGCAATGGTCTGGCCAAGGTACTCCTCAATCAGTTGATTCTGAGCGCAAAAAAACACGGAATTACCGCTTTGATTGGACACGTACTCAAAGGCAACGATGCGATGCAACATACGATGCACCATTTGGGGTTTGTAAAACGCCCTTCCTCGCATGGCGATACCGAACCTTGGGTATATGAAATTGCCTATAATGCCGAGCACTCTTAAGTCTTTCATTACACCGAGAACGAACCATGGACTTGATTATTGAAAAAAATTACGGCGTACTGCATCTGACGTTCAACCGTCACCAAAAGCGCAACGCCCTCAGTATCGCCCTGTGCAATTCCCTACGCGAAGCGCTTGAGTCAGCTAAGGATGACCCTTCGATTCGTGTTGTTCAGATCGATAGTGAACAAGAGGTGTTTTGCGCTGGCGCTGACATGGAAGAAATGTTGAAGATGCCGGAGGCATTAAATCAAGCGCTCGACGGGCTGTTTCGCACGCTGTTGCACTTCACCAAACCCATTGTGGCATCGGTCAAAGGCCCCTGTGTGGGTGAGGGCTTAGCCTTATTGTTATTTGCTGACATGGTCTATGCCAGCAAAGAAGCCGTCTTCTCCTATCCAGCCACTGCCTTAGCCCGTACTCAACGCTTTGGGATTGCCCACTGGTATGGTCGCTGCCCACAACCGAAATTGTTAGCGCAAAAAATCTTACTGGCTGAGCCTATTTCTGCCTTTGAAGCCGAGTCCTTGGGACTCGTGACGCAAGTCTTTGAGTTGGATGACTTAGCCGTTGCGGTTGCCAATAAACTCGCCCGCTTGGTGGTCCTTCCCCCCAATGCCGTGCAGGCGACCCGCGAAGCCCTGTTGCGCGACTTCATTCGTGGCGTTGAACAGGATTGGGAGCGCGATCAAGCTATCTATAACGAACAGGCCGCCTCCGCGGAAGCCGAAGAAGCGCTCAACGCCTTTATGGAAGGCCGTAAACCCGTCTTTGCCCCAGAATCCTAATGTCATTTAGGATGCACCAAACGGGTGCAACGCACCTATTTGGTGCATTTTTATTGTCCTGCGACCATGCACCTTCTTGGAGCATGGTCTTTTTTTTATGCTCTTAACCCTTGAAACCAATCACTTTTACGACAGGAAAAAATTTTGGCACGCTTCTTGCTTATAAGTAAATAACACCTCGACTATTGTTCCTGATGAGGTCGCACACCAATAACTTACCCAAGGAGAATGATCATGAAATTGTCTCGAATTGCCACTGCGTTCTTGCTTGCCGCAACACTTGCTAGCACTGCCGCCAGTGCTGCGGATTTAACGGGCACCTTAAAGAAAATCAAAGACTCGGGCACGATGACGCTCGGCTATCGTGAAGCTTCGGTTCCTTTCTCCTACTTACAGGCTGACGGCACCCCCACGGGTTATGGTTACGAAGTTTGCAACGCCATTGCCGATGCCGTGAAAAAAGAATTAAACATGCCCGACCTGAAAGTGGTCTATCAGCCGGTCACGTCCGCAAATCGTATTCCGTTAATCCAGAACGGTACCGTGGATATCGAATGCGGCTCGACCACGAACTCCAAGAAACGTCAGGAACAGGCCTCCTTTGGGACGAACTATTTTGGCATTCAGGTCACTGCTGCCGTCTGGAAAGACGGTCCAGTAAAGACGTTGAAGGACTTGGATGGTAAAAATGTGGCGGTGACCTCGGGTACAACCTCGGTCGAACTCTTGGGACGCTTTGAGAAAGAAAATGGTATCAAGTTGCGCCTCTTGAAGACCAAGGACTTTGCCGAAGCCATGAAGTTGGTTGCCAATAAACGTGCAGACGCCTTTGTGATTGACGACGTGCTCTTAGCTGGTCAGATTTCCACGTTACCGAATCCGGGCGACTTCACAATCATCGATGAGTCCCTGTCGACTGAACCGTATGCACCGATGTTCCGCAAGGACGATACGGCCTTTAAAGCCTTGGTGGACAAAACCATCACGGGCATGATTAAAGACGGTTCGTTGGCTAAGCTCTATTCGAAGTGGTTTGAACAGCCCATTCCTCCGAAGAATGTGAACCTGAACTTCCCGATGAATAAGGTCACCAAGGAACTTTTTGCTAATCCCAATAGCGACGGTATTTAATTCGTTTTTTACCCCGAGCGTCTGGCTAGCAAATTAACGGCGCTCGGGGCTTCTTTCTTTTTATACGTTTTATACACAATCAGAATACCTCGAGCGTGGGGTAGCCCCATTACCCTACGCTCACCAAGAGGAGCTCAAACTATGTCTTTAAATATGTCATTGGACGTGTTGTTCGAGACGTCAAGCTTGTACGACGCGCCCTGGTGGATCTATATCGCTAATGGTGCTGGATGGACCATTGGTCTTGCCCTGTCAGCTTTTGCCTTGGCCCTACTCGTCGGGACCGTCATTGGTACTTTGCGCACGGTAGAGAACAAAGCAGTGCGCTTATTCTGCGAGGCCTGGATTGAGCTTTTCCGTAACATCCCTCTGATTGTCCAAATTTTTATCTGGTACTTTGTCGTTCCCGAGCTGATTCCGGCTTACAAAGACTGGATTGTTGCCGTCGATCCTATCTATAGCCAGTATTTGTCTGCCTTACTCTGTTTAGGTCTTTTCACGTCCTCGCGTGTGGCAGAACAGGTTCGTGCAGGGATCATGAGTCTTCCCAAGGGACTCACCAATGCCTCGAAAGCCTTAGGGTTTACCGCTGTGCAGCGCTATCGCTATATCATCTTACCGATGGCGTTTCGCTTAGTGCTTCCTCCGTTAACGAGTGAAGCCATGAACCTCATCAAAAACACCGCCGTTGCCATTACGATTGGTTTGCCCGAACTCACCATGCGTGCCAACGAAATGGGCGAAGACACCTTCCAGTTTTTTGCGGCGTACGTCTGGGCCACTGTGCTCTATATCACCATTGCACTCATCGCCAACCGTCTGATGGGTTGGTTAGAACGTCGTAGTGCGATTCCTGGTTTTATCGTTGCCAAATAAGGAGCCCATGATGGATTTTTCGTCGATTACTCATAGCTGGAGCTATATTCTCGATGGTGCAGCCTACACCCTAGAGTTAACCGCTATTACAGCCGTCGGTGGACTTTTTTTAGGGACGCTCTTAGCACTCTGCCGTCTGTCGAACCGTCCGTGTTTGGCTATACCGGCACGACTTTATGTCAACTTAATGCGTGCGGTACCCTTAGTACTAGTGCTTTTCTGGTACTTCCTGTTGATGCCAGAAGTATTGCGACTAATCTTTCACCTCGATCGTCCCGTCCAAATTGGAGCCGACGCGACCGCTATTATCACGTTTGTGTTGTTTGAAGCGGCCTACTTCTCTGAAATCATGCGTGCGGGGATTCAGTCCATCAAAAAGGGGCAGATTTGGGCCGCCTATGGGTTGGGGCTTACCTACGGTCAAACCATGAGATACATTGTTTTGCCACAAGCCATCCGACATATGTTGCCAGTTCTCTTGACGCAGACTATCATTTTGTTTCAGGATACTAGTCTGGTCTATGTGATCAGTGGCAATGACTTCATGGGTGCTGTCTCCAAGATTGCCCAGCGTGACGGCCAGCTCATTTTGATGTATTCCTTTGCCGCAATCTGCTATCTTACAGTGTCGCTTTCGTTATCACTGTTGATTCGTCGACTGCAGTGGAAAGTGACCTCTGCACACTAATACAACCGAAAATTACAGGATTACCCCCATCATGGCAATGATTGAAATTAAAAACATCAGCAAGTGGTACGGTTCCTTCCAAGTCTTGAAGAACTGTAGTGCTGAAGTCCAGAAAGGCGAAGTGGTCGTCGTTTGCGGCCCTTCGGGCTCTGGGAAATCCACGCTTATTAAGACGGTCAATGCGCTTGAACCGTTCCAGAAAGGCGAAATTATCGTTGACGGTATTTCCGTTGGCGACCCGAAAACCAATTTACCCAAGTTGCGCAGTCGTGTTGGCATGGTGTTCCAACACTTTGAACTCTTCCCGCATTTGTCGATTAAAGAAAACTTGGTTCTCGCTCAGATGAAGGTCTTGGGTCGTGGTCGTCAAGAAGCCACCGAACGTGGTTTGAGCTTACTCGAACGTGTGGGCTTAATTGATCATGCCGAAAAATTCCCAGGACAGCTCTCGGGTGGTCAGCAACAACGTGTGGCGATTGCCCGCGCGTTAGCGATGGACCCAATTTGCATGCTCTTTGACGAACCGACGTCCGCCTTGGACCCGGAAATGATTAACGAAGTGTTGGATGTCATGGTGCAGTTGGCTAAAGAAGGGATGACGATGATGGTCGTGACCCACGAAATGGGCTTTGCTCGCAAAGTGGCAGACCGCGTGATCTTCATGGAAGCTGGCGAGATTATTGACAACCAGCCTGCTCAAGAATTCTTCGAACACCCCAAGAGCGAACGTGCCCAACAGTTCCTCTCGAAGATCTTGCAGCACTAATCGCTTCATCATCTCGATTGAATATCAATGGCCTAAGTGTTAGAGAACTTAGGCCATTTTTTATGCATTGACCAAGCATGCGTCACTCAGGACTTACCGCATCGACCTATTTTCTTTATCATTAGGGACTTTGTGCTTTATCATTATTCATTACAGCATTTTTCACGAGGATCATGCCATGGGGTCGTCCCTTATTAAAGAACAAGTCCTACAGCTTGGCAAAGAGGTATTGACACAAGAAGCGCACGCACTGAGCCAAATTGCCTCGCAGTTAGGTGATGAGTTTTTTCGCGCAGCTCAACTCATTTTGAACTGCCAAGGTCGCTTGATCATCTCTGGGATTGGCAAATCGGGACACATTGGACGTAAACTCGCTGCGACGTTTGCTTCTACGGGCACCCCAGCTTACTTTGTGCATGCCGCCGAAGCCGCCCACGGAGACCTCGGCATGATTACCCGCGATGATGTGGTGATCGCCATCTCATACTCCGGAGAATCCAATGAACTCCTCACGATCATTCCTACCCTGAAGCGTGAGGGCGCGTCTCTTATTGCCATGACTGGACATGCTACGAGTTCGCTTGCTCGCTATGCCGATGTACATCTCAACTGCCATGTTGAACGTGAAGCTTGCCCGTTGAATCTTGCCCCCACCACCAGTACAACGGCCACTTTGGCCTTAGGGGATGCGCTAGCCGTGGCTTGCTTGTCCGCTAAAGGCTTTACCAAAGAAGACTTTGCACGTAGCCATCCGGGTGGTTCATTAGGACGCAAGCTTTTGACTCATGTGGAAGACATTATGCGCAAGGGTGAGGATATTCCTTGTGTGAAAACCCAAACCACGGTGTTGGATGCAGTGCGTGAAATTACTCGCAAACACATTGGCATGACGGCTGTCGTTGATGATCACAATGTCTTAGTCGGCATTTTCACAGAAGGCGATTTACGTCGTTTAATCGAGCGTGTGGGCGATATTCGTGAACTCAAAATTGACAGTGTGATGACCAAGAGTCCCAAGACAATTCATCCCGCTGAACTCGCGGCCAGTGCTGTGCAACGCATTGATCAATATCACTGTAACCAGCTCTTAGTCGTTAACGACGAGAACCAACTGGTAGGCGCCCTACACATCCACGACTTAATGTCTGCAAAGGTACTCTAAATGGACTTAACTGAACGCGCAAAAAAAATCCGCTTAGTCGGACTCGATATTGACGGTGTGATGACTGACGGGAGCATCATCACCGGCAATGAGGGAGAACTCTTTAAGCGATTCTATGTCCGTGATGGGCTCGGGATTCAAATGTTACAAAAAGCCGGAATCCCCGTGGCGGTCATTACCGGACGCAGCTCCAAAATTGTCGCTGAACGATGCCGAGAATTAGGAATTAAACACGTCTCTCAGGGCCAACTCTTCAAAGGCAATGCTTACCAAGCGTTACTTAATGAGCTCGGTCTTCAGGACGATCAAATCGCTTACATGGGCGATGATGTTCCTGACTTACCCGTGCTCATGCGCGTGGGGCTCGCCTGCACACCACGCGACGGGAATCCGGCGCTCAATGACGTTGTTCATTGGCGTAGCGCTTATCCGGGGGGCGGCGGAGCCATCCGTGAGATGGCTGAACTCATTCTCAAGGCACAGGGACGCTGGGATGATTTGATTCACAATACTTTTGTTCTGGGCAAGTAATGGCAAACCGTAATGGCTTAGTGCTTCGCGAGCGCATGACTGCGCTAGTAGGGATTGCGCTCTTGTTGGGTTTAGTAGGGCTAAGTTACTACTACTCACTACACTTTCAATTGGCTGGGCTCAAGTATGTTCCGAGCCCCAAGAGTCCTGATTTCGTCGCCAAAGACGTCGTGGTCACAGACTTTAACCAAGATGGCTCCCTCATGCGCCGTTTGTTTGCTACCGAAGCACAGCATTATTCGGACGGACAAATGCACACACGAGACGCTCAGTTCCAGTCTTACAAAGCGAATCGTAGTCCTGTCTTCATCCACAGTGATAAAGCCTGGACAAAGGATAGTTTTGAAACCATCGAACTGGAAGGGAACGTGACAGCCTATCAACCTGCGTATGGGAAAAATCCCGAACTCCACTTCAAGACAGACTATCTCAAGGGATTTTTGGACGTGGATTTTTTCGAAACGGAAAAGCCCGTGCAAATGCGACGTGGTCGTGACACTACCGAAGCCTCAAACGGCATGGAGTACGACAATGTTCGTCATACTATCGAACTCAAAGGTAATGTGATTTCCGTGTTTCATCCCAATGAGGACAAACGCTGATTGATGAGCGAATGAACTCGGAAAAATTTAGGTTATTTAAAAGCTACTGCTATACTACTAAGGCGGTTATTAACACGTTCTTCGCAAAGAGCCCCGAGTGAAAGAACGGACGTAAAACTCCAACTCTATAGCGCGTAAGGAAGGAAATGGGTGGCGCCTATGCAAAAACTTCTCACCATTGGATTCTGTTCTCTCGTCATGTGTTCAAGCGCTTACGCGCTGAGTACTGACAGTAGTCAGCCCATTGAGATTCATGCGGATCGCTTTAACGGCGATGAAGTGAAACAAACCGCTGTATACACTGGTAATGTCGTTGTCGATCAAGGCACCATTCACTTTACGGGCAATAAACTGACCTTGATTGTTACCCCTAAAGGCTATCGCCATATTACGCTCGATGGGACCCTAGCCACGTTCAAGCAAAAGCGTGACAACAAGGACCCCAACATTGACGAATGGATCCACGCGAAAGCCACTCAGATTATCTACGACGAAGAAACCGACAAGGTCACCTTAGCGGGGTCTGCCGAACTCAAGCGCACTGAAAATGGCGTGCAAAAAGATATGACGAGCGGTGAAAAAATTACGTATGACATGCGTTACGCGCTCTCAGAAGTCTCGGGAGGTGCAGCCAATGGTTCGCGCCAACGCGTAACAACCATTATTGCGCCGCGCAAGAAAAATAACACCGCTACTGAGGCTCCAGCAACGCCACAAAATTCGATGCAAACCACTACTAAGATTTCAGAGCCTCGTTAAGGTCCAAAGATGAGTCAAGAAAAACAAGAACATATTTTGCAGGCCCGAGGGTTAAAAAAGCACTACGGGTCTCGCCGTGTTGTTAAGGGGGTTGACCTCGTTGTACGCTCCGGTGAAGTGGTTGGCCTTTTAGGTCCCAATGGGGCAGGGAAAACGACCACGTTCTATATGCTCGTTGGCTTGATTGTGGGCGATGAAGGTACCGTCGAGTTAGACGGTCATCCACTCACCCATATGCCCATTTATCAACGTGCTCGCTTAGGTGTTTCCTATTTGCCCCAGGAAGCAAGCGTATTCCGCAAGCTCTCCGTCGAGGACAATATTCGCGCCATTTTGGAGTTACAAAAAGACGAATCTGGCAACCCATTACGTGGTGCCGCGCTCGAGGAAAAACTCGAAAACCTTCTTAATGAACTCCAGATTCAGCACATTCGCACCAACATGGCGTTATCGCTCTCTGGGGGCGAACGTCGCCGAACCGAAATTGCCCGTGCACTCGCGGCCAATCCACGCTTTATTCTTTTGGACGAACCCTTTGCTGGGGTTGACCCCATTGCGGTGATTGAAATTCAGCGTATTGTGCGTTTCTTACGTGATCGCAATATTGGCGTTCTCATTACAGACCACAATGTGCGTGAGACCCTCGCCATTTGTGACCACGCTTATATCATTAATGAAGGTCAGGTGCTTGCCTCGGGAAACCCGACCGACATTATTGACAATCCGGATGTGCGTGCCTTCTATCTGGGCGAAAACTTCCGCATGTAGTCGCTACGTGGTGAGTCACAATGAAGTCTTCACTCTCCCTTAAGCGAACACAAACTCAGACACTAACTACTACTCAAATAGCTTCGCTCGACCTATTGCAAAAACCCCTCATGGAATTGCAATCCGAGCTAGAAACGGCGTTGGAAGAGAACCCCTTACTCGAAGGGGAACAGGAGGAGCCGTGGGAGCACACCGAGCCAGCTCAACTCGCCGACTCCGAGATTCAAACGAGCGAAGAGCTCGCTACAGGGTCCATGACGGAAGCCTTCGGTGAACCCTTCGACGCGTTATTTGGCACACGATCTGCGCCTTACCACGACGACGATGATAATTATCTCGAGCAGATTGCAGAGCCCGCTGATTTCCGCGAGGATACGCTCAGTGAGTTGCGTTGTCTGGTGCTCAGTGAGACGGTTTTATTTCTTGCCCAATGCATCGTTGATGAACTCGATAATCACGGCTTACTCCCTCAAGGTCTGGACGTTTTAGAAACAGAGTATGCCCAGCAACTGGTTACGGAAGGGCTTCACGCCACCCACGACGATTGGGAGGCTGCCCTCGCTGCCGTTCGACGAGTAACGAAACCGGGAGTAGGCGCCCCTTCTGCCGTGGACGCTCTCCGACTCGAGGTCGCCCAACGTCATCAAGAGGGGATGATCACGGACGAACAAGCCGATGGACTTGTGGCGATACTCGATAAACACTTACGGTTACTAGCGCAACGCGACTACGCTACCTTGCAGGCTCGCTTGCATGTGTCTGACGAGGCATTTCAGGTCTTGCTGACGATTTTTCAGCAATTGAATCCTTACCCCTATATGGACTTAAGCGAGGATCGAACCCAGTTTGTGACGCCCGATGTGTTTTTCTGGGTTGAAGGGAGCCAAGTTCAGGTTCAGATCAACACCACCTCGCTCACGCAAATTCGCCTCGTATCGGCCTCGGAACAAGCACGCATCAAGGCACTCTTACCCGCAGAACTCTGGCAAAACTACTTGAGTGAAGCCAAACAATTACTCTATCGGCTCCACTCCCGCCATGAGACACTCTTTCGGATTGCCCACTATATTGGGCAACACCAAGAGGCCTTTTTCACCAAAGGTTTAGCGGGCTTACAACCCTTACGCCTCATTGATATCGCCGAAGCCTTATCCTTAGCCGAATCCACTGTTTCTCGTGCACTCGATGGCAAATTCTTCTCGTGTTCACTCGGGACGTTTCCCTTTAAAACCCTATTGTCGCGCACAGTCAAAACCAGTGATACGACTCAATCCACCGAGAGCGAAACCAGTAGCGTGGCACAAATTTACGAGCGAATCAAATCCCTGATTGCCGCGGAATCCCCCGCGAATCCCTTGTCCGATCAAAGTCTTACGGATACCCTCAATGCCGAGGGCTATCAAGTCAAACGCCGTAGTGTGAGCAAATACCGCGAGCAACTCGGCATTCCGACGTCGCGGCTACGCCGTTGCGTGGATCAATAGCTTCATCACCCTTCTCCTGTCGAGGTTTTTTCCACATTGTTGGGCGAATGGGGCCATGGACGTGACTTTAGGGAGCAAAATCGATAGACTAATACCTACACGACGTGGTCTCTTTCTATTGTCCCCTTAGCACGAGAGCTACTTAAACCAATCTGTGATAGGCTAAGTCCATGCTTGGGCTTAGTAATACGAATTTATGAATAAGATTTCACCTCTCCTTAGCGTGGGCTCCATCCTACTCGATCACGATGTTGTTAGTCGCAAACGTCTCTTTGACGAAGCCTCGATGGTCATTGAACAGTCCTATGGGTTTGCTCATACTGAGGTGTTTGAAGCACTGTTTTCCCGTGAAAAACTAGGGTGCACCTGCTTAGGCCGCGGTGTCGCCCTCCCACATGGTTCCATGCCAGACATCGAACGGGTCGCGTTTTGTTTTATCCGAACAAAAAACCCCTTGACGCTTGATGCGCCTGATGGCCGCCCTGTCCAGCTCTTCTTGTTTTTGATTGTGCCTGAGACCAATAAAGAATCCTACATCTGTTTATTGAAGGAAGCGGCAGCGATTCTCGCGGACAAACAAATCCGTGCTCAACTGTTAGAAGCGAGTTCACCGGCCCAAGTGTGCGAAATCATTGATAGTTGGGTAGCCCCGCCAACGGAATCCTGCGAAATCAAGGATGATTTGGAGGGGGAACCAGCCCCCGAGACGGAACCCACCGACTAAATTCCCCCTCGAGTTTAGGAGAACACACCATGCAACTCACATTAGTAACAGGCATGTCGGGCGCAGGAAAGTCCATTGTCATTCGCCAACTAGAAGACTGTGGTTACTACTGTGTAGATAATTTGCCAGCAGACTTTCTCGTGCCTCTGGCACATCGACTCCATACCAACGGAACCGAACACGTTGCTGTTGCTATTGATGCTCGTAGCCAAGCGACGTTCGACCATGCGCTCAGTGCCCTAAAATCACTACAAAACGAAGGGGTCGATGTTCGTGTTCTCTTTCTGACAGCCTCTCAAGATGAACTCGTGAAGCGTTTCTCCGAAACGCGTCGTCGTCATCCACTGTGCACACGGGCTCAGCGACATGACCAATTGCTGACGTTGCCCGAAGCCATTCAGGTCGAACGCGACCTTCTCGCCCCCATCACCGAATTGGCCTGTGTCATGGACACTACCCATTTGTTACCAGCACAGTTACGCCAATGGGTGCAGCAATTCATCGGTCATCCGCATGCGGAAATGACGCTTACTTTTGAGTCTTTTGCCTTTAAACATGGGCTACCCATTGCGGCAGATCTGGTCTTTGATGTCCGGTGTTTACCGAACCCCTACTACGACCCAGCCCTACGCCCCCTAACCGGTAAAGATCCCGAAATTGTCACCTTTATGGAGCAACATCCTCAGGTTGCCGATATGGTGAGCGACATCCAACGATTTATCGAGAAATGGCTTCCGCTTTATTTACAGCAAAACCGCCACTACCTCACCGTAGCGATCGGTTGCACGGGAGGACAACATCGTTCCGTTTATGTCGCGGAAACGCTCACCAAAGCCTTACGCACCCAATGTCCGACCATTGTGCGACACCGCATCATTGAACAAAAACATCTGCTCAACACCCAGCGGGGAACCCAAACCCTATAAATTACGGCTCGAGTACGAGGGTATGGGGTGAGTTTCGCAGAGCCACAATGCGTTCAAAGAGGCTCTTCACGGGAGCTGGCATTGCGGGTAGCGCCTCGCTATCCCCAATGGGGTATGCCTCAAAGTCTCCCCATGCGTCAGGAAGGCTCGCCTCGGGCGTCAATTCCACCCAGAGCGGGCGAATGATCAGTTGAAAGTGTGAAAAATTGTGGACCCACTCCGATAATGCCTGCTCGGAACGAATCGCCTCGCTGGGCCAATACATGGAGGCGCTGACTGACAGAGGTTCTGTCTCACGTGCCAGCATCTGAGGAATCCATAAGTCCTGCCACACCGTACGTTCCATTTGCTTTTTCAACCACAGTCGATCCCTTTGAAAGACAAACAGCATGGTGGTATAGAACGTCGGGCGCACTTTCTTTGGTTTTTTCATGGGAATAAGCGTGGCCTTACCCTGTTTATGCCCCTCACAAAGGGAAAGTAAGGGACAGCGTTGACATTCGGGTTGCCGTTTACACACCGTAGCCCCTAAATCCATCAGTGCCTGAGTGTAGTCCGCCATATCGTCGCTACGCGGTAGCAGGGCTTGGGCCATCTCCCAAGTCGCTTGGTCAAAGGTCCGTTCACCAGGGTAACCCTCGATAGCAAACACCCGGGCGATCACGCGTTTGGCGTTTCCATCACACATCACGGCCCGCTCGCCCGTCGTAAAGGCCGCGATCGCCCCGGCTGTCGATGGACCAATGCCAGGACACTGCGCCCAAGCCTCAGCACTCTCGGGGATGACCCCGGCGCGCGTGTGCACAATATAACGAACCGTTTTGAGTAGATTTCGGGCGCGACTGTAATAGCCTAACCCTGCCCATTGCGCCATCACGAATTCGTCATCGGCTTGAGCCAGTGCTTCTGGCGTAGGAAAACAGGACATAAACCGTTCAAAGTACGGTATCACCGTCACCACTTGCGTCTGCTGCAGCATCACCTCAGACACCAAACGGGTGTACCAGTTATCGTGCTTTTGCCAAGGTAGATGATGGCGGCCTTCAACTTTGTACCATTTTAGCAACACCTCCGAAAAAGCTTTGATCGCTTGGGCTCGAAGGGCTTCATGATTCGTATTTGTACTCATGTACCGTTTCCTATCGGCTCATAACCCTGATAGAGTAATGGTTTAGGTAGAATATTCGTTGTTATTTTTAACCTTTCATAGGTCTCATGTCGCGTTCATTCTCTCAATTTGTCACGTTGTTCTGTTTGATGCTCGGGCTCCAAGAGTCCCAAGCGCAAGAACAAACTATGCCTAGCGACATCAGTGAACCTGGCATGACGCTCTATGAAGTGATCCTCGGCAATATTGCCCTAGGAGCGGGCGACAACCAAACCGCCTTTGAGCTCCTCTCGAATGCTGCCCAAAAGCTGAACAACAAAAGCGTGGCAGAACTCGCCTGGACGGCCGCTGTCAAGACACAGTCGAATCAGCAGATCGTTGAAGCATCGAAACTCTGGTCAACCCTTGATCCGAGTGCTCAGATTGCCAATGATGCGTTACTGCTCGATGCGATCAAACAACAACGCGCTCCACAGGTTGAACAATATCTGAAGAATCTGACGGTCCGTCTGAAAGATCAAGCCAGTGACTTTATTGCCAAATTCACGCGTAAGCTTACCACTGAAACGGTGGATCTCTCGTGGACAGAACATTACCTCGAGCCCTATTGGGAACAATATGCCAGCTCTCCGGACGTTATGATGGCTCAAGCCATCTATAAGCGTAAGTTAGGTGATGATCGCGAAGCCTGCCGTGCCGCTTTATCGGTTATTCCTGGTAATGGCCTTATCTTCCGTGCGAAAGATCACAGCTGGTTTGCCGAACATGAGGAATTTGCGACAACCACCGCCGACATTTGCTGGTCGGTCATGCCTGAAAAAAGCCAAAAAATCCTTGAAACCGTCATTCTGGCCAACCCTCAATCGACCGTTGCCCGTTTGATGCATGGAAAAATTTTGGCTCGGTTTGGCCATACCGAGGCAGCCATTGATGAAGCCAAGGAAGCGGCACGACTCGACCCTACGAGCCCGATGGTGCTTTATAACGCCGGTGAACTGGCTGTGGAGTGCAAAGATTATGAGCTCGCCAAACAGTTTTTTAACGATTACATCCGAGCCGGGAAACAGAAAAACCCCGACCATGATTGGAGTACAGACGATGTTTGGCTTGCCTTAGCGCTGGTCTATGATCACCTTGAGGACTATATCGGGGAGGCAGAAGCCTTGGCACGCTACAATCCCAAGGTGGGTGCGCCGGACATACGTATCCGAGAAACGGCCGCCTGGCTCAAAGCGGGTAAACCCGATACCGCCGAAAGTGTCCTTTTGGCAGCAAGTGACAAAGACCCGAATAATGAGCGCACGTACTTTAATGCGCGCATGGAAATCCTGCTCAAGAGCAACCAAGTCGATAAGGCACTCAACATTTTGCACACCATCCTCGCAAAGGATCTGCAAAATGAAGACATCCTCTATCATTTGTCTCTCATCTACCAGCAGCAAGGTAAAACGGATGAGGCCGTCGACGCGCTAGAAACCATCTTGCGCATCAATCCGAACAATGCGCTCGCCTCCAACGGCTTAGGGTATCACTACACCCAGATTGATCAACAGCTACCTCGCGCGCGACTACTCTTAGAGAACGCCTATCGTCAACGCCCCTTGGATTGGCAAGTACTCGATAGTATGGCGTGGTTGTGTTTTAAAGAAAAACGACTCGATCAGGCCTACTATTTTGCATTAGCCGCGATGAAAGGTGGTTTCCATCAAGAAGTGGTGGAACACATGATTGAAATACTGGCGGTTAGCCAACGTACTCAAGAGGCACAATCGGTATTCGATGAGTTGAAACGTCGTCTCCCCGAGGATCCTCAGGTCTTAGAGTTAGGCAAACGCCTGCATCTCACCCTATAACCTCAAAAAGCGAGCACCGTTTGTTCACTCGCCAAAGGAGTTCTCCATGCATCCCTTAGTGAAACAACTCTTTGCTGTGGGCTCACTCATCATGCTTGCTGGCTGTAGTGTCTGGGCTCCTCAACCTCGTTATGAGCAAAACGGGCGTTTTTCAGTCACCTATCTCACGGATGAAGGAACGCGTACGGAGAATGGACGTTTTTCCTATCGCGAAACCCAAGCTGCTCAACAGCTGGACTTGCTCACACCGCTTAACGGGGTCCTTGCCCGCATCGAAGTCACTCCGAAAGAAGCGTGTCTATCTCGAGGGACTACTCAAGAGAGCGTCTGCCGTGCCTCCGCGGAAGGGCTGATGACGGAATTACTCGGCTTTAGTTTCCCCTTGCAAGCAGCCGCTGAACTCTTTAAAACAGGTCAAACCCCGCGTGACGATCCCAATTGGACCATTCTCATTCGCTCTCATCACCCTGATGGGCGCAATAAACTGATCCAAATTCGTCCCAACGATTCGCTCAATACCGTACGAAACCTCTCGCTTGTACTCGATTAAAGGCTAACTATGATGGATAAACCGCAGACCATGGACGCCATCTACGGACTCCCCGCTCCCGCCAAGCTCAATCTGTTTTTACATGTGATTGGACGACGCGAGGATAAAAAGCATTTATTAGAGTCTGTGTTTGTTCTGATTGACCGTTCGGACCTCATTGATTTAGAACGTCTTGACACCGACACCATTGAACGTGTGGGCGACGTGATTGGGGATCCAGAACAAGATTTGTGCGTTCGAGCGGCACGTCTATTAAAAGAAACGTATTCCATCCCCTGTGGTGTTCGGATTCGCGTCACCAAACGCATCCCCTCTGGGGCCGGCATGGGGGGTGGCAGTTCCGACGCCGCTACGACACTCATCGGTCTCAACCGATTATTTGGTCTTGGACTGGATCGCACAACCCTGATGACCCTCGGGGTACAACTGGGGGCGGACGTTCCATTTTTTCTCTATGGACGAAGTGCTTTTGTGGAAGGAATTGGCGAGAAAATGAGTTCGGTTAACGTGCCGTCCATGCAAGTTGCCGTCGTGTGGCCAGGAAAATCTGTATCCACGGCAGAAATTTTTTCCTCTCCAGCCTTGACAAGAGATACTCTTTCCACGACAATACGAATCTTCGCTGACGCCGTGACGTCTCACTGGCCAACGCTGTACGGTCACAACGACCTTCAACCCGTTGCCATTGAGAAAGAACCTGCAATCGCTCGAGCTCTGGAATGGCTTAGTCCGTTCACGGAACCTCGCATGACAGGATCCGGAAGTGCGGTATTTGGCATTCTCTCAAAAAGAGACTATAATCTCGATTCACTTTTCTCGGACTTGCCTGAGACATGGATCGGGTTCGTTGCAGAGTCCTTGTCGGAGCATCCTCTGGCACAATGGCTCGATGAAAAGAATTAAAAATTTGACAGGGGTATCGCCAAGCTGGCCCAAGGCATCGGATTTTGATTCCGACATTCGAAGGTTCGAATCCTTCTACCCCTGCCAAACAACAACCAATGGGGAGGATGGTGCGAATGCCCTCCTCTTTTTTGTTTGTGATTTCCGCTTGGAGATTTTTCTTCTAAGCCAGTCAACCCCCTTTAACTGTGGATGCTACGCATCCCAAACACAAAGAGCTTGAAATCATGGATCCCATGGTGCCAGATAGTATGATGGTTTTCTCGGGCAACGCGAACCTTGCCCTTGCCCAAGCCGTCACTAAATATCTCAATATCCCCCTTGGTGCAGCAACCGTTAACCGCTTCAGCGATGGTGAAGTGATGGTTCAGTTGTTGGATAACGTGCGTGGTAAGGACGTTTTTATCTTACAACCTACCTGCGCACCGACGAACGACAACTTAATGGAACTCATGCTGATGGCTGACGCGTTAAAGCGCGCCTCCGCTCGTCGCATTACGGCTGCGATTCCTTACTTTGGCTATGCCCGTCAGGATCGTCGTCCTCGTTCCACGCGCGTCGCGATTTCGGCAAAAGTGGTTGCCAATATGCTCCAATCGGCGGGGGTTGATCACGTCCTCACCATGGACTTGCATGCCGATCAGATTCAGGGGTTTTTCGATATTCCCGTGGATAACATTTTCGCCACGCCGATTCTCTTGAACGACTTGGTGGAACGTCGCTATGACAACTTAATGGTTGTTTCACCTGACGTTGGTGGTGTGGTGCGTGCTCGCGCCATGGCTAAAGCCTTAGAAGTGGACTTGGCTATTATCGACAAGCGTCGTCCTCGTGCGAATGTCGCTGAAATCATGAACATTATTGGCGAAGTGAAGGATCGTACCTGCGTGATTACCGACGACATCGTCGACACCGCTGGCACCCTTTGCAACGCTGCGGGTGCTTTGAAGGAACGCGGAGCAACGCGTGTGGTTGCGTATATCACGCACCCTGTGCTCTCTGGCGCTGCGGTTGAACGCATCAACAATTCCGCTCTTGACGAATTAGTCGTAACCGACACGATTCCGTTGAGCGCTGCTGCTCAAGCGAGCTCGAAGATCCGCCAGGTGACCACGGCTGCGATTATTGGCGAAACGCTCTCGCGTATTGCTCGCGAAGCCTCCGTCAGTAGCTTGTTTGCGGTCTAAACCAATTTTTGTATAATTTCGGGCACGCTAAGTAAGTGCTTAGTGTGCTCTTTTAACGCTCCCACAGTTGGTCGCGATTGTGGGAACTCTTTATTTTTACTCAGGAGTAATCCAATGAAAGTCATCGCCACCACGCGTAACACGCAAGGTACGGGTGCGAGCCGCCGCCTTCGTCGCGCGGACAAATTGCCCGGTATTATTTACGGCGGCAAGGAACCCGCTACGCCCATCGAGCTCGAACACAATCCTATTTTCTACGCATTGAAGAAGGAAAAGTTCCATGCTTCGATTCTGACGATGGAACTTGACGGTCAGGAACAGTTGGTTGTTCTTCGTGCCTTCCAGATGCATCCCTACAAGCCGCAGGTTATGCACATCGACTTCCAGCGTATCGCTGCGAACGAACCTGTGACGATGCGTGTGCCCTTGCACTTCCACGGTGAAGAAGATAGCCCCGCTGTCAAGATTGACAAGGCGCTTATCTCTCACACGGCTTCGTTTGTCGAAGTGACCTGCTTGCCGAAGTTGTTGCCGGAATTCGTTTCCGTCGACCTCTCTCAGATGGCTACGGGCACGACCTTCCACGCTTCCATGCTCCAGTTGCCTGAAGGCGTTGAAGTTTCCAACAAGTTCGGTTTAGACACCGTGATCGCTTCCGTTGTGACGGTTGCTGAAGAAACGATCACCGCTCCTGCTGAAGGTGAAGCCGCTGCTGACGCTGCCGCTCCTGTTGCCGAAACGCCGGCTGCCTAATTTGAGCTCAACGCTCACGGAACGTGCCCAACCCAATCGGGACACGGGCACGTCGTAATCTATTGGACCCGTCGGGAGTCCCCTCCCTTCGGGTCTTTTCATGTGAACGAAGTTTTCCCGATTCTTCTGACTTCGTACCTCTTATTTGCTGTTTACCCATGTGATCGTTTGTGGTGTGTCTGGGTAAGTAGCGCATTACCTCTGACAAACTACTATGACAACTTTCGCTGAACTTGGTCTTTCCGAGACCATTACACAATCCCTGACAGAATTAGGGTTTGAAGAACCTACCCCTATTCAGGTCGAAGCTATCCCGGCTCTCTTAGCGGGACATGATGTATTAGGCCGTGCCGCAACCGGTACGGGGAAAACGGCTGCCTTCGGTCTTCCGTTAATTGAGCGTTACGCCCTCAATCGCGAAGCCGGCCTTCCTCTGATTCTTATCCTAACGCCCACCCGTGAGCTCTGTATTCAGGTGAGTGAATCGCTTCACAACTTTGGCAAAGAGGCTGGTCTCATCGTGACTCCGATTTATGGGGGTCAGGACTATTCACGCCAGATTCGTGCTTTAAAGCGCGGTACCCATGTGGTGGTCGCTACGCCAGGGCGTGCATTAGACCACATTGGCCGCGGCACCTTGGACTTAACCGATATTGAAGCGGTTGTTCTCGATGAAGCCGATGAAATGCTCGATTTAGGCTTTGCCGATGAATTAGACGCCATTTTTGATGCGCTTCCGACGAAAGTCCAAACGGCCCTCTTTTCCGCCACCCTCCCTCCACGGATTGCTCAGATTGCTGAAAAACGCTTATCGGATCCCATTCGCATTTCTATCGCCCGTGAAGTCACCGCTGAAGGCGAAACGCCTCGCGTTCCCCAAGTCGCCTACATCGTAGGCCATAACTATCGTACGGCTGCCCTAGGACGAATTTTAGATATCGAAGCCCCGGAACTGGCCATCATTTTCACGCGTACGCGTAAAGAAGTGGATGACTTAACCGAAGCACTCCGTGCTCGTGGCTATGACGTAGAAGCGTTGCACGGCGGTTTAGATCAGCCCACCCGTGACCGAGTCATGAAACGAGCTCGCTCGGGGCAGCTCGAAGCCATCGTCGCAACAGACGTTGCGGCCCGTGGCATCGATTTGGAAAATCTAACCCATGTGATCAACTTCGGGATTCCTGCTTCCTACGAAACGTACGTCCATCGTATTGGCCGTACCGGTCGCGCTGGCCGTACGGGCACTGCCATCAGTATTTTGGAACCCCGTGAACACCGTCACTTGCGTGCTATCGAGGGGATTACGAAGTCCCGCATTGAAATTCGTTCGGTTCCGAGCGTCGATGATGTGCGTGCGAAACGCTTAGAAGTGCTCAAAGCGGCATTGGTCGAACAACTCGAAGGCGACGATTTGGAACAATATAAGGTACTGATTGAAGAGCTTTGCGAGGATTACGATCCGTTTGAGGTGGCCTCAGCTGCCTTAGCGTTAGTCGATGCAACACAAAGCTCCGATGATGACGACACCGACATTCCTGCCTATGCACCGTTTGAGCGTACGCGCAAAGAACGTCGCCCTCGCTCGGAAGAGCGTCCTGGTCGCGCCCGCCACGCCTTCAACGCTACCCCTGAAGAAGGCATGACACGTCTCTTTATTGGGGCCGGGTACGACATGGGGGTTCGTCCCAACGATATCGTTGGCGCCATTGCCAACGAGGCCAATATTCCCTCTAAGTTTATTGGTGCCATTGATATTTCCGAGCGTTACACCTTGGTGGAAGTCGCTAGCGATGTGGCCCAAGGCATTGTGGATCGCTTACAAGGGGTCCGATTTAAGGGACGTAGTGCTACCGTGAAATTTGATCGCCCCTATAATGCGGAAAACGATCGCACTGAGCGTTCCGATCGCGGACGTCGAGATCGCGATGCAGAGGCTTCGCGCCAATACCGAGGGGTTCGTCGCGAACGAGACTTTTCTCGTGAACCACGTCCCGAAGGGCGTCGTCCTCGTCGTTAATCTCCCTATTAGCAACACAGAGGTAAATAATGGGAAAACCCGATATTAAGCTCATCGTGGGCTTAGGAAATATTGGACCCGAATACGAAGCCACCCGCCACAACATTGGGTTCTGGTTCGTTGATGAATTAGCGCGTCGTGCTGGGGCACGATTTAATACGGAGTCACGATTTCATGGCAATGTAGCGCGTGGCGACTATGACGGTTGTGAAATTCGTCTCCTTAAACCGAGTACCTATATGAACCGCTCTGGGGATGCCGTGGCACCCCTAGCGAACTTTTTCAAACTCAGTCCTGCACAAATCTTGGTTGTACACGATGACCTTGACTTGGTGCCTGGTGCCATGAAGTTGAAGTTTGGTGGTGGCAATGGCGGTCACAATGGGTTGCGCGATATTTCCTTGAAACTCGGCAATAACGACTATTGGCGACTTCGAGTCGGTATCGGTCATCCCAACCGCCTCAATTTGCCCATGGGCGTGGCAGACTTCGTTCTTGGCACGCCCTCAAACGAGCATCAAAGCGCGATTGATGAATGCCTCACGGCCGCTTTGAATGGACTCGGGAAACTCTTAGCGGGTGATGTACAAGCCTTTGAACGTCATATTGGCAAATACAGCTCCTCTAAACACAATCACCCGAGCGCCTAAAAAACACCAAGGGAACGAGGTAACCCATGAAAATCCTTGTAAGTAAGTGCTTACTTTCAAATGCTTGCCGATGGGATGGGCATGCCTCGGGCGACCTCCGTGTTTGGTTACGGGAGCACGGCGTACGCCCGGAGGATTGGATTGCGGTCTGTCCTGAAACGTTAGGGGGACTCCCTACTCCGCGCGACCCTGCTGAGATTCAAGGGGGGGATGGGCATGACGTCCTTCGGGGTGACGCACGGGTCCTCACCCAACAAGGTAAGGACCTCACGCTCGCCTTTTCTGAGGGAGCTCATGCCGCTCTGGCGAGTGCACAACGTGCGGGAGCTGTGGTGGCCCTACTCAAATCCAAAAGCCCGTCCTGTGGTCGAAGTGAAATTTATGACGGTCACTTTGTCCGTCAGCTGCGCCCTGGGGACGGGGTCACCAGTGCGCTGTTAACTCAACACGGGATTCGCGTTTTTAATGAGACGGAACTGAGCCAGCTAGCGGATTTTTTAGCCGATTGCAAAACGGATCATTTAGAATAGTGGCACGCTAAAGCGACTGGCGCTTACGACTAATATTTTTTTCTTTTTTGAGACACTACTATGGGTTTAAAGTGTGGCATCGTAGGCTTACCGAACGTGGGTAAGTCGACCATCTTCAATGCATTAACCAAGGCCGGTATTGCGGCAGAAAACTATCCTTTCTGTACGATCGAACCAAATGTCGGGATCGTTGAAGTGCCCGATCCCCGTCTTAACCAACTTTCTGAAATCGTCAACCCTCAAAAAATTGTCCCGGCTACGGTTGAGTTCGTGGATATTGCTGGTCTGGTCGCAGGCGCCAGCAAAGGGGAAGGGTTAGGCAACCAATTCTTAGCGAACATTCGCGAGTGTGACGCCATCGCTCATATCGTTCGCTGCTTTGATGACGACAACATCGTTCACGTGGCCGGTAAAGTGGATCCGTTGGACGACATCAATGTCATCAATACCGAACTCGCCCTCGCCGACTTGCAAACCGTAGAAAAGGCACTCAATCGCTATTCCAAACAGGCTCGTTCGGGTGGCGATAAGGAAGCACTCAAATTAGTGACCGTGCTCGAAAAAGTGCTCCCTGTGCTCAATGAAGGGAAAGCCGTTCGTACGCTGAAGTTGAGTGCAGAAGAGCTCGCCATCATTCGTCCGCTCTTCTTATTGACCGTCAAACCCGTCATGTACGTGGCCAACGTCGAAGAAGGAGGCTTTGACAACAACCCCTTGTTAGATGCTGTGAAAGGCTATGCCGCCACGGAACATGCGCCTGTGGTAGCCGTTTGTGCCAAGATTGAATCCGAAATTGCCGACTTATCCGAAGAAGATAAGGCCATGTTCCTTGAGGATATGGGAATGACCGAAGCGGGTCTCGACCGCGTGATTCGTGCGGGTTATGAACTGCTTGGCTTGCAAACCTACTTCACCGCCGGTGTCAAAGAAGTGCGTGCATGGACCATTCACAAAGGGGATACGGCGCCTCAGGCGGCTGGCGTCATCCATACGGACTTTGAACGTGGCTTTATCCGTGCACAAACCATTGCGTTTGAGGACTACATCGCCTTTAAGGGTGAAAAAGGTGCTCAAGAAGCGGGTAAGATGCGCGCCGAAGGCAAAGACTATATCGTGCAAGACGGGGATGTAATGAACTTCCTCTTTAACGTCTAGTCGCAAGCCTCACAATCCCGTCAAGGAGATTCTCTTGCTCAAGAGAATCTCTTTTTTGTATGATGTTTGTTTGAAACTTAACTTTCTTTGTAGGATCGATTCAATGGCGACCACTACGTCCAAACACCGCCAAGAAATTGGAGCACGTCTTCAAGCAGAACGTCTGCGTTTAGGCTACAGCGTGCGTCAAATTGCACAACTTTTGGGGGTACCGAACGACGTTTACGAACAGTTTGAAAGTGGTAAAGCTGACCCCGGTATCTACAATTTGCCACGTCTGCACTCCTGTGGCTTTGATGTGCTCTTTGTTCTCACCAATGAACGTCACAAACCGATCGAAGAAGAAAATGAGCTCTTAAGTCGCTTCCGAGACCTCTCCCAACGCGGGCGTGCCTCGGTCTTTACCACGATGGATGCTCTTGAGCGCCTTGCACCGAATCTGCGTCAAGAAATTCGGCGCCACTTTAAAGGGAACAAAAACCCGTAACAAAATAACAAGGTGATTTTTCTAAAGAAAAATCACCTTTTTTCATATGCGAAGCACGTGGTTACAAAGCCTGCTTAATAGTTTTTTGCTTTCACTATTGCAAAATCGATAATTTTTTGCTAGTATTAATGACACTTAGAACGGGTTACATCCCAACATTATTTTGGAGTTAAAGATATGTCTTTACTGAATACCGAAATCAAGCCGTTTAAGGCTGACGTTTTCCACGAAGGTAAGTTTGTTACGATGACGGAAGCTGATCTCAAGGGTCACTGGTCCGTCGTTTTCTTCTATCCGGCCGACTTCACGTTTGTGTGCCCGACCGAATTGGAAGACCTCGCTGAAAACTATGAAGCCTTCAAGAAGCTTGGCGTTGAAATCTATGCGGTCTCCACGGACTCGCACTTCACGCACAAGGCTTGGCATGCTAGCTCTGCCGCGGTTGGTAAGGTTCAGTTCCCGATGATTGGCGACCCGACTCAGGTCCTCTCGCGCAACTTCGAAGTGTTGATCCCTGAAGAAGGCATGGCCGAACGTGGCACCTTCGTGATCAACCCCGAAGGCAAGATCATCATCATGGAACACCATGACAGCGGTATTGGCCGCGATGCCAAGGAACTCTTGCGCAAGGTTCAGGCTGCTCAGTACGTTGCTGAACACCCGGATCAGGTTTGCCCTGCTAAGTGGACGCCGGGTGCTGAAACCTTGACGCCGTCGCTTGACCTCGTCGGTAAGATCTAATCGCTAGTGACGAACTAACGTTCTAGCCATACAATGGAAACCGCAGGCCATCTTCTCTGGTTCCTGCGGTTTTTTTATCTGTTGTTTTGAGAAATATCATGCTTGATGCCAACATCCAAAATCAACTTCGTACTTATTTCACCAAACTACAACGCCCAGTTGTCCTGAAATCTAATTTGAACGACTCGAAGGCATCGACTGATATGGATGCCTTTTTGTCTGAAGTCGCTCAACTTTCCGACAAAGTCACTTATGTGAAAGAGAACAACCCCAACGAACGTGCTCCCAGTTTTCAGATTACGGCCGAAGGGGCCGATATGGGGGTGCGCTTTGCTGGGACACCGCTCGGGCATGAATTCACGAGCTTTGTGCTCGCTGTTCTCCAAGCGGGGGGCCATCCTCCCAAAATCACCGAAGACCAGTTGGAACAAATTCGTGCCATCGCTGAACCTCTCCACTTTGAAGTGTTCTTCTCGCTGACGTGTCACAACTGCCCGGATGTCGTACAAGCCCTCAACTTGATGGCGGTTTTGAACCCGAATGTGCGGGTCACCAGTATCGATGGAGCGCACTTCCGTGAAGAAGTCGATCGTCGCAATGTGATGGCCGTTCCTGCGGTCTTTTTGAACGGCAACGAATTTATGTCCGGACGTCATGAGTTAGGCGAAATTTTGGCCAAACTCGATACTGACGGTACCGCCACGAAAAAAATTGCGGATCAAATTTCGCAAAAAGACACCTTTGATATCCTTGTCGTCGGTTCTGGCCCTGCTGGTTCTACGGCTGCGATTTACGCCTCTCGAAAGGGGTTACGCACGGGTTTAATCTCTGAACGCTTAGGCGGTCAGGTTAACGAAACGGCGGATATTCAAAATTTCACCTCGATCATCTCCACCTCGGGCGAAGCCTTGGCGAAGAACTTTGCCATGCACGTACAGTCCTACGATGTGGATATGATCAATAACCAACGTGTCGAAAAGGTCACCCGCGTCGGTAACCTCTGGGAACTCTCTCTCAACTCAGGCGCCAAAGTCAAAACCAAGGCCTTGATTGTCGCGACGGGTGCCCGTTGGAAGACCTTGAATGTGCCTGGCGAAGAGGAATACAAAGGCCATGGGGTGGCGTACTGCCCTCACTGCGACGGTCCTCTCTTTAAGGGCATGCGCGTGGCTGTGACGGGTGGCGGTAACTCTGGCGTGGAAGCGGCTATCGATCTCGCCGGGATTTGCGAACACGTGACGCTCTTACAGTCGCCTGCACAGTTAAAGGCTGACGAAGTATTGCAGCAGAAGGTGCGTTCACTCTCGAACGTGACCATTCTCACCAATGCGCGCACCGTTCAACTAGACGGTGATGGTGCTAAGTTGAAGTCGCTCACCTACCGTGACAAAGTCAACGACACCTTGCATACGATTGATGTGGCAGGTTGCTTCGTACAGATTGGTCTCGTTCCGAACACGGACTGGATCAAAGATGTCGTGGACCTCAATGCGTTCGGTGAAGTGATCATCGACAACCACGGGGCCACTTCAGCTGAAGGCATTTTTGCTGCGGGAGACTGTACCGACATTCCCTATAAGCAGGTGGTGATTGGTTTAGGCGAAGGGGCTAAAGCCGCTTTAGGCGCCTTCGACTATTTGATTCGTCGTCAAGACTAATCTCGGGCCGTCATACCGACATGGGCTATATCCGATGGGTATAGCCCATTTTTATTCAGACACTCAACAAGGCGTACTCGTATTCAACAAACCTCCCCAGTAAATCTCGTTACAATAAGCTCAGTCAATCAATTCAGGGACAAAGAGCATGCGCCAATACATTCGTGGAATCTTGGTTTTCCTCACCGCCATTGCACTGGTGATGCTCATTATTGTCGTCTCACTTTTTTCTCAAATTACTCCTGCCCATGTGCAAGAGCGTCTGACCCGCGTATTTGCAGACCATTTCCACGTGCAATGGAAACCCACCTCTCCTATTGCGATTAAGATCTTTCCCACCTTAACGGTGACGATACCCACGGGCGAATTTCAAACCGACACACCGGAGCTCTTCAAAGCAACGCACGGCCCTCTGCGTATTGAATTGAGTCCATGGAGCGTGTTTGCGCATACCCCTCGCGTGCATCAAATCACGCTCACAGGCCTTGATGCGACCGTACCACTCAAGCAATGGAGCGAGTTAGCCCAAACGTTTGCTCCCAGTCAGTCATATCCTATCGACCTCGTGGTGATCAACGAGGCGACGGTGCGGTTTTCCGATGATCCCTCCACCCTATCGGGCCTCACCTTTGAAGCACGTCGTCAAAAATTCGGACACTTTATTCTGACAGCCCAGACACACCTGGCCACCCCCGAGCTGACCACACAGATAGTCTTTCGCTCGCATGTGAACTGGCTCGATGATACCCCCCTCTCGGCGATGCTTTGGCAAAATCTCAATGCCTACCTCGATGGGCAATATCAGGGAGCACCGCTCAAAGCCAGCCTTCAACTCCAAGAGGCACAACAGCTTTTAACCCGCGCCCCTACCCTGCAAGTACTCACAGGGGAGATTGATACCTCATTGGGCAAATTCCATTTCAAAATGCCCAAAATTGAGCGTCTTGAACACACTTGGCGATTCCCGCAATGGGATCTCACGGGAAAGCTACGCTCGGAACAGTTTCCCTTTGTCCTACACATGACGAGCACCCTGGAAACGGACGCACGGTACGATGTCACGCTGAGCGATTTAGCTCTCACACTCAACCAAGCCAACACCAACGAATCGGTTGGACATTTACTGGGACAACTTGCTTTCAATAGCAAAACGCCGGAAGGTCACTTCCAACTGGATGGTGTACTCGAAGGTGCACCCGTTACCATTAATTTGCACCTATCTCACCCGTCCGTTGAACCGCTTCCCCAGTTGCGCGGCCAGATTCACCTGACCCAATTACCTCCCATAGAAGGGAGCTGGTTAGATGACTTGTTGCCTTACCTCGGCAAAGTGCAAGGCGAAGTGCAATTGAACGTGGACAACCCCCAATCGACCCTACGACGTCTGACGAGTACCCTCACACTCGATCAAACTGGACTCTCGACCAACAATGTGACCCTTGAGCTCACGCATAGCATGCTTCAAGGGGTTTGGCAACTCGCGCCCGATGGTCAATGGAAAGGGGCACTCCAAGGCGGCGACGTTTCTTTAGAGGATTTGTGGGGGCAGCACTTTATCGTGGCAAAGGCAAAAACCCGTCTCGACGCACAGGGTCAGTTAACCCACTCCGACGCGACCCAGTGGCATGGAGAATTTCTACTGTCTCAGGGCTGCCTCTTGGGAGCCGATGTGGCGCAACTTTTTACAACCCTGGCTCAGCAACAACCCGATCTCCCACCAAGCGAGCTACTTCAGAGTGCGAATCAATCGTGCTTTAATCGTGGCCGTTTGGTCGTGGAAACCGATAAGACGCATTTAACGATTCCGACCTTCTCGCTACAAGCGGATGCTTGGCATGGCTCCTTCTATGGCTCACTGCGTGAAGAGCGCCTTGAACTCAAAGGAACACTCATTGATGAAGAACGCTTTACGAAACCCGTGCGATTAGCCGTCGATGTCAATGCGACCCGCCGTGCTCCCGCCGTGTGGACGCTCAACTGGGACGATGTTCTCTTTCAAGCCCGTAGTGAGTTGGGAGAGCCTCCATTGACCTGGGAGCGATTCGTGTACCGCTCTCAACGTACCCTAGAGCACCTCTGGCACGCTTGGCGCGATTGGGAATGGACGTGGCCTACGTGGAATTTTCCCCAATGGAATTGGGACGACCTAAAGTCCTCCCTTCAGGAAAAATGGGAAAACGTCAAACGCTTCATTGGAGAGCGACTGAGTTTTTCCTAACATCCTTACCCTACGCCTTAGAGTCCCGACTCTTTGATCGCTTTAGTTACTTTACGGCGAATCGTTAAGCGTTCATGCTTTTCTAGCAACGCTTCACGGGTTTCGATACGACGTGGATTCGGGATAATGCACTGCTCAATCGGACACAATTCGACGCATTGAGGTTTATCGTGACTCCCGACGCACTCGGTACATTTCCCAGCACGGATAAAGAAGATCTCTTCGCCCATTTGAATGGCTTCGTTGGGGCATTCAGGTTCACACACGCCACAATTGATACACTCATCGGTAATCATCAACGCCATTTTTATCGACCTACCACTTTAGCTAAAGCCTCTAATACGACGGGTGAAACAAATTTGGATGCATCGTCCAAGCTATAGCAAGCAATTTCACGAACAAACGTACCACTCACAAATTGGAACTGATCCGAAGGCGTTAAGAAAATCGTATCCACCTCAGGCATCAGTTGGCGATTCATTCCTGCCATTTGAAATTCGTACTCAAAGTCACTGGTGGCCCGTGCCCCACGAACAATCACACTCGCTCCCACGCTCAAAACAAAATCTTTTAATAAGCTCGAAAACGCAATCACTTCCACATTGGGGTAACACGCACACACTTCTTTTGCCAGTGCCGTTCGCGTTTCTAAACTGAGCAGTGGACTCTTCTTCGGATTGTCTGCAATCCCAACATACACTTTAGGAAAAATCCGGGCAGCGCGACGAACCACATCCTCATGACCTAACGTCATCGGATCAAAGGTTCCAGGATATACGGCGGTAATCATGCTTCCTCCTGCATTTTCTTAGACTGTCGCGTTTTTTGCTTGGGTAAACGCACCTGCTGGGCGAGTTGTGTTCCCGCGCGGGCGAGCAACTCATAATGGACAGCCCCGGCTTGAGCCTCTCGGATACGAACCAATCCCCATTGCTCCAAATCGTCGGGGGTGAAACACGGCTCCGGGGACTCTACATAAATCAATCCCTCTGATTTAAGCACACGGAGGGCACATTCCACCGAGCGTTTTTGTAACTTTTTCACAAAGGGAGGATCAATGAAGATCACATCAAATTGACGAGAGGTTTTCTCGATAAACGCTAACGCGTCCACCAATAACACCTCTCCGCGGCTTTCATCATACTGAAACTTGGTTAGGGTTGCTTTAATGGATTTCACCACAGCGCGATTAGTGTCCAGCCAGGTAACCCATTGTGCCCCACGGCTTGCCGCCTCGAGCCCCATAGCTCCAGAGCCAGCATACATATCTAAAATCGCTCGCCCCTCCAGCCCTCCTAACAAATGACCTAACCAATCGAAGACGGTTTCACGAACCCGTTCAGGCGTGGGTCGGAGACCTTGCGCATTCGCCACCATCACCACCGAACGACGCCATTGTCCCGACAAAATTCTTACAGCCCCTGGTACGCTTTTTAGCTTTGGCTCTATTAAATCCGTCGATTTTGCAGTACTATGCTGATTATTTTTACGTTCTAACATTTGTGCACTATGTCTGAAACTTCTCATGGTTGGTTTTCTCGCCTCAAGCAGGGGCTCCATCGTACTCGTGTCAATATCGTTGGGCTCTTTTCGGGTGGCGTGGTTGATGAAGACTTTCTCGAGGAGCTTGAATTTGCCCTGATTTCCGCCGACGTTGGCATGGATGCAACAACCCGTATCCTACAACGTTTGCGCGACCAGATTAAGCTCAAAGGTCTTAAAACGCAAGACGAAGTCCGACTTGTTCTGCGTGATGAGCTTTACCAAATGCTCTTACCTGCTCAAAAGCCACTTGTGATTGGAGACCAAAAACCCTTTGTCATGATGATGGTGGGGGTGAATGGTGCCGGGAAAACCACGTCCATTGGCAAGTTGGCCAAATGGCTCGTCGGGCAAGGAAAAACGATTTTACTCGCTGCAGGCGACACGTTCCGCGCAGCCGCCCGCGAACAATTAGCGGTCTGGGGCGAACGGAACCAAATTGAGATGATCTCCCAACAAGGAGGAGACCCGGCGGCAGTCGTCTTTGATACGATCAATGCAGGAAAAAAACGCCATACGGATGTCGTGATTGCCGATACCGCTGGACGTTTACCGACACAAGTCAACCTCATGGAAGAGTTGCGCCGTATTCGACGCTCTCAAGCCAAAGCGCTCGAAGGGGCACCGCACGAAGTCCTGCTCGTCATTGATGGCACCAATGGCCAAAATGCCCTCATGCAGGTCAAAGCGTTTGATGCTGCGGCGGACTTAACCGGTCTCATCATCACCAAACTCGACGGTACCGCCAAAGGTGGCGTACTGGTAGCGATTACCCAAATGCGTAAGGACAATCCGCTTCCGATTTACTTTATTGGCGTCGGGGAATCGATTGAAGACCTGCAACCCTTTAACGCCTTGCATTTTGCGAATACCTTAGTCGGTCTCGACCCCAGTACTCCCTTAGAGTCAGCAGACAGTCAAGACGGCACAGAGGCTCAATAAACTCCCAACGAGGCAAATACTATGACGGATCAATTTTTAGCTGCTGTGGACTTAGGTAGTAACAGCTTCCGCGTTGAAATTGGACGGGTCGTTGACGGGCGCATTGTCCAACAAAACTACCACAAGGAAACCATTCGACTCGCCGCCTGTTACGATCAAAACGGTGCCATTACTGAAGCGGCACAAAAACGTGCCCTGGATTGTCTGGCACGCTTTAATGAACGTTTAGCCAATTTGCCTGCCCACTGTGTTCGCGCCGTAGGCACTCAGGTGTTCCGTGAAGCGCTCAATGCTGATGAATTTCTCGCCAAAGCCGAACAAGCGCTTGGGTACCCCATTGAAATCCTTTCGGGTCACGAAGAGGCCCGTCTGGTCTATACGGGTTGCCGTAAGCTCTTACCCCCGTCTGACAATAAGCGGCTCATTATCGATATTGGTGGCGCTAGCACCGAGTTCGTTCTTGGACGCAACACGGACGTGCTCTTCGCCGAAAGTTTCCATATCGGCTGTGTGAACACATCATTACGGTTCTTCGCTGATGGGGTCATTTCGGAAACGCGTCTCAAACAAGCCGTCACCGCCTGTCAGGCCGAATTAGAAGAAATCGCTGGCCAGTTCCTCTCGATCGGCATCGACGAAGCCTTTGGCTCTGCAGGCACATTTGGCGCCGTTTCTGAACTCTGCCAACGCTTCTGGGGTGACCCCATCGTGACCCCTGAACGTTTGCACGACATCCGCAAAAAACTCTTGAAGTTTGAGCATGTCAATCAGATTAATTTTGCCGGGCTCAAAGAAGATCGCCGAGAAGTTATACCTGGTGGTCTCGCCATCTTGTTGGCGATCTTTGACTCACTAAAAATCAAAGCGATGAAGGTAGCCCCTGGCGCACTGCGCATGGGCATCCTGTACGACTTACTCGGCCGAGATACTGACGAGGATCCTCGTCAACAATCGGTTCAGGCCTTGGCCAAACAAGCTGATGTTTCCTCAGAGCAAGCCCAATTGGTCTGCTCGCTTGCCGAAAAAATTGTCTTAGGACTGGTACCTGAATTTTCTCCGAAAAAACTTCAGTTACTCAAGTGGGCTGCCCAACTGCACGAGGTCGGTATGATGATTTCCTCGAGCAAGTATCATCGTCACAGTGCCTATATTGTCAGTAACTCCGATATGCCGGGATTTTCCACCAGTGAACAAGACTGGATGGCGCAACTCGTCCTTGGACAACGAGGCCGCCTCTCCAAGTTAGGGGATCGCCTAAAATCCAAGGAATTTCTCTTGTCCGTTTTAGCGTTGCGTCTAGCGGTTATTTTGGCGCATGCACGGGTCAATATCGATCTACCCCAATTAAATACTCGAATGAATAAATCGGGGATGGAACTGTTGATCTCTGAAGCGTGGATGCAAGAGCATCCCCTTACACGCTTCTTACTTGACGAAGAAACCAAAGCTTGGGAAAACACCGACTTTCACCTTAAAGTCACCACACTCACATGCTAGAACCTAGCGTATTAATTGAACTAAAAAAAGTCCAATTTAGTTATAACCAACGTCCCCTGCTTGCTGAACTGTCGCTCAGCATCAAGGCGGGCGAATTTGTGTTCATCAATGGCGGAACAGGCACAGGGAAAAGTACCTTGTGTCGTCTGCTTTGTGGATTGATTCGCCCCAGCGCTGGCGAATACTGGTTGGCTGGAGATCAGGTCGAGCACTACAATGCAGTGCAATGGCGCTGGTTACGCCGCTCTATGGGCATCATGACACAGGACCTCGCCCTCCTAGAGGACCGTTCGGTCTTGGATAATGTGGCACTCCCTGCGATTGTGGCGGGAGAAAATGCCCATGAAGCCCAGGCACGCGCTATGCAAGCTCTTATCAAGTGTGGGCTATCCGACTGGTCTCACGTCTTACCCTCGTCGCTTTCCGCGGGCCAAAAACAATTGGTTGCGCTGGCACGTGCTATCGTCAACCGTCCCGTTGTGATCATTGCGGATGAACCGCTCGCTCAAGTAGACCACCAAAACGCACAAACGCTGTTGGCCCTCTTGAGTAGTTTTGCCAAGGCTGGTGTCACGGTGATTATTACCGGGCACCGCAAGCTGCCATTCAATGTTCCGCACTTGCGTGAAATTCCCTTGCAGCCTTTAACGGTGGAGGCTAGTCGTCAATGAGTTTTTTCTCTGAGCGTCAATGGGCTCTCAAAGAGGCCTTCTTAAGTCTCAAAAAGGACAAAGCGATTTTCGCCCTCTCGGTCTTAATGTGTTCGCTGGCCCTTTCGGTTCCTCTTTTTATTGGGGGGATCCTCTATGACCTATCTGCTCCCTTTACGTCATTACCCACTCATGTAGAAATGACGTTGTTTTTGAATAATCGAGCCAATATCGATTTACTGGTGACCGATATGGAAGCGCTCGACGAGGTGGATCATGTTCAAGTGATTCCAAAAGCTGAAGCCTTCGAAACCCTGAATAAAAAACTTGGCATTAAAGACTTGGTGAAGTTTGATAACCCACTCCCCGATATTTTGGTGCTCAGTCTCAAAGCCGATGTCAGTCCCGAGCGAATTGAGTCCCTTTCCGAGGAGCTCAACAAGAATAAGTCGATCGACATGACTGCCTATGAAAATGAATGGCGAAACAAACTTGAATCGCTCACTCGTGCTACACTCATTGGTGTGAGTGCACTAGGTGTAGTCGTTTCTGCGTTAGTCATCCTGATTTTGTCGACGGTCGTTCGTCTCACGACTCATTCGATCAAACCGCTGATGAAAACCTTGTTTGTCTTTGGCGCAACCCCCTCTTTTTCCATTCGTCCTTGGGCATGGCGAGGTGCTATGTTGCTGGGCACCTCGAGTGGATTTGCGCTGGGGCTCTGTTGTCTTGGAATTTCGTTGTTGCGTCCCTCCATCAGCGAAATTGCACAACTCTATCAAACGGATTTAGTGCTCAACTACCCTAGCCCCGTGTTTGGGATAATTTTTGTACTCATTTTGAGTGGTATCGGCGCACTCACGGCAGCCCTGTCTGCCTTTAACGTTTGGCGAACCGTCCAACACTAGACGCTCGAGAAACACAAGGTACAAATCACTATGGCTGACACTGACAAGAAAATAGAGGGCAGTTCACGAGCGGTAGCCCCGTATAAGGCACCCCCTGTTCCTGCCGTTATTGGGCCTTTAGGCGACATTGAGGCGTTTTTAAAAGCTGCCGATAATGCGCCTATTCTCAGTGCACAAGAAGAGCACGATCTCGCCATAAGCTTACGAGATCATGGTGACTTGCAAGCCGCGCAAATGCTGGTGTTGAGTCATCTACGGTTAGTGATTTCAATCGCTCGTGGTTTTTTAGGCTATGGGCTACCCTATGCTGACCTCATTCAAGAAGGCAATATTGGTCTCATGAAGGCCATTCGTCACTACGACCCAGACCGCGGTGCTCGTCTCATGACCTTCGCTCAGCATTGGATTCGATCTGAGATTCAAGAGTATATCGTTCGTAATTGGCGCATCGTTAAGCTCGCTACAACGAAAAACCAACGTAAATTATTTTTCAATTTACGCCAAATGAAGGACGATTACCAAAAGGCTCTCACATATGATCAAGCACAAAAAATTGCACTGACGCTTGATGTGAAGCCCACTGAAGTCCTTGAAATGGAAGAGCGTATGTTTGGGCAAGAAGCCAGCCTTGATGCCGGTAGCCCGTCCGATGATGAGGATGATTCATCTTTCACTCCCTTAGATTGGTTGAGTGAGGAAAAAGATGAACCCGAAGTCATTCTGGAGCAACAAGAACAACAAAAGCTTGAAAATGAAGGACTCTTTAAAGCCTTGCAACAGCTCGACGCGCGGAGTCGCCGAGTGATTGAGGCGCGTTATCTTCGCACCGATAGTGAGGGTAACAACAAAGCCTTAACCTTACAAGAACTGGCTAAAGAATTAGGGGTATCTGCCGAACGCGTTCGCCAAATTGAAAAAAATGCGATTACCCAATTACATGCCATTCTGTCCCCTCAAGCCGAGGATATTTACGAGTAAGTCACCGCCCAAGTGCGATGGCCAACAACCGACTCTTCTTTATACATAACACCCATGTTTAACATTGTTCTCGTTCATCCTGAAATTCCAGCCAATACAGGTAACATTATTCGTCTTTGTGCCAATACGGGTTGCGCTTTGCATCTCATTGAACCGTTAGGGTATGAGCTCGATGACAAGCGTTTAAAACGCGCGGGACTGGACTATCACGAATATGCGACAGTCAAGGTTTATGCTGATTTTGACGCCTTCCTGACCCAAGAAAATCCTAACCGGCAACGTATGTTTGCCCTCACCACAAAGGGATCATCGGTCTTCTCCACGTTTCATTTCCAACCTGGAGACTGGTTAATTTTTGGTAGTGAAGGGGCAGGGTTACCCGAAGAAGTGCGTGCTCACTTCCCCTTGGACCAGCGCATTCGATTGCCGATGCTCCCCCAAAACCGAAGCCTTAACCTCAGTAACTCGGTTGCCATTACAGTCTACGAAGCGTGGCGTCAGAATGGCTATGCGGGGGGTGTTTAATCCCTTGCTCGCTATCCTTTGGCAATCGACAAAAAAAGCATCGTTCCTCTCAGAGCGATGCTTTTTTGTTGTATTAGTCCATACAGGATTAAATTTCTTTGTCGATCTTATTTTCAATCGCAAAAATGGCTGCCTGTACACGACTGGCTAGATTGAGCTTACGCAGAATGCTCTGCACATGCACCTTCACCGTCGACTCGGCTAAATTCAGGGCACGAGCGATTTCTTTATTGGACACCCCACGCGCCAACCAAGCTAACGTTTCACGTTCACGACGCGTTAATACGTCCGGCGTCACCGAATTCGCTTTCTGTGTCGGCTCCGGATCGGCGAGCTTGGTGACGAACTTCGTCATCATCTGGGGAGACATGACGCTGTCACCATCATAGACCGCACGCAACGAACGCAGCAGGAACTCTTGATCGATATTCTTGAGCAAGTAGCCCTTTGCCCCCAAACGAAGGCATTCACCCAAGGTGTCCGTGTCTTCACTAACCGTTAGCATCAACACCGCCACATCGGGGCGCATTTCACGAATCTGGGCCAAAGCTTCAACGCCATTCATACTGGGCATATCCACGTCGAGCAGTACGACATCGGCGGGCACTTGTTCTACAAGCTTGACGCCCTCTAAGCCATCACTCGCCTCACCCACGACTTCAAAGTCATCCTGACGTTGCAAAAGCGCTTTAATGCCACTGCGGAATAAGGTGTGATCATCAATCAACAAAATACGAATTGGGGACATATCTCTTCTCATTTCGTTTAATTCAACCGAACACTAGTACTTTCGGTGATATTTATCATGCATTGTAGCAATTTGCCTAATTCTTGGGTACCCCCTCGGCCTAAATAAAATATAAAAAAGTATTAATCCAGTGATTCAAAAAAAAACAACACGACACTTATTGGCCGGTATATTTATTTGTTTTTCCCGATTGAATCGCGATTTTTAGGGTGTTCTTCTGACGACACAAAATCCAAAAAACGCTTAGTCGTACAACCGTTTTACGTAGAAGACCTATTGTTCTATTGCGTAAACTAGAGCGACCAATCAGCAACAACCCCTTACCTCATATTTGATGATTATTCATCTTTTATTTACTATTTAAGTGTAAATATTTAATCAGGCATAAAAAAGGCACTGTTAAAACAACAGTGCCTTTTACCACTCCTTAGCGTGTCGGAGAAACCGTACGTCTCTCGATTAGCTATTTGCGGCCGGAGCCTGCTCACCCTGAGCCTTGGCTTGTTCATCGGCCAAGCGCTGCTGGTAAAGGATTTCAAAGTTCACTTCAGGCAAGTGCACCGGCGGAATGTTGGCACGCGTCATCAAGTCAGCCAAATTGGCACGCAAGTACGGATAAATAATGGTCGGGCACAACACATTGCAGATATGGTTGACCTGATCGGCAGGCAAACCAGCAATCGTGAAGATCCCAGACTGCTTGCATTCCGTCAAAATAATGACGCGATCAACCAACTTCACCGTAATGGTGGCACGCACAGCCACATCATAGAGCGATTCGACGATCACACGGTTCGAGACTTCAAACTGGATGTCCACCTGAGGTTCCTGAGAAGCAGGCTGCAACAGGATTTCCGGGGCATTCGGCATCTCTAAAGAGACATCCTTCAAGTAGCAACGCTGCAACTGGAAGACGGGCTCTTGCGTCTGCTGTTGCTCGGGAGCTTGGGTGTTTTCGTTTTCGGCCATTTCTATTCCTTTATATGTTGATGAAGGCGCCATCCGTTGGCGAACTTCGCGGTCAATGGTGACCCTATCTTACTAGGTATATGGGGACGGGTGTTTATTTCGTCAAGGGCATATTATTTTTTTGCCACTCAGCCAATCCACCTTCGAGCAAACACACTTCGGCAAAACCAATACTGCGAAGGAGTTTGGCAACACCGCGAGCCACGCTACCCGTGTTATCCACCACTAACACAGGGCGAGTTTTATCGAGTTGGCCTAAAAGCGATTGGATTTGGTCTGCGGGCGCATTGATTGAGCCAGCAATATGCCCCTTCTTAAAGTCTGCAGCCTTACGCACATCCAACACTTGGGCATTCTTTCGGTTGATCAACGTCGTTGCATCAGCAGGACTGAGCATCAGACCATAGCGTTTCTGGTTAAGGGACGAAAAAATAAGCCCACCTGCAGAGACGATAATACAGCCAATCAAAAGCAGGTTATCAAGAAGAAACTGAGACATGTATTTTTCACTATTTTTAAGTTGAGGTATGCGCCTGACTAGGAGGGTTTCGCTAGAATGGCGTACGGAACATAGGGATTGTAGTCGAGATTGTTCTCCCTCGTCATTGCATCTGAAAAAATGTTGCCTTTTTCCTGCCTAGCCCTGTCATGTGTGAGCAGACTCACTCTTAAACAAGGCGGTGACGTGACATGAAAGCGTTGTTGACAACCAAGATCGCTACAATGAGCCATTATCGTAATTGGCTCTCCCCTTGCGTCAATTTGATCCTGCAAGTTTGCCTTGACACCAGAGCATTCTGATTTTGAGTAGTTTATGTCGTTCTCTCACCCTGTGACGTTACTCCGAAAACATACTTCCACCCTACTCGCATTGAGTATTGTGGCCGTGTTGTGTCTACAGAGTTCGGTTGTTGACGCCAAAAAAGTCAACCGTGAAGAAAAAACGCTTGAGGATAAAGAGCGCGCGGAAAATCAGAAAGCTACGATTGAAAATCAGCTAAAAGATCTGCAGAGTAAGCTCGAAGCTAATGAAGCACAAAAAGAAAATGCCACTGGAGAACTGCAAAAGGCAGACACGGCTATTTCTGAGGCGAACCGTAAACTACGTCAACTCGATCAGGATCGTCGTCGCATTGAGCGAGAAATTCAAAATCTGAAACGAGATGCCAACTCCGTGGGGAAAGAGCTCTCGAGCGCAAACACATCGCTCAACATGATTGCCCGGACACAATACCTAACCATTCAAAAAAATCCCTGGCAAGCACTCCTCAATGGACAAAACCCGAACGAGATCTATCGTGACAACGCGATGATGCGTTATCTCACGCTCGCACAACAAAAGCAGTTGCAATCGCTCACGAACGAACAGACTCAGATCCGTAACGTGACGGCAGAGCATCAGTCTCAACAAGAAGAACTCTTGAAAATTAAACGGGCAGAAGAAGAGCAGCGACAAATTTTGATCAAAGAAAAGCGCGAGCGTGAACGGGCATTATCTAAACTTGGTGCCGAAATTCAATCCCAGCAAAATCAAATTGATCGTCTGAAAAAGGACCAGGTGCGCTTAGCGAACCTCGTCAACACCATTGAAGAACAAATTCGCAAGCAGGCTGAAGAGCGCAAAGCCCGAGAAGAAAAAGAACGTCAAGAGCGCTTAGCTCGCCAGAAAGCTCTGCAAGAAGCTCGCGCTCGTGCGCAACGCGAAAAAGAAACCGCCAATAAAACTCCTGCCCCTGAACCCGAGGAGCAAGAGCCCGAACGTACCCCGGTTCGCGAACAACCCGGCAACCAAGAGCTTAAAGGCTTAGGCACACGTTTGGCGCGTCCAGTGAAAGGGGCCTTAGTCGCCAGTTTTGGAAGTGCGCGCGGTCATGGAAATACCTGGCAGGGACTTCAGTATGAAGCTCCTGAAGGCACCGAAGTCGTCGCCTGTGCCGACGGTCGTGTTGTATACGCTGACTGGTTACGTGGCTACGGCAACCTGATCATCATCGATCACGGCAAAGGGTATTTATCCGTTTATGGCAACAACGAAACGCTCATCAAACAAGTGGGCGATAGCGTAAAACAAGGCGAAACAATTAGCACTGTGGGCTCTTCTGGTGGAAATACCCAAGCAGGTTTATACTTTGAGCTACGTCACAATGGGAAACCTATCAATCCCATGCCTTGGCTATCACGCTAATCTGTGTAGTCTGTATCGTTTTCGGGGGGCTTTCCCCCCAATGCAAACCAAACTCCCCAAAACACATAATGAGTAAATTTCGTTCCTTTTCTTTAGTGACCCTCGGTTTGACGATTGGGGTCGCTTCGACATACGGTCTCACCGCTTATGCTGAAAAAGACAGTGGGATCCCGATTGCTGAAGTTCAGCAATTCGCCAAAGCCTTTAATGCCATTAAGGCCTACTATGTTGATAGTGTTGAAGACAAAGATTTGATGCTCAATGCCGCCAAAGGCATGGTGAGCGGATTGGACCCTCACTCCGAATTTCTGGATGAAAAAGGGTACAAAAATATGACGGAGACCACCCAAGGTTCCTTTGGGGGGTTAGGGATCGAAGTCACCAAGGACAGCGCGGGGGTCTTAGTTGTCTCTCCGATTGACGAAACACCTGCTGCCCGTGCTGGCATTCGCCCGGGCGATATCATCACGAAGATTAATGGTGTCACCACCGACGATCAGTCGCTTGATGCTTCGGTCAAAATGATGCGTGGTGAGCCCAATACCAGCATTGAATTGACGATTGCTCGCAAGGGGGTCAACAAGCCACTCACCTTCAAGCTGACCCGTGCCATCATCAAAGTGAAGTCGGTGAAGATGAAGAAACTCAACGATGGCATCGGCTATATCCGTATTTCTCAGTTCCAGGAACGTACTGGTCCGGACTTAGTAGAAAACCTGAATAAGTTAGCCAGTGAAAACTCGTTGAAAGGGTTAATCCTTGACTTGCGCAATGACCCGGGTGGTGTCTTACAAGCCGCCATTGCGGTAGCAGGCGCCTTCTTACCTGCCGACTCTGAAGTTGTGTCCACCAAGGGCCGTACGCAAGACTCTAATTACTCTTTCCGCGTTACGCCTGAAGACTATTTCCTTCAGGGCAACAATACCGATATCTTGAAAGGGTTAACAGCTAAAGCCAAAGATGTTCCGTTGGTTGTGTTGATTAACTCCGCATCGGCATCGGCATCGGAGATTGTCGCGGGTGCTCTGCAAGACTATCACCGCGCCACGTTGCTCGGTAACCGCTCGTTCGGTAAAGGGTCTGTCCAGACCATTCTCCCGATGAAAACGGGCGATAAGACGGTAGGGGTGAAACTCACGACCGCTCGTTACTACACGCCGTCTGGACGCTCGATTCAGGCCAAGGGGATTGAACCCGATCTCTACATCGATGATACCCCTAAGGGCAATTTCCCCTCCTTCCAGATCCGTGAATCGGACTTGAAGCGCCATTTGACGAACAAGGATGAAAACGACACGAGTAAGGATGACTTGCCCTACGATGGTGATGATGGCACCGTACCGGACTACCAATACACCATGGGCGACGAGAAGGATTGGCAGCTACAGCAGGCCGTCAACTTCTTGACAGGTAAGCCCGTTGAGGTTTCCCAATACCGCGGTAAACCTCGCAAGATCGTCGAAAAACTCAAAAAGACGGAAGCGGCAAAAAAAGCCGATGAAGAGGCAAAGAAAGAATCCAAAGATTCTGATAAGGCCAAGTCTGAAACGAAGTAACACCCAGACGAAAACTCCCAGTGCCAAACGGTGCTGGGAGTTTTTTTGAGCCGTGAACCGAACCCGTTTAGGGTAATGTAAAGGGGGCTAAAACGAGTGGCGAAATCCCCGCTGCTCGTGTGGTGAAGTTACTCATGACAAAATGAAGCCAACGCCCCACAATGAAGCCATAGACCAATTCTGCCCTCCCAGCCGCATTGAAGTCTGCAGGAAAACGACGTTCGAGAATCGCGTCTTTATACGCCTGTTTGAGCATGTTTTCAATTTTGGTATGAATCTGACGTAACCGCTCAAGCAGTCGGGGATCTTCCCCCGTCAAGGCATGACCCGTCAGAATACGCGCCAACCCTTTATTCACTTCGACATACTCCAACAACACATTCATCATCGCCAAAATTTTGGCGACCGAATCATGCGTTGTGCTTTCTCGAATCGTTTTCAGTACCCCTAAAAGGGAGTCATCGATAAAGTTGAGGAGTTGATCGTACATCTCGGCTTTATTGCTAAATTGGCGATAAAGCGCCGCCTCACTTACACCACAGGCGCGTGCCAGAATTGCCGTTGAGATGCGCTCCTGAGGATTGGTTTCCAGTAGCTCAACGAGCTTTTGCAAAAACTCATCCCGACGTGTCAATTTCACTGCCTTGTCTGTGTTGGTAGTAGCCATTCTTTTTCTATTCCTTTGTATGACGTCACCTGAGTCTATCAAAACGATGATTCTATAGGAGCCCAAACTAACGGACGGCCCGTCACGAATGATTCTTCGCTCCAGGGGGATCCCAGCGGCACCAGTTCGGCTAATGCCGACTGACTCCAGAAGCGTCCAAATGCCTTTCGTAGACGTGAGCGCCAATCGCGCTCTGACACATCGTCATAAAGGACTTGAGCATCTTCGGGGAGTTTTGCTTGAAGTTTAGCAAGGATAATCGCTTCAGAGAGTCCGCCCAATTTGTCCACTAACCCGATTTGTACGGCCTGTGACCCCATCCACACGCGCCCTTGGGCAACCGCCTCAACAGCGTCCATCGTCATATGCCGACTTTCTGAAACGAGGCTCTTAAAGCGCCAATAGGTATTATTCACCCCAGCGTCAATCATTTGTCGAACCTCTGGGTTGGGAGCCATCCAGACCCGTCCTTTGTCGGCGAGAGCTGATGTCTTATAGCCCCCTCGTCCAACCCCATAACGCTCCATCAAGCCCGACGCATTAAAGCTAAGGGCAAAGACACCAATCGAGCCAGTGATTGTATTGGGATTCGCCACAATTTTCTGACCTGCGCTCGCAATCCAATAGCCACCGGAAGCAACCACATCCCCCATCGAGATAATCACCGGCATCTTTTCGGCTACGGTCATCAAATCATTACGGATCTGTTCGGATGCGAGCGCCTCACCCCCAGGCGTATTGAGCCGTAAGACAAGCGCTTTGACATGAGGATCTTTACGAATCGCTTCGAGTCGTTCCCCAATCAAGGAGGGATTGATCCCCCCGTTGCTCTCGGAGCTGATTTCACCTTCGGCACTCAACACCATGACCCCATCTGCTGTGAGCGTCGTGATGGGCTCGAATAGTGAGAGGTAGTCGTCGAGCGTTACAAACATTAAGTCCTCTTCCTTTTTGCTCGGACTGTATTGCTTGACTAATTTTTGCCAAAACGCCTCCATCGTATCGAGAGCGTCAATAAAGCGAGCGCTCTTGAAAACATCCGCAACCGTTTTGTGCTCATCGACCGTGCTCGGCAACGACCCTAATAACTCGTTGACGGCTCCAGGTTTGAGGCCTCGTGTCTCTTCAATACATTGAGAGAATGTCTGCCAAGCCGCATTCATAAAACTTTTTTGAGCTTCTAGCGTCGCCGCACTCGGCTCCTCGGCCACAAAAACCTCGGGAGCACTCTTATAAGCCCCCGCTTTATGCACATCCACGCCAATCCCTAGCGACTTAATCGTTTTACCCCAATAAAGTGCCGTCGAGGATAACCCCTTAAGATCCACCTCCCCCATCGGATGCAAACTCACATGGTCCGCATGGGCAGCGATTGCATATTGGGACTGGCTATAAGTGGGTGCCCACACCCATACCGACTTTTTCGATCGGGCACGGTACCCATCGATCGCTTTACCAATCTCGTCGGCTGTGCTCAGTCCGACTTTATTGAGTCCTTGAAGGTTGAGCAGTACGCCTTGGATGCGATCATCTTGTGCAGCTAATTTCAGCGCATCTTGGATATCCCGTAACAGGATCGCATTACTCTGAACGTCACCCATGCCTAAGAACTGCATGAGCATACTCTGTTGAGTGTCATCGCGCGTCTCAACCACCTCACCATCGAGTCGGATTTGTAATAACGCCGGCCCCGTTAGGGTGGGATGACGTAACTGTTTCGCCAACATAATGGCTAAACCAATGACAATGCCCCAGAAAATCCCGACCAAAAGCACGCGCTGTACGTTATAGATAAAGTTAAAAAATCGTTTCACTCTAACCCTCTAGTATTTTCAGGATTGGATATCATGTTTGATCACGCTAAATGGTCTCCTGTCGTCGATTCGCGAAGCGTTTAAGACGACTGGGTACTTCATCGGTACGGGTTTTTTGTGGCAAGCGACCCAGTTCTCGGATATGGGGCACTTGATAGTCCACGTAAGCATAGGGACGACGATGCGTGAGCCGTTTATGCTTAAAACGATAGCCCGTACACCAGACCGTTTGCATACCCACCGATTTCGCCACACTTAAGTTGAGTGGCGTATCATCAACTAATGCCGTCTGATGCAGTTTGAGTCCTAAACGTTGGCATTGGTTAATCAGCACCGAACGATTGGGTTTAGGACGCCAATCCCCAAAGAGCTTCATCTCAAAGCACGAGATCACCTCATCACACTCCGCTTCAAGTCCCAACAAGGAAATGACCTTCTGGGCATATGTCTGAGGGCCGTTGGTGAAAATAATCTTTTTCCCCGAGAGTCGACGGACATCCAAAACCGGATTGCCATCATAGTGGATATAAGGGGAAGGATCAAAATCGTGGGTCTCCGTCAAAAAAACCACGGGATCGATATGGTAGTGGTGCCAAAGCCCAATGAACGTACAGCCATAGGTCGTCCAAAAATGCGTACGTAGTGCGGAGGCTTCGTCTAGTGACATCCGTAATTCTCGGGCAATAAAAGCATTCATTCTGAGGTGGATTTCTTTTAACATCCCTCCACTCGCCTCGTAGAGGGTGTCGTCAAGATCCAAAAACCAATTTTGAATCATCTTGTCTCGGCTTTCAGTCATCAAACAAGCAAGGCTTCTCAGTCAATGTGCCCGACTGTACCGTCTCCACAAATCAAAGAGAGCCTCATAGGAAGCTCTCATTCTGAAGGACAAATCCCCCCTAAAGCAAGAGAAGACAGAGAGTTTTCTTTGCTCGATAGGTTTGCGGACGAATTGTTCGTTTAGTCGCCAAACATTTTTTGACGCATTTCGCGGCGCTCTTGTGCTTCAACGGATAAGGTTGCGGTCGGGCGTGCTAACAAACGAGCTACCCCAATGGGATCTCCCGTTTCTTCACACCAGCCATAATCCCCTGTTTCAATCCGACGCAAAGCCGCCTGAACTTTCATGAGCAACTTACGTTCGCGATCGCGTTTACGTAACTCCAGTGCGTGCTCTTCTTCAATGCTGGCACGGTCGGTGATATCCGCAACAACGGTATGTTCACGCATGGCTTCCGCGGTTTGACTGGCATTATTTTTGAGTTCTTCTGCCATACTTTCTAAGCGATTCTTGAAAAAAGCCAATTGGCGCTCGGACATGTAATCCGCTTCTGGCATACGTAAAAGCTCTTCAACAGTGAGCAAGGGCTGTGTTTTTTTTGTCATAGGAAGCCTTCTACTATCAATCAGTCAATCAATCAATGAAACGAGGCGATCGTTACGCGCTGCCTTCTCGAGCCTTCCTCATGGAGGTGTCAAAAAAGCTGGCGTTTCATCGCTATACTTTTGTTATAGCGAAAAACGCCAGCTTTTGCCATAGTAAAGTCCCCTAGGATAGGGAAACCCTTAAGAACACAGGTGCGACATTAGACCAAACACGTCGTCAATCCATGGCGAATAGCCTCTTCGGGCAAATTACGCCCAATAAAGACTAACTTCGAATACGGTTTACGATCTCCCCACGGACCAAGCACGTCACTCACAGCCAGCATATGTACGCCTTGGAATACAACGCGTTGATCTGTCCCCTGAAGCTGTAGCACCCCCTTATAGCGTAGGAGTTGTTCGCCGTACACTGCCGTCAACGATCCGATGTAACGCTCTAACTTCTGCGGGTCGAACGCACGGTCGGTCTCAAACACAAACGAGTGAATATCATCACGGTGATGGTGATGATGGTGGGCATTACTGAAAAAGGCCGGATCCACATCCAATACATCGTTCATATTGAACCCAGAAATATTGAGCACCTCTTCGATGGGACACGTTCCCATATTGACTTCACGCAACGGGGCACGGGCATTCATTTGACGCAAACGCGCCTTCATGGCTTCAATTTCTTCGGGAGTGCATAGGTCAGTCTTACTGAGCAAAATACGGTCGGCAAAGCCCACCTGATCACGTGCAGCCGCTTCATCAGTCAAGGTCTGAGCACCGTGTTTGCAATCCACTACGGTCACGACCCCATCAAGCTTGAAAAAGGCGGCCACGGCATCGTCCATGAAGAAGGTCTGTGCCACAGGACCAGGATTGGCTACCCCAGTCGTTTCGATGACGACATAGTCAAACTCAACTTCCCCACGGTCACGTTTATGACGCAAATCCGTCAACACACGAGACAAGTCACCACGGATCGTGCAGCACACACACCCATTACTCATAGAAACGATTTGTTCTTTCCCAGAATTAATCAACAAATCATTGTCAATATTTTCTGGCCCAAACTCGTTTTCAATAATTGCAATCTTGTATTGGTGATTTTCACTCAAAATACGGTTCAATAAGGTGGTTTTCCCTGCCCCCAAAAAACCTGTCAAAATTGTGACCGGAATATCCGGTTCTGGCATTTCCACTTCCATTTTTTTCACCTCAACAAATGTTCTCTACTTATGGGCGCACTAGCAAGTGCAACCCCTTCAAATATTCCCCTTCAGGGTACGTCATCAATAAGGGATGATCAACCCCACCGCCGAATCGGCCAATCGCCCACGCATTGACATGAGCGTCAAACACGGCCCCTGCGACAATTTTCTGGAACAAGTCCGGATCAATTGCACCCGAGCAGGAGAACGTAAATAAGTGTCCCCCCTCTTTCAAGAGGTTTAACCCCTTGAGGTTGATATCCTTATAAGCACGGGCCGCACGATCAACGTGGCGATGACTCGAAGCGAACTTCGGCGGATCCAAAATCACCAAGTCATACTGTTCGCCTCGTTCTAACGCCGCTCGTAAGTACGTAAAGACGTCATCACACACGTATTGGTGGCGATCTTCAGCAAATCCGTTACGTTCCGAATTCGCTTTTGCCATCGCAAGCGCTTCAGCCGAAGAGTCCACTGATACAACGAGATCTGCCCCACCCTTTAGCAAGGCCAACGAGAACCCACCGGTGTAGCAGAAGCAGTTAAGAGCACGAAGCCCGCGGCCGTGAATGCGACGAAACTCTTCTGCCACCAATTGAGCCTGTAAGCGACTTTCCCGCTGGTCGATATAGAATCCGGTTTTGTGCCCGTTACGCACATCGATCCCATATTTCACACCGTCTTCAATCACCTCAATGGCTTCGGGAGGCTCCATTCCACGCATCAAGCCCTGCATTAAGGGTAAGCCTTCACGTTGACGCAACTGGGCGTCCGAGCGATCGTAAAGGCCTTTAGCACCTGTAATTTTCATGAGCAAATCTGCGATCAGGTTGCGATGACGATCAACGCCGGCTGCCATAAACTGGGTCACCAAATAGTCCCCGTATTGGTCTACGATCAATCCTGGTAATCCATCAGCCTCACCAAACACTAATCGAATAGCGGACGTTCTTTCTTTCAGCATGGTGCGTGCCGAAATCGCATCCCGTAATTTCTTTTCAAACCACGCTTCATCGATCGACTCTTTGGTGTCAAAGGTCCAGCAACGTGCACGTAAGGTGGATTCTGGCGAATAGGCTGCCAAAGCCAAAGCCACACCGTCATGACTGACGATACGTACGGTTTCACCACTTTCAGGCACCCCCCGCACCGACTTAATCGCCGTATCGTAAACCCAGGGGTGTCGACGTAGTAGCGACTTTTCTTTTCCACTACGCAAAATTACATCAATCATCCATTACTCCATTACGTAAACGATAGGATTTCAACAGTCTGTCGGGTTCGACGGCCTGATAGGGTAGCACAAGATCCATGCGTCCCTTTAAAAACACCGAGTGTTCAGGATCACCGTCCCACTCAACCGTCAGGGTACCTCCGGGAAGCATTAACTGGACTGGGCTCATCAACAAACCGCGAGCAATTCCCGCTACGGCCGACGCACAGGCACCACTGCCACAGGACAAGGTTACCCCTGCCCCTCGTTCCCAGACGTCAACATACGCTAATTGAGGATTTAAAATCTTCATAAATTCAACATTGGTGCGCGCTGGGAAAAGGGGCGACAGCTCAATGGCTCGCCCACAACGCTCAAGAGCGACGGGAGAGGGACGCTCATCGACACGTACCACCGCATGAGGGTTCCCCATGGAGAGCACATCGGCCTGAAACACCCCAAGCTCCGTGGCAATGACCGTACTCATCAATCCTGTATCACCGGTATCAAAAGGAGCCGTTGCATCAAACTGTGCGCTAGGCATTGCCAGCGTGGGTACTCCCATATCTACCACACACTCCTCGTCGCTTTCTAAAAACATTGTGACAATCCGTGTGGTTGTCTTTGCCCGTATCGTCTTACTGGTAGTGAGCCCTAAATGGTGGACAAAAAGTGCAAAACATCGCGCACCATTGCCACACATTTCCACTTCATTGCCGTCGCAGTTAAAAATACGATAAACGAAATCGTGGTCTGGACCAACCGGCGGTTCCGCCAGAATCAATTGATCACAACCAATCCCAAAATGGCGGTCACTTAAGACACGCACTACATCGGGTCGGGGATCAAAATGCTGCCGAACACCATCCACCATTACAAAATCATTTCCCGTAGCGTGCATCTTCATCAGCATCACAGGCGATGCTGTTACACGATCACTTGGCATAGTGCCCCCTAGTGTTTTGCGTCATAAACCGAGGGTTCTCCCTCTGGGCGCGTTTTAAAGCGACGATGAGTCCAAAGATACTGATCGGGGTAAGCGCGGATCCAATCCTCTAACTCACGATTTAGCCGTTCGGTATCCGCCACATAGTCTGCTGTGGGGAAATTGTCCAATGCCGGCGAAAAGACGACATGATACCCTCGTTCCGTCATGGTGGCGATGCACCAGAATACTTTCGCACGTGTTAATTTTGCTAAACGTGACACCATGGGAATCGTCGCGGCAGGAACGCCAAAAAACGGGACAAAAATCGAATTCTGGCGACCATGATCCATGTCGGGCAGGTAATAAAACGGCAAGCCTTGACGCATCGCCCGAATCACTGGACGCAAATCGTTGGCGTCACTTTTAGCCACCAAAATAGGATCCATAAACCGGGACCGTCCTTCGAGTGCGGCCTTATCCCAAACCGGATTGCTTTGCTTTTGGTAGAGCGACACCCCTTTGACATACGTGCTCAGGACAATCCCCGCAGCATCGAGGCCGGCGAAATGCGGGGCGACAATGATAACAGGCGCCTCCGGCCGATTAATCGCATTTAAGAAATGCTCTAACCCTTCAACATGAACAAAGTCCCGAATCTCGTCTTGCGAGCCTACCCACAGGGTTCCATGATCAAGCGCTGCACGGGCTAGGCGTTGATAGACACGATGTGCCAAGGCTTTACGCTCTTGCTCATCCAGCTCTGGGAAACACAGCGCCAGATTCGTAAGGGTGACATGCCGACGTTTTGGAATTGCCCACCAAAGCAAGAAGGCAATCCCACGTGCTAGGGATTCACGCACCCCCATCGGAAGGACATGGCCTTTTTTGATGAGGTAAACCCAGAGTTTAGAAAACCACAAATTCATAATGTCTCATTCTTCTTCGGACGCGCCCCAATGGGGGTTTTATACCGGTTATAACTCCACGCATATTGTTCAGGCATTCGTCGAATAATCGCTTCGATTTGGCTATTCATCGCAGCCGCATCTTGCTCTAAATTCCCTGTGAGGACGTAATCCCAAGCCATCGCCTCAAGGCGCCAACCATGTTGAGTGCGCTTACCCCAAGCGAAAATCTTAATCGCATCCATTTGTTTGGCGACGCGAAGCGGTAAAACCATCGTATAGGCATCACGCCCGAAAAAGGGAGCCCATACCCCGTCACCCGCTGACGGCACTTGATCGGGTAGTGCGCCAAACGCATGCCCTTCTCGCATGGCCTTAATTAGTTTTTTCACCCCAATTAACGTGGTCGGGCAAGGTTCAATCCCGGGAGCTTGACGTGCTTCCCCAACGACCTTGCGTAGCCATGCATTGTGCGGAGGACGAAACAAGATACACAGTTTTTTGCCCGTTTTCTCAAAGTATTCATTGGCAAACCACACAGGAAGCACTTCAAAGCATCCCACATGAGGCGTCATAAACACCAAGGGACGCTCTTGACTGACCGCCCAATCGATTAACGCCTTACTGGCAGGATCCACTTCAACGCGCTCAAGTACGGATTTCGGGTTTCGATACCACACCCAAATACTTTCTAACGAGTGGCGTCCAGCTCCCCGTCCCAAGCGCTCAAACAACGTGTCACTGTAGAGCCCAGCTTGTTCAAGATTCTCACGTGAACGTTTTTGTAGTCCCGAGGAAAAGCGAAAAACCCATTGGCCAATAACTGCTCCCAAGAGTTGTAGCACACGCAATGGCAGTAGTGCCAAGAGTTTAAAGAGTACTGACATGGCTAGAAATCATCCTGAAAAAGTTGCGACCCTATTGTAGCGAATCTCTATTGGCAATTACGCTTGAAAAAGGGGCTCTTCGTACACGATACCGCTTCGTAATCCGTTGAATCAACTCCTATAAAGCTTAAGATTCTCGCAATAAAAGCAGTGCATAATTAGTGCATCCTAATCGATGATGCTCTAACAAGCAGGCCTTGTTATCGGCATTTAAGAATTGTTCCGGCATCGGACGAATGACATGTACCAAATAAGCTCATCGGCATCCTAAAGT